>Ga0214193_1000158_pt1 | contig 18271 bp, 20 predicted proteins | sample TroBogEpilimnion_10_FD_153031 | JGI IMG/M metagenome (GOLD analysis project Ga0214193, IMG submission 153031) | Freshwater microbial communities from Trout Bog Lake, WI - 05AUG2008 epilimnion | ecosystem: Environmental > Aquatic > Freshwater > Lake > Epilimnion/Euphotic zone | place: Trout Bog...
GAAGGGCTATCACTTCGTGTTGAAAACAGAGTTCCAGGCGGAGATGTGAACCCATATCTTGCAGTTGCAGCGATGGTTGCAGCAGGACTTGATGGAATTGAAAAGAATTTAGAGCTTGAGCCAATTTTCCAAGGCAATGCATATGCCCTTGAAACAGCGCGTATTCCTGAGACCCTAAAAGAAGCACGGGATCTATGGGCGAATAGCGCTTGGGTAAAGCAGACATTCGGTGAAGATGTTCAGAAGCATTACACCCATATGGCAGATACAGAACTTGATGCCTTTAACCGCGCAGTTACTGACTGGGAACGCATCCGCAGCTTTGAGAGAATGTAAGGAAAAAGGACAATGAGTACGTATACCGTCATTAACCCTGCCACCGCATTACCCGTTAAAGACATTTCGATGGCCGATCTTGCGCAGACTGACGCTGTCATTGCAAAGGCCCATAAGGCATTTGAAACCTGGAGAAAAGTAAACCCAGGTGATCGCGCAAAGCTGCTTCGGAATTTTGCACGAATTGTTGATGAGCACATCGAAGAATTAGCGCTCCTTGAAGTTCTAAACTCTGGCCACACCATCGGAAATGCACGATGGGAAGCTGGCAATGTCAGAGATGTTCTCAACTATTACAGCGCGGCGCCTGAGCGTCTATTTGGTCGACAGATTCCGGTGCCAAACGGAATCGATATCACTTTTAAGGAACCACTCGGAGTAATCGGCGTAATTGTTCCTTGGAACTTTCCTATGCCAATTGCAGGATGGGGCTTTGCTCCGGCGCTTGCTGCAGGAAATACAGTTGTATTAAAACCAGCTGAGCTCACACCAATGACTGCTATCCGTCTGGGTGAATTGGCTAAAGATGCTGGAATTCCAGATGGCGTATTTAATGTTATTCCAGGCAAAGGAAGCATTGTTGGAGATCGCTTTGTCACAAATCCACTTGTAAGAAAGATTGTTTTTACTGGATCCACTCAAGTTGGAAAATCCATCATGAAGGGATGCGCTGATCAAGTAAAGCGCCTAACTCTTGAACTCGGTGGAAAGAGTGCCAATATCATTTTTGATGATGCGGATATTGAAAAAGCAGCAGCAGGTGCGCCGGGCGCTGTCTTTGATAACGCAGGTCAAGATTGCTGCGCGCGTTCAAGAATCTTGATTCAAAAGTCTGCCTATGACAAGTTCATGGAGCTCTTTGAAGTTGCAGTCAAGAAATTCCGCGTTGAATCCCCTGATCTAGACACAGCAGAGATGGGTCCTTTGATCTCTAAGGGACAACTCGATCGTGTTCAGGAATACATGCCTGATTCATCCAAGGTTGCTTTCACCGGAAGCAAGCCATCAGGTGATGGCTTCTGGTTTGCTCCAACTGTTCTCATGGCTGATTCAACGAGTGATCGTGCATATCGCGAAGAGATCTTTGGACCAATTGTTTCAGTGATCGCCTTTGATGATGAAGAAGATGCGATCAAACTCGCTAACGACTCTGAATACGGACTATCTGGCTCAATCTGGTCACGAGATATTGGTCGCGCAGTTCGCGTCTCACGCGCTGTTGAAGCAGGAAATTTATCTGTGAACTCAAACTCTTCTGTTCGCTACTGGACACCATTTGGTGGCTATAAGCAATCAGGACTTGGAAGAGAGCTCGGTCCAGATGCTTTGGATGCTTTTACTGAGACCAAAAATGTATTCTTTGATACACAAAACTAAAAACCTATAAGGAGATAAGAATGGATCGACTAAAGGACCGCGTTGCCGTCATCACTGGCGCAGCCAGCGGAATTGGATATGCAACGGCCCAACGTTTGGCTGCTGAAGGCGCCAAGGTTGTTGTTGTCGATCTGAATGAAGAAGTGGGCACAAAGGTCGCCAATGAACTTGGTGGGCTATATGTAAAAGCCAACGTGACCAATGAAGAAGATGTTCAGAGAATGTATAAGGTGGCATTTGATACCTACAACCGCATTGATATCGCCTTTAACAATGCAGGAATTTCTCCTCCAGATGATGATTCGATCCTGACAACAGGACTAGATGCCTGGAAGCGTGTTCAAGAAGTGAACCTCACCTCTGTCTTTCTTTGCTGCAAATATGTCATTCCTTATATGCAGAAAGCTAAAAAGGGCTCAATCATTAATACCGCTTCATTTGTAGCAACAATGGCTGCTGCAACTTCACAGATTTCATATACAGCTTCAAAGGGCGGCGTTCTTGCGATGAGCCGTGAGCTTGGTGTGCAGTTCGCTAAGCAGGGCATCCGCGTCAATGCACTCTCCCCCGGACCAGTAAACACACCACTACTTCGTGAGCTCTTTGCAAAAGATCCAGAGCGCGCAGCACGTCGTCTAGTCCATATTCCATTTGGCCGCTTTGCTGAAGCATCAGAGATCGCTGCAGCAGTAGCGTTCTTGGCATCAGATGACTCATCATTTATTACTGCTGCAAACTTCTTAGTTGATGGCGGAATTAGTGGTGCCTATGTCACACCACTTGACGGTGAATAAGTAATTATGTGCCGCTTGATGGGATATGTCGCAAAGGAAGGGACATCTGTCTCTGAATTTGCTGGAGCCAACTTTGTGGAATTCAAAGAGCTCTCAGATTTCCATCGTGATGGCTGGGGAATTGTGACTTCAGATGGAGGTTCTAAACCTGAGCTTCTTGTTGAGCCAAAGATTGCCAAAGAGAGCAGCAAGTTCTCTGAGGCAACCTCAAAGCTGACTTCAGATGCAGCCCTGCTTCATCTTCGCTGGGCAACTGGCGGGCTTGAGGTATCAGAGGGCAATACTCATCCCTTTGTGTATGAGCAGTACTCATTCATTCACAACGGCGGAGTATTTCCACCTGACTCCCTTGATCAGTTCGTCGAACCAAAATTTAAATCATTGATGCGCGGCACAACAGATAGTGAACGCTATTTCTATGTATTAATGTCCGAAATTGAAAAGCATGGCTTGGGTGACGGCGTTCTCTCTGCGGTGAGAAAAGTCCGAGATAACTGCGACTTTTCAAGTCTAAATGCGATGCTTTTAACTCCAACAGAATTCATCATCATTAACGAACACAACAATGAGCGTATTCCAAAGGGACAGCCAGATGATTACTACGAACTTCTTGTTCGAACAGATGAGAAAGGCGTCTTAGTTGCATCCTCTGGATGGACTCAAGATGGCTGGAAGCTCATTGCAAATCATCAAGTTTTAGTTATTGATCGCAGCACTTACGCAAAGAAGGAATTTGCTCTCTAACGTGTAACGTGAGCGGAACGAACAAGAGCGGCATCAATTAAAGTCGTGATGATCTCTGAATAAGTAGTTCCTGCCTTTGACCAGAGCTTTGGAAACATTGATGAAGGTGTAAAACCCGGCATTGTGTTGATCTCGTTAATCACAATCTCGCCTTTATCTGTGTAGAAGAAATCTACGCGGGCGAGGCCTTCACAACCAAGGGCTGCAAATGCCTTTACAGCAGAGTCTTGAATCCTTGCTTCAACCCCTGCAGGTAGATCTGATGGAAAGACAACCTCTGTTGCATCATCTAAATATTTTGCTTCATAGTCATAGAACTCATGGTTGCCCTTGATTTTGATCTCACCTATTGGGGAGGCATGAGGTGTTCCAGCTAGTTCAAGGACGCCACACTCAATCTCTCTACCAACAATAGCCTCTTCAACTAGGACTTTGGTATCAAACTCAAATGCATGCTTGATGGCTTCTGCAAGATGGGCAGAATCTTTAACCTTTGAAGTTCCGCGACTGGAGCCACTTCTTGCAGGCTTCACGAAGAGCGGGTATTTCAAATTATCAATCTGGGTTGCTGACCACTGCTTGGCATGCAGAACAATTCCGTTAGCGACTTTCAGCCCGTGCGCTGTAAAGATCGATTTACTAAATGATTTATCCATCGCAACCGCGCTTGCAAGAACTCCTGAGCCGACATAACGGATGCCTGCCATTTCACATAAGCCTTGCACCGTTCCATCCTCGCCATATGGACCATGCAGAATCGGAAAGATGACATCAATATCAAGCTTCTTTCCAGATACTTCAAAGCCATGGATATCAACGGTTACTTGCGCCAAATCAGGGGAAATCTCGGGCATTGTGCTGCCTTTTTTACTTAAGACTGAATGCTCAGACACCAACACCCATTTACCTTGGCGAGTAATACCAATGACGACTGGCTCAAAGCGATTGCGATCTATCGCGCTTAATATTCCAGCCGCTGAGATGCATGAGATCTCATGTTCTGAAGATTGACCTCCGCAGAGTATGGCGACCTTAATTTTCGATTGTGTCATCAGATCTCAGCCAATGTGCTGACAGACATGAGGCGCTCCATCGCTTGATCAGGAGTGATATCCCCATGAACAGCATCTGCCACAACTTCAATGATCGGTACTTCTACGCCCACACGGTGAGCAAGTTCGCGAATAGCTTGCGCAGATGCAACGCCCTCAACTGTTTTTGTTACTTCTTTTCGAGCCCCATCCATAGACCCTATGCGGCCATAAGCCTCACCAAATGTTCTGTTACGAGAAAGAGCCGAACCACAACTTGCGACGATGTCGCCCATTCCAGCTAAACCAAGAAATGTCATTGGCTGCGCCCCATAGCTTGCGCCAAAACGGGCAACTTCACTAAGCCCGCGTGTAATAACCATTGCTTGGGTGTTCTCCCCCAAGTCCATGCCAATTGTCATTCCAACGGCCAGAGCAATAACACTCTTGGCCGCTCCCGCTAACTCGCATCCAACAAGATCAGTCGATGGATAAATGCGGAAATATGGCACAGTAAAAAGATCAACCATGAGCTGTGAAATTTTTGGATTCACAGATGCGGCAACGGCGCCCGCTGGCTGGCGAAGAGAAAGCTCACCTGCAAGGTTTGGCCCTGTGATTAAACCAATCTGCGAGAGATCTGTACCAAGTTCTTGAACGACAACTTCTGTCATACGAGACATAGTGTCTGACTCAATACCTTTGAGCGTGGAGATAATTGGTAAGTTTTTGGGAAATATAGGTGCCCATGTCTTCAAGTTTGCCCTCAGTGTTTGGGCAGGAATAGCAAGAACGATTGACTCTCCAAATTCAAATGCCGCTTTGATATCTGTAGTTGCCTTGAGAATTGTGGGTAAGGTAATTCCTGGTAAGAACTTCGTATTTGTATTGAGATCAGAAATTTCAGCAACTACTGCTTCGTTTCTTCCCCAGACCAACACTTCATGGCCAGCGTCGCACAAGACTTGAGCGAGGGTTGTTCCCCAAGCACCAGATCCCAGAACACTTACGCGCGACATCTTTTATTTCCTCTTCTTCTTTTTAAAGTTTCCAGTTGTTGGTAGATCTGATGACCTTGGATCAAAAATATCTGCAGGAGCTAATTCTCCCCTAATTTGCTCCAAGAGACGAGTTACCGCGGACATTGCGTACTCAGTCGCCTCTTGAACAGCCGCGAAGTCATCTTCCTTGCCGTACCAGGGGCTGAAATCAAGTGCTTGTCCTGCAACGACTGTCACTTTCGTTCGCTTCCATATTCTGGGCACCTTTGCATAGGGCATCAAAATTTCTTCTGCTCCCCATTGCGCGCATGGAATCACAGGAACTTGGCTCATGATGGCAAGGCGAGCAAGCCCTGTCTTTGCTCTCATCGGCCACAAATCTTTATCACGCGTAAGAGTTCCTTCAGGATAAATTCCCACGCAATGACCCGAAGCAAGAAAGGCAAGTGCATGAGGCATAGCTTCTGAGCCTTTGACCTCGCGGTCTACTGGAACTTGTCCTGCGGTGCGCAAAATAAATCCAAGCACCGGAACTTTAAATAAGGATGATTTGGCAAGAAACCTCACGGCGCGACCATTTGAAAAAAGAAAATGCGCAAAGATCAAAGGATCTGCATAAGAAATATGGTTGGAAATTGCGATGACAGGACCTGACTTAGGAAGGTTCTCTGTGCCACGCCAGTCGCGCTTTGTTAAGAGTCTAAGAAGTGGAATAACAATCCAGCTTCCCACCTTAAACATCGGATTAGTTCCCAGTGGCTTTCCCCGAGGCGGTGCATAGACGGGACCGGTAAAACTCATATAAGCAGTTTAAACCGAAAAGCTTGTGAGAAATAAAAAAGCGGGGACCAATTGGCCCCCGCTTCTAATGTTTACTTTAGCGACGCTTCTTCGCTGCCTTCTTACGAGCAGGAGCCTTGCGAGCTGTCTTCTTTGCTGTCTTCTTAGCAGGACGCTTAGTGGTCTTCTTAGCAGCAGCCTTTGCAGGAGCAGCCTTTGCTGGTGGGACAGGAGCTGCGCCTAGCTTGCGTGCGCCAGAGATAACTTCCTTAAGTCCCTTTGCTGGCAAGAAACGAACTTTCTTGCTTGCCTTAATCTGAATTGTTTCACCGGTAAATGGGTTACGACCCTTACGTGCTGGACGATCAACCTTCTTGAACTTACCGAAATCGTTGATCATGACATCTTCACCCTTTGAGATGTTGCGGATGATTGCATCAAATACAACGTCAACTGCGCGAGCAGCTTCCTTCTTGTTATCTCCAAACTGTGGAGCCAAGTAAGCGATGAACTGGGCTTTGTTCATTTAAATCCCCTTAAATACGCGTATTTCCTAGGCCTTTTGCCTATGCGCTGAAACATACGCGGGTGAAAGAGAAAGGGTGAGTATTAAAATCGGTGTGTCGCGAAAGAAGAAATATTAAAAAAATCCACTTTTTACGCGTAAAAAACTCTCAATAATTACTTGAGGCTTTCCTGTAAATAGTGAAAACCCTTGAATTATGAGCGTATTGGAAGTGTTTTTGGCTTAAATGAGGCGCGCGATTTTTCAAAAGCACTCACGTCATCGATGCTTTTCAGCGTTAAACCGATGTCATCGAGACCTTCCATCAAACGCCAACGGGTGTAATCATCGATTTCAAAGGCAAAAATGTCATCTCCCGTGCGAACATTTTTCGCTTCCAAATCAACGGTGACTTCTGTAGTTGGATCAGATTCAATCGCTGCCCAAATCTTCTCAACATCTGCTTCAGGCAATACCACTGTGAGTAGTCCACCCTTTTGAGAGTTGCCACGGAAGATATCTGCAAAGCGGCTTGAAATAACAGCTTTAAATCCATAGTTTTGAAGAGCCCAGACAGCATGCTCGCGAGATGACCCTGTTCCAAAATCAGCTCCAGCAACCAAGATTGTTGCTGATTTGTAGGCAGGCTTATTGAGAACAAACTCTGGATCACTACGCCAAGCAGCAAAGAGACCATCTTCAAATCCACTCTTTGTTACGCGCTTGAGATAAACAGCCGGAATGATCTGATCTGTATCCACGTTTGAACGACGAAGCGGGACAGCGGTGCCGGTATGTGAAATAAATTTATCCATTGTCCTTCTCCTTACAAATCTGCCGGGGATGAAAGTGTGCCGCGAATTGCAGTTGCTGCTGCAACAAGGGGGCTCACGAGGTGAGTACGTCCGCCCTTGCCTTGGCGGCCTTCAAAGTTTCTATTTGATGTTGATGCAGAGCGCTCACCTACAGCGAGCTGATCTGGGTTCATTCCAAGACACATAGAGCAACCAGCATTTCGCCACTCAGCTCCAGCATCTAAAAAGACCTTATCAAGGCCTTCTTGTTCAGCTTGAAGACGAACACGTGCAGAGCCAGGAACGACAAGCATGCGAAGATCTTTATTGATCTTCTTACCCTTGATTACTGCAGCTGCTGCGCGTAGATCTTCAATACGTCCATTCGTGCAAGAACCAAGAAAGATTGTGTCTACCTTGATGGATTTAAGAGGAGTTCCAGCCGTCAGGCCCATATAGGTAAGCGCGCGTTCTGCTGCGCCCTTATCTTCTGGGTTTGAAAAGTCTGCTGGGTTAGGAACATTTGAATTAAGTGGCGCTCCCTGTCCAGGGTTAGTTCCCCATGTAACAAATGGCGCTAGATCTTCTGCCTTGAGCGTGATTTCCTTATCAAACTTCGCATCATCATCACTCTTTAGAGTCTTCCAATAAGCAACCGCGGCATCCCAATCAGCACCTTCTGGTGCATGCGGCTTACCTTTGACATAAGCGAATGTTGTTTCATCAGGGGCGATAAGTCCGGCGCGGGCTCCCGCCTCAATGGACATGTTGCAGATCGTCATGCGACCCTCCATCGAAAGCGCGCGAATAGCAGAACCGCGATATTCGATGACATATCCCTGACCGCCACCTGTTCCAATCTGAGCAATGATGGCAAGAATGATGTCCTTTGCAGTCACACCAGCTGGCAGAGTTCCATCAACATTAATCGCCATAGTCTTTGGGCGAACAAGTGGAAGTGTCTGAGTTGCAAGAACGTGCTCTACCTCTGATGTTCCAATACCAAAAGCCAAAGCGCCGAAGGCTCCATGCGTTGAGGTATGTGAATCTCCGCAAACAATTGTCATTCCAGGTTGACTCAAACCAAGTTGAGGTCCAACCACGTGGACAATGCCTTGCTCTGCATCTCCGAGAGAGTGGATGCGCACGCCAAATTCAGCAGCATTCTTGCGAAGGGTATCTACCTGTAATTTTGAAACAGGATCGGCAATCGGCTTATCAATATTAAGAGTTGGGGTGTTGTGATCTTCGGTGGCAATAGTCAGATCAGTACGGCGGACTTTTCGCCCAGCTAGGCGCAAACCATCGAATGCTTGTGGAGAGGTAACTTCATGGAGAAGGTGCAGATCGATATAAATTAAGTCAGGCTCACCTGGCGCAGAGTGCACAACGTGATCGGCCCAGATCTTTTCTGCAAGCGTCTTACCCATCGACTTCTCCTCACTTAATTTGCCCTAATACTTGCATCTCAATCTATGAGATGGCATTATCAGAGTATGGACAAGAAGAATAGCGGAGTTGGCGTCTTAGACAAATCCGTGCGCATTCTGGCCACGTTAGAGGCGGGTCCTCACTCACTGTCTGAACTTGTGATCGCTACAGGTATCGCTCGTCCCACCGCTCACCGCTTAGCTGTTGCCCTGGAACATCACCGCCTTGTAACACGCGATCTCATGGGGCGCTTTGTGCTCGGCGCGCGCGCCGCTGAATTAGCTTCTGCTGCCGGTGAAGATCGATTGCTCTCTGTTGCAGCTCCGGCGCTCTCAGCTCTTCGCGATGCATCTGGTGAAAGCGCTCAGCTCTATCGCCGCCAAGGAGATCAAAGAATCTGCGTAGCAACAGCAGAACGTCTTTCGGGTCTTCGCGACTCAGTTCCCGTGGGAACAGTTCTAACAATGCAGGCAGGCTCTGCTGCTCAAATACTTCTTGCTTGGGAAGACCCAGAGAAGCTTCACCGCGGCCTTGTGAATTCAAAGTTCACGGCAGCATCTCTATCAGCAGTCAGGCGCCGGGGATGGGCGCAATCTGTAGGCGAGCGAGAAGCAGGCGTTGCTTCTGTCTCTGCTCCTGTGCGCGGACCCAATAACAAAGTGATTGCTGCAGTAAGTATTAGCGGACCCATGGAGCGCCTTGGCCGGCAACCAGGCCGCACCTACGCCGCGCAAGTAATGGCAACTGCTGCGCGCCTGAGTGAATATTTAATTCAAGGAAAATAAATATGACACCCAAAGACCCAAGCCGGGAAGCGCATTTTCCTTCCATTGAAAAGAAATACGGCGAGAAAATGTCCTACTGGTTTAAAGTCATGACCAAACTGGAAGGCAAGAAATACCCAGAGCAAATTGCTCACTTACGAGAGAATTACGGCTTCTCTCAAGCTCATGCAAACGCCCTAGTTATGTATTCCAGAGGCTCTGAGTCGGCTCAAAGATTTAATAAGCCCACTGATTATTACAAAACGCTTGCGCCCATACAGGTAAAGACCATCAAGGCAATATTTAAAGTTATCACTTCAAAGTACCCTGAACTGGAGCTCGCGATCGCTTGGAATCAGCCAATGTTGAGAATTGAAAAAGACTATGTATTTGGCATCTCTGCAGCAAAGAACCACATACTGCTTGCCCCATGGAGCAAAGATGTCATCGAGCGATTTGCGCCCAAGATGAAAGATTTAGATGTAAAGAAGAAGACCATTGGCGTGCCCAATAATTGGGATATTGATGAGAAATTGCTTCTTGCCATGGTCAAAGCGCGAATGGCAGAGATTTAAGAGATTTTAGGCAAGTTCCATTTAAAGTGAATGGATAGCTCGCGAATTGCAACAACAACTAGCCCACCCACAACTGCTGGAATAGCACGGTTGATGTGGAGTTCACTTAAGCCAACAAAAACGGCGGCCCCGGCCAAGCATGATGTTCCAATCGTTTCGCGGTGAAGCAATACCGGCTCTACTTGAGCCAAGACATCTCGCAGAAGTCCACCTGCGACTCCCCCAATTAATCCAAGGACGGCTGCGATGGCTGCGTTGGTATGAAGTCTGAGGGCAAACTCAGTACTCGAAACTGTTGCCACAGCAAGACCGAAAGTATCTAGTGAGAGTAAGAAACGTCCAACGGGTTCGGCGCTTTGCTGAATAATCGTGATTAAAAAAGCAGCAAGAACCGCCGTGAAGAGCCATGGGTTTTGAACCCAGGCAGGTTTTTGAAGGAGAAAAAGATTTCGAAATGTTCCACCCGCTAAAGATGAAACTCCAGCGATTAGAGCAATGCCACCAAAGTCCATGCCTTTAGATGCTGCAACTCGTGCGCCAACTGTTGCAAAGGCGAATGTTGCGATGAGATCGCAGACTGTCACAAGAGATGACCACTGCATCATTTCTCCAACCTATTGGATTGATTGATAAGTAGTCCCGACGGGATTCGAACCCGCGTAGCTGGCTTGAGAAGCCAGAGTCCTAGGCCACTAGACGACGGGACCGTGCTGGTAAATATTTACTGCTTCTGTAAAACATATGTAGTTGTAAGTACTGCGCTGGGGTACCAGGACTCGAACCTAGACTCGCTGAACCAGAATCAGAAGGGCTGCCAATTACCCCATACCCCAATTAACAAGTGCTAAGGATAGCGTGTTTATAAGGCCGCTTTTATGCGGGCCAATGACTTCTCACGGCCTAGCAATTGCATCGATTCAAAGAGTGGGGGCGATATATGGCTGCCAGTAACAGCAATACGAACTGCGCCAAATGCAATACGTGGTTTCAGTGCCATGCCATCAATAAGAGCATCCCGCAAAACTCCTTCGATACTTTCGTGGGTCCAATCAGAAAGCGTCTGAAGCTTCTCATAAGACACTTTTAAAACTTCCTTCGACTGGGCATCTGAAATCTTTGGCAAGGAATCAGCGTCCACCACAAACTCTTTTACGAATAAGAATTTGAGCATGGGTGGAATTTCAGCAAGGGTTGCGATGCGCTCTTGAATAATTGGAAGCGCCTGTTTCACAAGAGCGAGCTCTTCAGGGGTTCCTGAAATAACTCCAGCCTTGGTAAGAAAGGGCAAGGCCCACGTCATAAATTCATCGAGTGTCAGCGCGCGGATCTTGTCGCCATTAATTGCTTCAAGCTTCTTCATATCAAAACGAGCAGGGCTGCTATGAACTCTCTCCACAGTAAAGAGCTCGGTGAGCTCTTTCATAGAGATGTTCTCAAGATCATCTCCTGGAGACCAACCAAGGAGCGCTAAGTAATTACAGATTGCTTCAGGTAAATAACCCGCTTCACGATACCAAGCAATCGATACCTCACCATTGCGCTTAGAAAGCTTTGCATTGTCTTGACCCATGACAAATGGCAAGTGGGCAAATACTGGGTAATCCTCAGGCTTTACGCCCATCGCTTGATAGACACGGATCTGACGAGGGGTAGATGAGAGCAGATCCTCACCACGTAGAACATGTGTGACCTTCATTAATACATCATCAACTGCGACGGCAAGTGTGTAGAGAGGAGAGCCATCACCGCGCACCAAGACAAAGTCAGGTACGAAATTATGATCAAAGCTCACTTCACCGCGGATAAGGTCAGTAAAAGTAGTCCCGCCATCTGGCATACGCATGCGAATAACTGGCTTGCGTCCTTCAGCTTCGAACTTCGCAATTTGATCTGCGCTTAGATCGCGGCAGTATCCGTTATAACCAGGTGCTTGATTAGCGGCCCGTTGTGCTTCGCGCACTGCCTCGAGCTCATCTGCAGAGCAGTAACACTTGTAAGCATCTTTTTGCTCAAGAAACTTTGCAGCCCACGTTGCATATAAATCTAAACGCTGTGATTGCAAATAGGGGCCGTTAGGGCCACCTACCTCGGGACCTTCATCCCATGTGAGACCAAGCCACTTAAGAGTGTCTATCGCTGCTTGAATATATTCATCGGTGACGCGTTCACGATCTGTATCTTCAATACGAAAAATAAATGTTCCGCCTGTGTGACGGGCATATGCCCAATCAAAGAGCGCGGTACGGATATTGCCCACATGTAGATCTCCCGTTGGAGAGGGCGCAAAGCGAACTCTGACTTGTTTCTTATCCACGGCTACTTGCCCTATTCACGAGTGTTCCAATGCCATCAATGGTAATCGCGACCTCGCCTTTTTCAGGGATCGGTCCAATTCCAGCAGGGGTGCCGGTCAAAATTACATCACCAGGAAGAAGTGTCATTACCTGAGTAACAAATGCGATGATCTCTGGAATTTTAAAGATCAGCGATGAGAGCGGCTCAGATTGTTTAACTTCACCATTTACTTTTGTTGTGAGTATTTGTGATCTCGGGAGAAAATCAGTTTCAATCCAAGGTCCAAGTGGGCAGAAGGTGTCAAAGCCCTTAGCGCGGGTCCACTGGCCATCTTTAGCCTGCAAATTACGTGCGGTGACATCGTTTGCAATGGTGTAACCAAAGATGACATCGCTGTAACGCTCAACCGGAACGTCTTTACATATACGCCCAATAACAATGGCAAGCTCGCCTTCAAAATCAATGCGATCAGCCATACGAGGCCACTGGATTGTCTCGTCTGGGCCAATTACCGCTGTGTTTGGTTTAAGGAAAATGATTGGTTCTTCTGGAACCGCTGAGTTCATCTCAGCAGCATGGTCGGCATAGTTCTTGCCGATTGCCACTACTTTACTTCGAGGCAAGACAGGAGCAAGCACTTTCACATCAGCTAAATTTATTTTTGTCTCTGTAGGAACAATGCCCGTGTAGAGAGGGTCACCTTTAAGGACGAGTAATTCATCCTTGTCATTCAGTACGCCGTAGTGAGGATCAGTACCGATCCCACTCTTTTCACTCGGTGTAAACCGCACAATACGCATTGGGCAATGCTATCGGTTTATTGCAAGCCACTTTCATCAGCAATTTGCGGAATACGTGTAGCAAGGACTGCGCCAATTCGATGGCGGCGGCCCACAGGCCTTTCAGCCGTTAGTCGCCAGCCTGCAACATCAATAGTGCTTCCAGGGATAGGAACCCGCCCTAACTCTTTTGCAAGTAATCCCCCGACGCTATCGACATCTTCTTTCACATCTTCTTCAAGCTTTATTTTGAAAGCATCTTCAAAGTCTTCAACGTTGAGCCGCGCTGAAATTCTCGCGCTTTTCTCATCAATCCACTCAATCTCTGCCATCTCGTTGTCATACTCATCTGCAATCTCGCCCACGATCTCTTCGATAATATCTTCGATCGTAATGAGCCCTGCTGTGCCGCCATACTCATCAACAACAATGGCCATATGGATGCGGTTGCGCTGCATCTCCTTGAGTAGCTCGGAAGCGGGCTTGTTTTCTGGGATAAATGTTGCCGGCCTTATGTGTTCTCCTACAGTTTCAGATTGCTCTGCTTCGTGGTGTTCATGCACGCGGCGAGCTAGATCTTTCACATAAGCAATTCCAACGATGCTATCGAGATTCTCATCAATCACAGGAATACGTGTGAAGCCTGAGCGCAAAGTAAGTGAAAGCCCTTGGCGCAATGTGCGATTAGCTTCGATCCAAACAATATCTGTGCGCGGGACCATGAGTTCACGAACCAATGTATCTCCCAGTTCAAAGACTGAGTGGATCATCTCTGCTTCAGAATCTTCTACGATTCCTCGCTCACTAGCTTGATCAACTAGGCTGCGAAGATCTTTCTCATTAGAAAATCCCCGGCGCAGAACCTTTGCGCGAAGTGACTCTTTAAAATCTCCTATACGGCTCACGCCTGGCCCTGCCAATCTTTAAGAATTTTCTCCTGCAGCGCGAACATTACTTTCTCATCTTTTTCATCTGCATGATCAAAACCAATGCAATGAAGAAGTCCGTGAATTGTCAGCAGTTGCAGTTCTGTCTCAACACCGTTCTTAGCTTGCTTGGCAGCGAACTGTGGACACAAAACAATATCTCCGATAATTCCAGGACCTTCAGCAGCTGAATGTGGCGTGAGCTCATCCATGGGAAAGGAGAGAACATCTGTGGGACCTTCAAGATCCATCCACTGCACATGTAGGGCGCTGATCGCATCTTCATCGACTAGTGAGATCTCCACATCACAATCAGGATGCAAGCCCATCTCCTTGATAGCAAATGAGGTTACTGATCGAAGTGAATCTTCATTACAAGTGAAGCCTGATTCATTTAAAAGTTCTATTCCCATAGCTGCATCACCAAGAAGAAGGTGATATTAGCGATCACCGCTTCCAAAGCGAGCTGAGCGAGTATTGCTTGGCACCTGCGCATCAAATTCAGCATATGCGGTAACAATGTCTCCAACTAAACGATTTCGAACAACATCTTCAGCTCCCAGGTGCATGAAGCAAATATCATCGAGGCCTTCCAAGACTTCTTCCACAATCTTTAAACCAGATTGTTGGTGATGAGGCAGATCAACCTGGGTGATATCGCCTGTGACAACCATCTTTGATCCAAAGCCAAGACGTGTTAAGAACATCTTCATCTGCTCAGCGCTGGTGTTCTGCGCTTCATCTAAAATCACGAAGGCATCATTGAGCGTGCGCCCACGCATATAGGCAAGAGGGGCAATTTCAATAATTCCTGCAGCCATAAGGCGCGGAATTGATTCTTGATCAATCATGTCATGCAGTGCGTCAAAGAGCGGACGAAGATATGGATCGATCTTCTCTTGAAGAGTTCCTGGCAAGAAGCCAAGCTTCTCTCCTGCTTCAACAGCAGGGCGAGTCAAAATAATGCGGTTCACTTCTTTTGCCTGCAGAGCTTGGATTGCCTTAGCCATTGCAAGATAGGTCTTACCTGTTCCTGCTGGACCAACGCCAAATGTGATTGTGTTTTCACCAATCGCCTCTACATAACGCTTTTGGTTAGCAGTCTTAGGGCGAATTGTTTTTCCACGGTTACTTAAAATGTTGAGGGAGAGAACTTCTGCAGGGTGGTCTGTTGGAACATGCTTGATCATCGCAACGGATTGATGGATCGTATCCGCGCTGAGGTTCTGCCCAGCGCGCAAAAGAACCAGAAGTTCTTTCATGAGTGCTTCGCACTTTTCAGATTGTTCTAAATCGCCGCTGAGAAAGATTTCATTTCCACGCACGGTCATTTTCACATCAGGGAATGTTGTCTCAAAAATTCGAAGGTATGCATCATTGGGTCCAGTAAATGCGACCATGGGAATTGCAGTCGGAACGATGATCGCCGGTGGCAAAAGGTGTTTCTCCATTACTTCAAATCTTATGCTTAACCGGGCGGCCACGCGAACGGACGCCCACCTAAAAGGTGAAGATGTGCGTGAAAGACGCTCTGACCAGCGCTTGCTCCGGTATTAAAAGTGGTTCTGTAGCCATCTAGCCCACGTTCTTGGGCAATCTTTTTGGCTGCAGTAAAGAGCTCGGCAAGCACCAAAGGTTCTGCTTCTGAGAGCTCCCCTGCATTTTCAAAGTGTGCTTTTGGAATAACTAAGACGTGAACAGGTGCTTGTGGAGTGAGGTCATTGAAAGCAACAACCTTCTCACTCTCATAAAGAAAATCACTTGGGATTTCCTTCTGTGCGATCTTGCAGAATATGCAGGTCATAGAAATTACGTTACTCCTACCAGCGCTTGATCAGCGCTTGTATGGCAGATAGCGCGGCGAAACCCGCGTGCGCTGAACGGAAAACTTCTTGGCCCAGTAGGACAACATGTCCGCCGGCCCCACCAAGGGCAGCAAGTTCTGCCTCACTAATTCCACCCTCCGGTCCAATCACGCAAACAATAGGAAGGCCGTCTGACGCACCTTCTGCATAGTTTTCAAAGAATGCAGAAAGACTCTGTGTTGCACTTTCATGAAAAATTAAAAGTATTGCATTTTGCCCAAAACGTTTTCCAATTTCAGCAGTAGAGATCGGCCCTTCAATAACTGGGAGATCAAAGCGGCGTGACTGTTTGCATGCAGTAAGGGCAGTAGTACTCCATTTATCTAGAAAATCATCTTGCCACTTAGCGATACTTCGCTCAGCTTGCCAGCCAATGATCATGTCGGCTCCTGCAGCCGTCATAAGTTCTACTGCTTCTTTTGAGCGATCAGATTTTGCCAAAGCTTGAACCACGATGAGTTGTGGCTTTGATTTCTGTGTAGCTCCTCGAGCAAGGGGCTCCACGGTTAATACTTTCTTATCTACTGATGATACTTTTCCTTGAACCCACGCTCCGCTTCCATCTGCTACCAATATTTCATCGCCAACTTCCATGCGGGTGACTTTGATTGCATGATGGGCTTCATCGCCGGTAATCGCGACGGGGCCTGATTCAGGCAGAGCAGGAACAAAAAATAGAGAGAGCATTAGCGGTTAAACGCATCACGAAAGCGCGAGAAGAAACTATGTTCGTGCTTTCCGCGTCGATGGATCTCTACCTGCTCAGGCTTATCGCCTCGCGCATGGGCAAGTTTCTTCAAAAGCTCTTCTTCATCTTTACCAAGCTTGGTTGGTATGTGTACTTCGACATGAACGATCAGATCACCACGGCCACTTCCTCGCAGCTTGCTCATGCCAAGTCCTTTGAGTGTGATCATCTCACCGCTTTGAAAACCCGCCTTGATGCTGACATCTTGTGGTCCATCCAGGCTTTCGATGGTGACATGTGTTCCAAGGGCTGCAGATGTCATAGGAATTGAAACCGAGATGTGAAGATCGTTTCCATCACGAACTAAAAACTCATGAGGTAGCTCAACGATCTCAACATAGAGATCTCCTGCTGGACCGCCTCCGGGACCAACTTCACCTTGACCGCTCATTTGAATTCGATTGCCAGTTTCTACGCCGGCAGGAATCTTCACATTGAGTGTGCGACGACTTCTTACGCGTCCATCTCCTGCGCACTCTGTGCAAGGAGAGGAAATAATGGAGCCGTATCCACCGCAGTTATTACATGGACGGCTAGTCATCACATTTCCAATAAAGCTACGAGTGACCTGTTGAATCTCACCGCGACCCTTACAAATTCCACATGCTTGTGGCTTGCCACCATCTGCAGAGCCAGTTCCACTGCACTTTGTGCAACGCACGGCGGTATCAACAGTGAGTTCGCGATCGCAACCAAAACACGCTTCTTGTAAATCAAGTTCAATGCCAATGAGTGCATCTTGGCCAGCGCGAGCACGAGGACGTGGTCCTCTTTGTCCTCCCCCGCCAAAAAATGCATCCATGATGTCGCCAAAACCAAAGTTTGCTGACCCGCCGAATTGGGAGAAAGGATCTCCACCTAAATCATATTTCTGACGCTTATCTGGATCACTGAGAACTTCATAGGCGGCAGTAATCTCTTTGAATTGATCTTGAACCTTAGGATCAGGATTTACATCAGGATGAAGTTCGCGGGCAAGTTTGCGATATGCCTTTTTAATATCATCAAAAGATGCATCTCTATCAACGCCCAGTGCTTGGTAGAAATCAGCCACGTTTTTCCTCGCTGATGAACTCACCGATATAACGGGCAACGGCGTTGACTGTGGTCATTGTGGCTGAGTAGTCCATACGTGTAGGTCCAAGCACGCCGATAGCTCCATGAGTCTTGCCACGGCCACCGAATTCAACGCTCACCAAAGACGTAGTCTGCAAGCTTTTCTCTGCTTGCTCTTTACCAATACGCACTCGCACTTGATCGTTGGCATCGGCAAGAAGTTTGAGAAGTACAACTTGCTCTTCTAGTGCTTCAAGCACTGGAAAAATTGAGGCTGCAGATTCTTGGCTGCTATTTCGAGCAAGGTTTGCGGTGCCAGCAAGGACAACTTTGTTCTCATCGGGATATTGAATAACAGCAACTTGCTTAGTCAGTTGGGCAAGCAATTTTGCTGTGCGCGCAAGCAAGTCATCTAGGTTGTTGGCATTACTCATAAAGGTTTCAATTGCGCGGCGCTCAGCTGTTGAAAG
>Ga0214193_1000161_pt1 | contig 17971 bp, 29 predicted proteins | sample TroBogEpilimnion_10_FD_153031 | JGI IMG/M metagenome (GOLD analysis project Ga0214193, IMG submission 153031) | Freshwater microbial communities from Trout Bog Lake, WI - 05AUG2008 epilimnion | ecosystem: Environmental > Aquatic > Freshwater > Lake > Epilimnion/Euphotic zone | place: Trout Bog...
TTCAGTGGCGACGGCGGCTGGGTACGCGTCCTTAGCCCACTCAAGAGCAGACTCTTTGTCTACAACGGTTAGTCCTGCGGCCTTGTTTCTCAATGATACGGCTCCCAGGAGGGTTCGGTACGTGCGAGTGCGTTTCCCTTCCAATTTCGCTTGAACGTAATGGGCGATTTCATTGTCAAATCGACCGTGTAATCGCTCAATGCGCTCCTTGGCTCGCCTCTCTAGGTCTTGGGCGTTGGCGATGATCGCCTTGGCTCGGATGACCTCGGGGCTGTTCTGAATTGCTTGTAGTTGGCTTTCGCATTCTAGGAACTTGCCAAGAACCCAGTCAAGTGCGCCGTCGGAATCAATTTCAAATGATTTTTCAGGGGTGGTAGGGTTAGCCAATGCTTCCTCAATCCATGCCTGATATTCGGTTTCGGTCATGCCCATGAAGTCGGGTTTTGCGGTATGGGTTTCGTTTTCCATGACAACACTATACCGTGTCTTCTGGAAGAATCAAGATATTTTTCATAAAAAATCGAAATTGATTGAAATTCATGTATACTGGTCGTCATGGTGTTCACAGGAAAAGGAAAAGGGCGACCTAACACGTATTCCATAGAGGTATGCGAGGAAGTCTACAATCTCTACATCGGCCAGCAAATGACCGCACAACAAGTCTATGAGTTGACTGGGGTGCCGATTTCATCAATCCACCGCCTATCGACTCGTTACCGATTACACCTCGACCAATCCCCTGCGCAACCGAAACTGCCTGGGCTGGAGAATTACTAGGAATGCAAGTACAAGAATGGGTAGTACCCACAGAATCACTACGACTCGCCGTTAAGTTTGCGAATGCTCCAGGTGGAGGAGACGCGTCCACGTTTGTCCGATTCAAGTTCGGCGTCAATCAACTTTTGATTGCAGGATTTTCACGAGAGACGTGGCAATCGCAGGTCATTCAGATTGAGAATGAAATCCTGGGAGACTTTTGCGTGGACCCAAGGGTCCTGAGCCCAATCTGGACGATTGAGTCACCCACTATTACGATCACCTTTCGTGAATCAAAGTGTCGGCTTAAATGGCGCAACGGTGATATTCGATTCAGTGTCTTAGAATCAACCGATTTTCCGCAGATTCCCGTACTAGCCCAAGAGGAAGGTATTTCGGTAGACGCCGACCTATTGCGAGAATCCTTGGAGCGCATTCGACCGGCCCTCATGAAGACGCGCATCTCGCTTCCGTTTGAGTGCCCTTGCGTGACTTGCACTGGCAAGGATATGAGTCTGGTAGCGACGGATAAGGTTCGACTCCATGCGGACACAATCGACTCGGCTACCGAGTCCACGACGGGCACGATTTTGTTGCCACCCAGGATGGTTGCGGCCATTATTGCTATGAAGCATAAGGGTCGATTGCTAATTCGCTGGAACGATTACCGCATCCATGCCGAGACGCTGGATGGCCATGAGATCGTAAGTCAGCGTGTATCTGGTTCGTTGCCGCCGAAGTGGGAGAAGCTGTTTGATGTGACCCCCATCTTCACGTACACGTTCAATCGGTCCATGCTAGAGGCGGCTTTGGGCCGATTCGCCAGCACTCACGACGACGAACGCAAGCTGGACATTGTTCCAGGTTCCGCGTCAGCAGTCAAGATGTCTGCGATTAGCCTCAACCCGCCCCGTAAGTCAGAAGAATCACTTCCTTGTGAAATCACAGGCACGGGAGAGAAGGTTACCTTGGACGCAAGCCAGGTGCTTGAAGCTATTCGTGCTTGCAAACCAGTCGAGAAGATTACGATTTCGATTGCGCGTAACCCGTACAGCGGCACCCACTCTGCGCTGGTCACCCCAGTTAGTGACGAGATGAAGTTCCGCGCAGTCATTGCAACCTTCAAGGTAGGTGCCTGATGCGCATAGAATCCAAGCAACAAATGGCCGAACTCCTCAAGCGAGGGGAGTTCGGTTGGCAGGTTGAAACCTATATTGGGTTTAACACGATTTATCGAAACCTACCACGGCATAGTGACGGGCGATGGATGCTTCGGTATCTGGGGATCGGTGGTTGCACGTTTCCGCGATACGGGCAGAGATTGCGCCCAGTCGAGGTTCCGTACATACTCAACCAGTGGATTTGCGAGGGCGCTGACCTTGAGCGAGTTACGCTCAGTCGGTGTATTGATGATGACCGTATCTTGATCCAAGGCGAAGCCATGCGGACCCATGAAGGGCTATCCCTGCGTTGGAGTCCCTGCAAGCTACCCATGAGAATTGCATTAGCGACCGAGCAGTATCACTGTACCGGCCTGTATGCGCTCATGCTATTACAGTCGCGCATGGACAACAATTCATACGAGATGCTGAATCACCTGCTTGACAAGTTTGACGATGCGGTCGTGGAGTTCACAACCATTGACGGCCCATTAACAGATACAGGCGATAACACGATCTTCTGGGAGGTGCGCCATTACTGAACATACGCATTATATTGTGGGGATTGACCCTGGACCCGTGCAATCAGCGGTCGTAATTTTGGATGATGCAGGACGCATCGTCAGCAGGAATATTCTAGACAACGAAGATTTGAAAGAATGGCTACCCACACTAGGATGCGAGGAAAACTACCACCTGTGCATTGAAATGATCGCATCCTACGGAATGCCAGTCGGCCAAGAGGTATTTGAGACTTGCGTGTGGGCTGGCAAGTTCATGGCATGGTGGGGCAATAATGACAGTTGTAAACGCTTGACACGCATTGCAATCAAGAATCATATCTGTCATAGTTCCAGAGCGAACGATATGAATATTCGTCAAGCCTTGATTGACCGATATGGTGCCCCAGGTAAGAAGAACAGCCCAGGAGCCACTTACGGATTCAAGGCTGACATGTGGGCCGCACTTGCTGTAGCCACGACCGCTTTTGACAAGAGAAACGAATTGTATGGACTTTCATAGTTTTACCGAACGACTCGACAATCCAAAACCCTTCACATATAAAGACCAGCCCGGAGTACGCTCCAAGTGCCCCGCCCATGATGACTCCCATCCCTCGTTTGCCGCATGGGAAGGTAGCGACGGGTATATCCATATGCGATGTCAAGTTGGGTGCAGTGAGGACGCTATTTTGCAGTCACTCGGACTCACGCAAGAGGACCGGCGCATAAGGGAGGCCGTTGTCTCCACTAGACCGCGAAGTGAGACGTACACGTACACTGGACCGAAAGGGGAGTACCTATTTGAGAAGGTGCGTTACTACACGAAGGAGGGACGCAAGAGTTTCTACCTTCAATGCCGGTTTAAGGATGGGCAACCACTCAAGAAGGGTGAGTTTCGATACCCGACTCCGGAGGACGCTGGGCTAGGATTAAAGGTGTACTGCCTTTACAATCTACCAGGGGTCATGCAGGAAGCGAAGGGTGGCGGCACGGTGTACTTTTGCAACGGGGAGAAGGCCGCGAACGCCATGCTGGAGCGTGGATTCATGGCGACCTGCCTTGCACACGGCGAGAAGTCACAATGGAAGCCGTACTACGCCGACCATCTACGAGGGGCCACGGTGGTCATCGTGGCCCAGCGGGATGCACCAGCAACCGAGTTTGCAAAGCGTGTCAGCTTGGAGCTAACTCGGGCCGGTGTTCCGTGCGCCATTGTCAACTCAAAGACTGAGGGGGAGAAGGATGACGCGTACGACCATCTGATTGCGGGATACACGCCCGACGAATTCGTGCCGCGTCATGACCTTTTACCGGACGACGACGTGCGAGGGTTTGTGTGGGCATCCGAGGTCACCCCAGCAAAGGTGGACTGGCTCTTTAAGCCGTACTTTGCATTTGGGACGCTGGCCGGTATCGAAGGCGACCCAGGTATCGGTAAGTCGCTCCTTGCGGCGGCAATGGCGTGTGTAGCCTCTAATGGGGCATCCATTCCCGCCTTACACACTGAGTCCCCACCCATCAATGTTCTCCTGTATGCGACCGAGGACGCGAAGGAGTATACGACGGTTCCGCGACTCATGGCGCTCCAAGGCAACTTGACGCGCATCGCCATTAAGGATGAAGTGGTACCGCTAGACTTTCAGGGGTTAGAGGACATGAAACTCAAGATCAAGGCGACTCAAGCGAAGCTAGTGGTGATCGACCCTATTACGGCGTTTATTGAGGCCGCATCCGGTGTGCAAGGGGCAAAGATTAATGTCCACATGATTATGGATGGCCTCAAGAAAATCGCCGCAGAGACAGGGGCTTGCATTATTTGCTTGCGTCACCTACACAAGGGCAACGGCTCTAAGGATGGAGACTCCAATCCAATTTATGCTGGCCTTGGGTCTATTGCTATCGTCGGAAAGTACCGAACGTGCCTCCAGATTAAATGGGATAAGAAGCGCAAGGGTTACTGTAACGCTACGCACATTAAGACCAACCTCGGGGAATACGGTGAAGGGTTCGCTTACAAGGTTTACCGTGGCCCCGATGATCTCCCCAGATTTGAATGGTCCAGCAAATACGTCCACGAAGAAGAGGATCATCAGGCTGACGGGAACTGGTACGACTATTGATCGAATATTGTAAACTATAGATATGGTAACCACAGGACTGACAACGTTGAGTATTGCCATTGACACAACCTCGTCTGTTTTGGGGTTGGGCAAGCAACTTGACACGAACGGAATTGAGGGTGTTATTAAGTACACCCAAAACACTCAGCAGTTTCCCAATAAAGCGTTTACTGCGGCTGAAATCACGGAACTGCACTCATGCGGACTAAAGGTGGGTCACGTCTATGAGGCAGGTAACACGGTAGATTCGTTCGGGCAATCGCAAGGTCGAGCCGCTGGCATTTTATCGGTCCAACATTTGACTAATTTACAGGCCCCAAAGGGCACGGTCATCTACCGGTCAGTCGATTACGATGCCACCTCAGACGATCTACACCGACCCATTTACCTAGACTTTGTGGCGTTTGCTTCGGTTGTCCGCGCAAGCGGTTTCAGGCCAGGAGCGTACGGTTCAGGGAAAACCCTCGCATTTCTTACTGCCGCCAAGCTGATCGACTTCCGCTGGCTTGCCGAATCAAAGGGTTGGACGGACTCTCTGTACTACGACGATTGGGATATTAAACAGCAACGCGAAACCACGCTCCTCGGGTTGGACGTGGACATGAATATCATTCGCGGGTCGGGAGGCTTATACTAATGGCTCCCGAGCACGAAGGGTTCAATACCATGAACGCTATCATGGAGATTCGCGCTGACATTAAAGAATTGTTAGTTAAGGTAGCCAAGATGGAGGAACGAACCTCCAACTTACGACAAGTAGAAACAGATGTTGCCTCCATGCAAGGACGCGCATCTATCATGGGCTCATTCTGTGGGATTGTCGCTGGAGCAATGTCGGCTATTGTGACCGCATTCCTAACTCACCCCTCAGCGCAGAGCAAATAGGAGAAACGGAAATATGAAACGAGTGACTTTTGAAGTGTTCCTTTACGCCCTCATTGCTGGCCTAACGGCTTATAAGGGTATTAACGGCCCCATCGACGCAAACGCGATAGCCACTATTGTCCTAGCGGTGGCGATAACGGTCAAGGCTAAGTACAGCCTTTCCCCAAGTGAAACGCCGTTAGCTGGCACAGCCTATCTCGCCGGGGTGTCGGCGGCGGTACTGGAAGGTACGTCAACACCGACTACTGGAAGTGCTGTATGAAGCCAGCATGGACTAATGAAGACATCAAGCTCCTCCGGGAGCTTGTAGGTCAGGGTCTTGATATTCCCACCATCCAAGGGCATTTCGAGGGTCGAAGTTACGATGCAATTCGGCTCAAGATTCGCAGTCTGCATTTGCACGTTACGCGAGTCAATTCCAAGACCCCTCCATTCTCCCACGCGAATGCGGCAATGCACCCGGCGGTCATTGACACACGTAACGCGTATATCTCTCAACTGGAGGAAGAGAACGCGATTCTTCGCAGTCAAATCACGTGGGCTCAACATGCCGATTCGACACAAAGGACAGGAGGTCTTCTCACCCACCGAGAATCTGACGTTCACTATGCAGACGCCAATCACCTATTAAGTTCATGTCACCAAACATGGATCAAGGCTCTTGAGGTTATCAAGCAATACGCTCCTGAGCGCATCCAGCTAGTATGGGGTGACGACTACGTTGCCGGTCGAGGTATCTATAAGAATCAAGACCTAGACGTAACCGTTTCCAATGCAGAGTCGCAGTGTCAGATTGGCGCAGTCCACTTTCGACGGAGAATGTTAGCCTTGCGTGAACTGACAGACGCGCCGGTATCTATTCGCTGGATGCGAGGTAACCACGAATACGCGAACGGTCACCCACTGGCAGGCCAGTTGTTCCTAATGGTCAAAGATATTTGCGAGGACATTGATGGACTTGATTTTACGTTGTCAATGGATGCAACGATTGTCAATCTAGCATACGAGGGCACACACAACGCACTCTTTATGCACGGATACGGTCACTCCAATATCTCACCCAACTCTCCGCGATTCATTTCCGACGTGAAAGACCGGCTTTTGACGATGCACCGTAACCTGCATCCTCACGAGCAGATTCATAGAGTCGGCTCAGGTCACACACACCAGTTCTCGGCAGACCTGGAGCGTACGATTGGCCTCAAGTGGGACACAACCGGCGGCTGGCAGAGGAACGCGAGGGTCCAGCTTGGTTTTAATCAAAGACCGAGCGGCTCCATTATATACGTTTCATTACCAGGAATGGATTCAGAGATTCTGAAACCTATCGGCCTGACCCCTGACACGAACGTCTACCTTCGTGAGATTGAGGACTCACACCTACCGGCGCGTAACATGCAAGATGCCGCAGAGTGCTTGATTGAGTACAGTAACCTCATGCAAGCCAAACATTCTGGAGAGCCCGGGGGTTCGCATGGCATGTTGAACTCTGGAAGATGGTAGAATACATAAGCTACTCGGTCTGATGGTATTCCAAACAGCCCTCCTCACCAAAGGAGGGCTGTTCTAATTTATCATGGCTACAAATAAACCACAAAGGTCGCGGTACCCGATATATCCTAATGACCGGCTCCTTACGTTCCGCGAGGTGGCCGCACTCAAGAGGGCTAACTTGGAAACAGTCCGCTCATTTTGCCGTAAGAACTTTCCGTTGATTCAAATAGGCAGACGCAAAGCGGTTTGGTTGTCGCAGGTGATAGACGCCTTAATCCCGTACACGTTGACCGAGGAGCAAGCCGCTTCACTGGTGGCAATGCCTGACGCCGAGCATCGCAAGATGCACCGACGCAATTACTTAATTTCACACCGCATTGGATTCGGCCAAGACCCAGAGATAGCGTCAATCTCAACGAAGTCGGCCAGGTCGGAGGCGCGTAGGTTAAAGCTACTTACAGGTCAGACACCACCCCTACCGACCGGATATAGGTACTCAAGCTTACAAGAATTGGACCTTGCGGCTGTTAATTACCGCAAGGCCCAAGAAGGTTATCGTATTGAACCCCATAAGGGCTTTAGCTTGAAATAGTTACCTGCCTACTCGACCGAGACGCTTGAAATCTTTGCGTGGCAGTTTTTTGGGGTTGGTGCCCCCAGTGTCCCTCATGACTATTTTCATAAATGCTGGGGGCGGCATCAATAGTGTGTAACGTTTCTGTAGTTTATTCATTTACTGCCTCCAGGGGTGTAGACGGGAAACGTGCCCCGTGTCTTGCGGTATGCTTCGACGGACTCGCGGTTCCACATGATTGTGGAACCAAACTTTACGGTGTTGATCTTGCCCTTATCTCGGGCCTGAATGATGCCGCTCCTAGTGATACCCAGGATAGCGCAAGCTTCGTCGGTGGTGCAGTATAGTGATGGGTTAAGATAGAGTGGGTTGACAGGCATTACTTTTCCTCCATGTTATTCGGGATAGTAGCTACCATCACTGACCCCGGATTATTCGGTGGTTCGATAGGTTTCAAGAATCGCGCCCCTTTATCCCAGTAACGGTTAGGGATAGTACTGTCCAGTAATCCGACTACAGGACTTGTTGTTTCGTCCATATCTAGGTACAACCAATCTTGTTGACCGGGAATAGCCTGATCGCGCACCACTTCGTAGCCGTCTACGATGGGCTTGGCGTAAGTCATGCATCCTTGCCGCTCACCTACTTGATTGAGCGTTCTCACCCAATTATTACTCCACGGTGCCCACACCATCCACGACGGATGCGTCGGTAGCGACTTATCGGTGACTAATACAAATCCTAGTTCTACTGGTTTCATGCTTTTTCTCCTTCAAGTAACTGTTTGATTGATTGCCGAATACTGCGTTCGGCGCGTTCGATGCTGGCGATTAGCTCGCGGGTGTCGCGACCATTGGCTCCTGCCGCAAGTGCGCATTTTGCCGCCGCCACTAACGACTCGGGTCGCTCTCCAAAGTACCCAAGAGTCTTCCATTCCAGGCGCTTCTCGCCGGTCTTCTTGCCACCTCTGGCTCCTGACTCTTTAATGTCCACCGCAACATAACGCTGGACTGCGAAATTACGGTCGTCATCCCTGACAATCTTTACGTCCCCCTCAATGGGTTCAAAATTCAAATCTAACATTACATGTCTCCTTTTGTTTGTTTCCGGATGATGACGCGCATTTGACGGTAGCTGATAGGTCGTTGACTATTGTTTGTTCCAGTCTCACATTTATCACAGCGCGTTCTAGTGGTGCCAGCCGCATAAAAGAACAGCAACCCGCAATGGGCGCACAGATCATAAAGATGCTTTATTCTTCGTTCCATGACACCTTGATCCATGTTGCTTTCGTGCCCTCGATAGGGATGGTTTGGGTTAGGTAGAGCTTATTGGAGGCGGTCAGCTTTTCCAGTAGTTCATCGTGCGCCTGACGGCTGAAATAGAAGTCCAATCTAAATTTCATGGACCGCCTTTTTGGGGTTACTGGCTTTCTGGGCGCAGGTTGAGTGGCTGGTGTTCGTTGCGTGAATCCGATAGGGTCGTCAGCCCAGAATACGGTTTCCCAATCATCGCAAGCGAGACACCGTATCGCGTCGGCACGGGTCATCGCCGCTATATCCCGTAAAGCACCAGAATAGTCTTCCGATGGAGATGTCGCCGCTCGCTGGTCGGTCGGCCCGTCAAACGGGGTTGTTTGTCGTGGCATTATGCTATTGCGACTGTTTGTATCCATAACAGTCCACAGGGTATAAAACCACGACACTGGGGCACTACTGAACATCGACATTTTCTTCCTCCCTCATGTGCTTAGATAGTACGGTAATAATCTCGTTCAACGTCATAACGTCTACAGCCTGTCCGTGAACAGTGAGCACGTTACCTTCCACACTTCTCGCCCACGCGTTTCGCTGTCGCAACTCTCCCAGGATTGCCTCTGATGCCGCCATAACTGGTTCAGCCAACAATGTAGCGGCTCCTCGCGTCAGCATAGCCTCAATCACTCGCTCGGGCAAGTATTCTTGAGAAGTTGGCGCACCCTTGAGTGAGGGCATGATGCGGATGCTATGGTTGGTGATATCGGTGATCTTGTGGCGAGTAGCGCGTCGGCCACTACCGATAATCAAGAAATCGTTTACTTTCATGTCGTTTCTCCTGCTATCATTATATCACGATCAGTAGTTGATTGCGCACTATTGATAGCGACTCTGATAAACTATATACGATCACCACTCAGGTTACGATAACCATTTTGATGTTTGCTAATTTCATAACAATATTTAATGAAGCAATCCAAAGACGGGCAGATCGGTGGTAGATTTTGAATCGTTAGTTATTGATCCCTAATAACTTCTAAGCAGAATTTTACAATCCAAAGTGAATACCCTAATTAGAATAAGGAAGGTTCTTATTCTTAACTGTGATTTACTATGATTCAATAACTTTTCTGTAATAGGGTATCTAGGTGATCTTTACGTCTCAAAGAACTTGAGACAAGGAGGAACGAAATGATTCCTGAAAATAAAGCATTTGCATTAGGGTCACTGGTCACCGCTTTTGCGCTTTTATCCGCATGGCAGTGTGCAGGGCCATATCCACAACCAGTAACGCACCCGGAAGACGCCCATATCCATGAGTTGTGGGTTAACCAACATGCCTTGTACGTGGATGGGCCGACACAGGACATGTTCATAAAGACGCTGACCAATCCAAAGAAGTACCACGTCGATCATATCTTGCGGGACGGGGAGACAGTGACGCCTATAGGAGAATTGAGATGAAGTTTTGGTGTATGTATTACGGGAGATTCGTTTCCTATGCTGACATAGACAACAAGTTAGCGGTCGTGTCAGTGAATTATGGAGACAATGACCCGTTACCGGACGTGTACCATGTCGCATGTCAAGAGCGGCACGATATGGAGGCGCTTAGTGGTCAGTAAGCAATCCAAAGAATACTCAGGCACGACCGGCGACTGGATGCACGTGGAGTTCTCAATGAGCGAGTGGAATAAATGGCGTACCAGAGCAAAGTTTGATCCACACGAAAACACTAGGCTGTTAAACCAGATTGGATTTGCAAATCGGGATTGTGTTATCGCTACCAAACCTGACATAATCGTGTTATCCCAGCTAAAGCGAGTGCACTCGTATTATCGTTACTCAAAGGAAAAGGCATGGGCTAAGGAGAATGGAATGGACATTATTGTGCGTAGTTTCAGGGTTAATGGGTGGGTCAAATGAACGGCCCCGCGTTTCCTATAGGGCGAGTGCTCGACAGGAACGATGAGGTGGTTCAATGGGAAGCCCAGGGCATGTCGTTACTGGACTACTTTGCTGGGCAAGCCCTGAGCACGGTACTATCCGACCGACTACGAACCGCAACACTGCAAGGGGTGAGCGTCGAGGATATTGCGAAACGTTCCTACGATATTGCCCGAGCTATGCTCAAAGAACGCGATCAAGTTCTATAGCAATCCAAAGAAGGGCTCAAGCAGTCCAAAGAGGAGACAATGAGATTTCAACCACGACCAGTAAGTATAACACGGGATACTGCACGAGAGCGAGAGGATAAATACCCAGACTTAACGCGTACCCCCGAGGATGAAGCCGAAGAACGCGAGGCAGTGTCCCGCAATTTACAAGCATCTGGCGATTATGATGAACCATACTCCCCAATATAAGTAAAGACGCCGTAAGCAATCCAAAGATGGCCCCTAGCAATCCAAAGAAGGGGCCAGCAATCCAAAGAAGAGGCAATCCAAAGATGAATAATATTAGTATTGTGGGCCGACTGACGAAGGACCCAGAGGTCAGGACGACGAACAGCGGGAAAACCACCTGCTCATTTACCCTTGCGGTGAATCGGAGAGGCAAGCGTCAAGAGGGAACCCCGACCGCCGACTTTTTCAGAGTCACGTGCTGGGAGCAGACCGCCCGGTACGTTGGAGACTACTTGCGAAAGGGAAAACTAGCAAGCGCAACCGGGCGCATGGAAGAACGCAAATGGACCGGGCAAGACGGTCAAGAGGTTCGTATCTGGGAATTGATAGCCGATAGTGTAAACGGCCTAGAAAAGCGTGACGACGACGGGACCACCGCTCACACTGGCACCGGTAACCGTTCCACGTCCTCATGCGCTACAGCGACTGCGACCGAGGAGTATGACCCATTCGCCGACGAATAGCCACGGACGCGCAAAAAGGTCCATGCTTAGAACTCTAAGCATGGGCCTTACTTATTGACCTTGACTGTAATCAGAGCAAGGTATACGATCTACAACAGCCGCAAGTAACCGGTTGACTATCACCATCAATAGAAATGCCAGAAACGCCAACCATAGGGCATAAATGACCGTTCGCCAATTCACCACCACCTCAAGCGTTCTCGCGTAGAGCGCAGGGACTTCTTGCGAATCACCAACATATACGCCGCGACGTCCATTGCCTGACGCAACGCCGCCGTATTCTCACCTTTAGCTATTGCTTGGAGGTACCGCGACCGCGTGAGTACATACGCTTTGCAAGCCTCATCAACTCGACGTTCAAGAGTCCGAACCCGGCAACTAAATGGGGGTATACGTTCCAATACTGAACTTCTTATTTTCACTTATTCACCTTAACCTAGTCCGCACCAGAGACTAGGTACCTAAAAATCCCCTCAGCCAAAACCGAGGGGAGAAACGACCGATAGTTAACTACTCTTGACAAGTGCAGAGGCCGACTGGCAGGGCATTGCGTAACGCGCCCCGGATGCCTCATATAGTTGCTTGCACGTCATGCCACCGGAAGCGGTGGAGGCGTACCACTGAGTAAACGCGGGGCCAGTAAATTTCCACTCCAGAGGCACCGGTACCAATGGCGAATTCGCCGCAACGAGAATATAACCGTCCTCAAGAGGAGGTAATGAGTCAGAAGACTGCTCCTGCGGCGCCCTCAGGCTCTCAGAGGCTTTATCTTCCAAGTAGCGGTTAATGGTGGTGCCGGTCGCGGATATGTTATCCCAGTCCCAGTAACGGTCTACGAATAACCCCGTCAATGGGTCATAGTCTAATAAATAATCATCAGCCGCCCACTCACAGGCAAGGTCCAGTGTTATCTCTCCTGACTTAATACGCGCCCACTCTGCGGCACTAAGAATATCCTCAGCTTTGTAATGCTTAGTCACGAGCCTACGGGCGGCGCATGAGGTGTTGACACGCGATGAAATAGATGTGCTAGACGAATGATTCCACCCATAGTCGAAAGCATCATACTCTTGCCCATATGCGTAACCATACGCGGAGAACCAACACCCGGTAAGGTCGCACTTATAACCGGCATCCTTATTGACATGAGAGATACGGCCATCGTGCGAGAGTATGGCGAACTTAGAGCCACGCATCACACCCATACGTTCTAACCGTTCGATAGTCTCAGGATCGTGGACCGCATCAGCACGAATACCGCGCAAGTGAACTCGGCAAAACTCGCGAGTATCGGATACCTCAGTAGAGCCGTACCCATTCAGAATGCCGTTATGTGACAATACAACCTCATCAGATAGTTGCACTGGATGCGTATTAGCCTCATTGACCGTCCCATGAGTCGCAAAGCGAGTATGAAATGTCCAAGCGTTACCCTCCTCATGCAATGCAGTAATTAGCTTATGTACCGTTTCAGCGTTAGCGCGCACCCATCTTTTCACGTGCACGCGACCATCGGCCCACGCCACGCCGACACCATGAGGATTGGCCGCAATAGCCGACTTAATAGTCTCCAGAGATACGCAAGGCTTACCAGCAACTTCGATAGGCTGAGAAGAAATGATTAAACACATTTTAGGCAACAACTCCAGATTTTTGAATCTTTTCAAGGCGATCATTACGAATAGGGAGCGAGGTGTCTACCCCACACTCCAAGGCATATTTGAATAGGTTAGGATAATCCCGCTTGCGACGCTCCCAGCAGAAACGCCAAAACGCCGGTAAATCACATACCCCGCCGTCAGCGGTTTGACTTACAGAGCAATCGCGAGTGTAAGAGGCAACCGCGTGAACAAATTCGATAGCGCCGACAAGGTTGATAGCTTTAGTTGATGACCGAAACATACGAACCTCAGCACGACCACTTGCGCCTAGTTGAACTAGATCATAATGCCCCGACGTTGACGACAGTACCTCCCGCATCATGCCATGTCCGCGTGACCGGTCAAATCTGCTATGTCGTTTGAACCTTTTAATGCGCCCAGTGAAACCCCCTTCTACCGGTTGGCACCAATGGTTGCGTGCACGCCGCGCGATCAATTCACACACGTCTTGGTTGACATTCAGAAATGCCTCAAACTTACCAAGATGCAAGATGGACCACTCATGAGTGCATATTGATACGTGCAACCCGTATTCATTGTTAGGAACCTTGGCATCATGAGTGCGCAAAGCCTCAGACAGTTCAACCGCTAACCGCTTAGCATCCTCAAGGTAAGTGGGCGGTGTAACCGATTCGATACCGTATGAGCTGTCCAATGACCCGTCGCGCTCAGCGAAGCAAGTCTCATCAAATGCCGACGTGATCATGCAAACATCAGCCGCCAATGCGCCCCGCTCATAGCAGAATGCTTCCACCTCGATCCCCATTTCGTACGGTTGAATAGTTCGCCTGCGCCATGGTCGAGAGACGGAATGATAATCAGGAATGTAGTTAGATTGGTTATCATCGTCGTCGTTCTCATCATCCTCATCGTGGCGTGGTTCAACAACCCACCCGCCGCCCGCACTCCACCATACCTCTAAGCCCAGTTCCGAGTAATATGACTGAATGTCCCGGACTTGTCGGTTAGTAGGAGTAAGCGGTAACCAGACAAATCCCCCGTCAACGTATACGTCAACCGCCTCAGCTTTCCATAGGTAACACTCGAATGGACGACAGTCCACGACATTCGCACTCTGCTCCAAGAAGTCCACTATGAGCGCATGTCGCCTATGAAAGCGATAATTGCCCCAAAACGTCATTATCAGCCTTTCCGCACGATCCCGGTTACGGTAGACCCGCATACCTAACAAGTTACGAGTTAGACGCCTTCGGTATTGACGACGGCGCATATTCTGCCTAGTGCAGTCAATGCAAGGGCAAATATCCTCCTGCGTGATCGAACTCCCCGTAGTTCTACGCATTCTCTCAACAAAGTACGCAGAAACCAGATGCAACTCCCGATTAGTCTCTTCGTCTGTCATCCCGTCGCAGAATTGACGTACCCCAGACTTGAACACTTCCCAACCTTCGAGCGTCGCCACAAACGGCAACGGTTCCGGATAATCACATGCTCGCAATGTACCGGTATCAGCGAAAAAATGTAGAACCCCCGATACCCCGGTATGTTTCACTCCTAGACTCTGGTCGCAATAAGATGCGAATGCAGGAGCCATTGCACAGCCTCTTAGCCACTCAACTAGAGCTTCACCAGAGTAGTACCTGTCAGCAGGCACTAATAAGTCGCCTTCGCACTGCACGTATAAAACGTCCGCAAACATTAGTTCGCGGTCTCTTAATTCAGACATTTTTGTTTCCCTTGCGCTAACGTCTCCGAGGGTTCGCGCCCTTCCCCGGACAAACCACGACGAACAGTTAAACCCTATCTACTCCCGATGCCTTACGGAAGAGAGATTCATTAAATCTTGCGTTACCGGCCTTGAATTGAATGCAAAGTACGTCCACGAGAACGAGCATAGCCGACGCATGAGAAGGAGAGAGGCGAGCAATAGAGCCGATAGCTTGAGCAATCAAAATGTAATGCTTGCGGCTCATTCCCATGAGTCCTCGACAGATGTAACCAAGAGTGCAAGCCCCACGCCAACGGCGAGGCCCAGCACCACACACGACAGTAAAGTAATCATCCTAGATAGCATATCATATACAGTGATAGCTTGTCAAATACCCATTTTAGCCAGTTCCTACCTCTCGGATGCCGTCGAGCTTGCGTTATCACCTCAATTCTCACTTGCATCGTGCTCGATTCACCCCAAAGTACAGTCTCCGCCGAGCCGAATGAAGGCGAAAGCAAGCGCAAAGTATCAGCTACCCCTACACATTTTCACCCGTTCACATATGAAACACCCCAGGGGGAGGGTAACAGTGGAGCGATTTTGGGGAGGGGCCTATAGGTCATTCAATGAAAAACCAAACCAATTTCCAATTTCAGTTCCAAACACCGATCCAGATTTAGAAAAGCAATAGATTTACAGATTAGTTACCTAGTATTATTACGAGGTTATCACTCCATCCTAATTAAGAGTAGCGCAGGTAAGTTAATCGTGATTCATTTTGGGAGACAGAACCAATAAGAGTAATTCGTTATTCTCTTTAGGACGGGTTCTCTTCTTGCGTCTTTCCAAGTTTCGTTGTCTCAGGGCGTCTCGCTCTTGCTATCAGGGGAGCGTGGAACCGATCTAGCGTACCCGATCTGTCAAGTTTTTTTCTTCGTTTTCTTCAAGATTCGTGTTCTCATGTTGCATAATCATGTATGGAAAAGGAAATAGAGAATTTAATCGCAAAAATGAAGTTCCTCCACGGGATTACGAAAAAACAGAATCCTGCCGACGATCTTATGTTTGGGATTTCTATGGGTCAGGCACATATCTGCGATATGGTTCGGGAAGACTTGGAAAGGATATTGAAAAATGGAAGAGAAAATTCAGAATTACATTAAGAAGTTGTCCGATTTGTATTTCGATGCTTGCGCGGAGTCATTAGCAACCCATAGGAAATGGAACATAGAAGAGGGGCCGGTTCCTATCCCGAAATACGTAAGAGATGCGGCGGCAATTCGGGCAACCGTGCTCGGGGAAATAATTGCAGACTTGCAAGCGGAGTGTGCCGAATGAAGCCGTGGGCAGAAAAGTTATCCTACGTGTCTCTTATTTCGTCGGCGCTACTCATGTGGCTTGGGATATATCTCAAGTACAAGGTTGGAGCCGGTTTCTTTATCGTCGGTTGCGTCGATATTGTGTCGTGCTACACGATTGTAGGGTTATGGGGGCTGGCGGCACAAAATGAACCCTAGTTTAGACTTAGAAAGGTTGCACCCACCAGGGTCCAAGTTGCCACAAGAGTTCTTGGGGCGCATGGACGTTGTCCTAGAGTTAATATCACGTGGTATGCCTATCGGCCATGCGTGTGCGTCCGCAGGGGTGCGCCGAAAAGACTTCGATTATGTGCGCAAGCACCACGAGGAATTGTCGGACAAGATCGCAAAGGCTCAGACAGAAGCAGTTGAAATGTACCTCGACCGCATTGCGTCGGCGGGGGTCAAACAGGTCAAGAAGAAAACCGTCGTCAGCGGAAAAGGGACGATGGAAATTGAAGAGGAAGTGCTAGGCGACTGGAGAGCGTCTACATGGCTACTTGAAAGATTTGACCGGGAGAACTTTGGTCCGGTGGCCGGGGGTGTCACTGTCAATGTAGAAGTTTCATCAATGATTCAGGAGACAATCAAGGCAATCCAGGGTCAGGATGCTAAAATGGAAGTACAAGATGCGGAATTCACCGAAATCAAAACAGAACAAGCTGGCGGCACCACTGGCACAGACTAATTCATTTCAAGTGCCGGTTACCAGTAAAGAAACTCCACAGGGCGTCAAGGCTCGACTTGCGGAAATGGCACAGTCGTTTGCAAATTACCTCGGAGGAGGTGCCGCAATCGACCCAAGGCAGTTTGGTCGTACTGGCGAAGCTCGATTTACTTCTCCGTCGCAGGGCGCAGTCAAGATGCCTTACGGCCCGAATGCGGCCCTTGCGATTCGATACGACGAGGTTGACTATGACACGTATGATAAGGTACGCTTTTATCCTGTTCTGCGCGATTGCGTTAATGTTGTAGTGTCTGCTGTTAGTCGCGCTGGATGCCATTTTGTCTCGCCTAACGACCAAGCGGTCCAGTTGGCGGCAGTATTGGTTCGGCCCCACATACGAGGGCTAACCGAAAACCTGACACGTGGAGCATTGCAATTTGGGAATCAAGTCGCAGAAAAAGTCGAAGAGTACAAGTACAATGTCCGGACCTCCACGTCACAGTCAGACTCGGGGATTGAAGAATATATTTTCCCCTACGCAGTTGGATTTAAGAAATTTGTATACTTCGATCCCAGCGACACAATTTTGTGTGTTGACCCATTCACAGGAGACTTTGGAGGAATTAAACAGTACGTTCCAGCGATGGCAGGACGAATTGACATTCCAGCTTCAAAGCTTGTTCACTACGTCAACGACCGTGAATTCGACTCCTTGTACGGATTTGCCCAAACAAAGTCTTCAATCCCATTTGTACGCCTAGCGGAGCGTCTGTACGACGACATGGCTAAGTGGGCTGACCTTTATGGTGCGCCATACAAAGTAGGTAAATTCCGTCCAGGATTTACTGCTACGGGCCAAGTGGACGCCAATGGCATTCCACAGAGGGTCGATAACAAAGACATCATGATGGGTATTCTTGACGGGCTCGACTCCGGAGCATCTGTCGCGTACGCATCTGAGTTTGACCCGCAGACAAGCAAGGAATATTGGGGTAT
>Ga0214193_1000166_pt1 | contig 17865 bp, 15 predicted proteins | sample TroBogEpilimnion_10_FD_153031 | JGI IMG/M metagenome (GOLD analysis project Ga0214193, IMG submission 153031) | Freshwater microbial communities from Trout Bog Lake, WI - 05AUG2008 epilimnion | ecosystem: Environmental > Aquatic > Freshwater > Lake > Epilimnion/Euphotic zone | place: Trout Bog...
GTGTGCGCGCTGCGGGGGGTAGTCTTTTCAGTCCGAGTTGAGCGCTCAGGCCAGCCAGCCAGCCATGGAGGAACGCAATTGGGGAAGTTTTGAAACCCTCCATCTGGACTGGGAGATTTTTCATGTGGTCCGGCAGATGCAAAGTTTGTCTGAGCGAGAGAGGTGGTGTGGCGTGACTCGACCGTGTTTGGATCTGATTGTGAGACATCTTAGCTTTCCTCAAAGCAAACATCGTGTCTACCCTCTTTTGAGTCGGTACCTCCAAGTCGTTTTCGGTTTCGACGTTTTCGAGCACGACGCGGAGTTCAACATTGTCATCTTGAAGTGGATGTTTTTGTTGGATCGGTTGGCGTCTGAATCTCAGCCCATCTCGTTTCCCGTCGCCAACCACCTTCTCTACGGAGACGATCAGTGGCTTCCGGGTCGTGAGCAACGGAAATGTCTCCTTCCTCCTTGGGAACTTCTTCCTCGCGACTTTTTGTTTGACCACGAGATTCCTCTCGGGTCGTTGGACGTGGAGTTTCGCGTGAAGGAAATTGAATCCTTTTTGGAATCTTTTGTCAAGGACGAGATTGAGGACGAGAGATTCGACTTTTTGCCCTTGCTTTTGGGTTGGATTCTTTGTCCCAATACTCGGGGTTGGCACGATTACGAGTGGGGGGCACCTCATCCCGACAGCGGGGAGGCTCGAACGGCTCGTCTTTGGCAGGTGTTGGTGCATTTGCAAAAGATTGTTCATCGCAACCGTGTTCCTTCTCCGGGATGCGCGGCCGACGACTCTTTGGAGATTATCAAATGGGCCTCTAGCCTCCACGATCTCACGAGTTCACATTGGGATCGCGGTTCCGAGAGTTGGTTCGAATTTCTCGGTGTGCCTCAGATCTGAAAGAGAAGAAAAAAATGTGCATCAGACATACTTATTTTTGTCACAGTTGTCGTCATTGTTTTGAAATTCCGAAATTGAGTTCGTTTTGTCTCAAGTTTGACAAATTCACTCACAAGTATCTTTGTTGTTACGTTCAGCGAGCCAACATTGTGGTGGAGCGGTTGTGTTTCGACGACAATTGTTTGCGCCGGACCGAGGAGGGAGCGCTCGTCGGAGTGGGCGGTTCTCCTTTGGGCTGGGGAAGGTGCTGCGACGATTGCCAAGCCAAGTGGTGCCGGGTGGAAACTTTGTGCATGCCTTGCGTGAGTTGCTGGCGGAAAGATTCCGTTGTCTTGCACACTCGCAGTTTGGGTTACTTTCGTCCTCACCGTCGCGTCGTTCAATCTGACCTTCCGTTTCTGTCTAGCGCGCCCACTTGCGCTTTGAGGAAGGGGAGCAGATTCTGCTCTCCTGGCTTGGCGTCGGCGCTTGCTGCAAACATTGAAAAAGAGAGGGAGAACAAGGTGTCTTTTGCAGTTTCTTCTGAAACGTCTCAGTAGCAGCAACCATCATCATGTCGTTTTTGAATCCTCAGGAGGAGGTGGTGAATCCTCAGGGAGGAATCAGGTTTCGTGCTCCTCCTCCTGACGAGGACCCCTGGAATGGGTTTGCCGATTGGAAAGATTATGACGAGTTCGCTTGGGAGGTTATGAAAAGAGTGGTCAAAAGTGTCTTTGACGTGGAGACGGCGGGACGTCTGGATCTTGTTCGAGACGCCTATCGCATGTCCTATCGGCTCGTGAAAATGCAAAGTTCGTTTCCTCTGGGCGAAGATGCGTTGAATGTCCTCCGGGAAGAGATGTATTTCAGGACGCAAGAATTGCGTGAATCTGACGATCGTGGTCTCGGTATCGACCATTCCGTGGACATTTCGGACGACGAAGTGAAAAAGGCGGATTGCCAAGTGGATCACGATCGCTTCGCCCTCTTGGCCGAGTGGCGATCTCTCGAGAAATTTGTCTCTGCCAAAGAGGATCTGGTGAGGATGATTCAAAAGGTTTACGACGACGCGTATCAGCGCTTGGAGTCGGACGAATTGGACGAGGACTTTGTCTTGTTTGAATTCAGGCGAATGTTGGTTCGTCAGAAGGCCGAAATCCTGGCCGCTCGGCGTTACTTGGACATGTCGCCATCGTCATCGACTCCGCTTCTGTCGCAGCCGCAGGAGTGATCCTTTTTCGTCAGTCTTGTGTCAGACGTTCTCGCCATCACACGCACGTGGTGAAAATTGTCAACTGCAACAACGATGGACGATGGACAGGAGCAGGAGATGGCCGTCGGGAGGCTGGAACGCGGGAAGAGGAAGTTGCAGCGTGTCATGAACAAGTCTGTTCGTCGATGGATGATTGTCATTTACAAACAGGCTTTGGTCTTGATTCGTCAAGCTTTCAAGATGGTGACCGATCTGGAAAAAAACGGGGGAGATGTTGTCGGCAACAGCGACAACAGTGTTATACGAGACTTGATTGAAAAAACCAGAAATTGGCTCGTCCAACAGATGGGAAAAAAATTTCCTTCGCTTTCCGCCGATCCGCCGCCGCCGCCGGTCGTCGGCCGCAGAGGAAGAGGAAAGAAGGTTCGTTCGTCTTCTTCCGCGGTCGTCGCGGCGGCCGACACGTCGTCTTCTTCTTCTCCTCCTCCGTCTCCTCCTCAGTAATTGTTCTCTCCTCAGTTTGAAATGAGCGCTCAAAGCGACTGGAACCACTTGGTGGTTGATTTGCGAAATAACATCTTCAAGTTGGTCTTTTTCGCCTTTGATTGTTCCAAGTCAGCAGCCGATGACGTCCTTCCGTCAGCCTCCGGAAATGTGGAAACATCTCGCAGCGGCAGCAGCAGCGGCGGCAGCAGCAGCAGCGATTCTTCCGTTCGCCGACGACAAAAGAAGAAGAAGAAGAAGACAAAGTTGTCGCTCCGCAAACAGGTGAAGCGGGTTCCGCCGCCGCCGCCGCCGTCCAAGTCTCGACGTTTGTCGCCGTCCGTCAAGAGGAAGAAATCTGCCGCGTCGCCTCCCCCGGTCGAGGATGCCGGAGCCGTTCGTCGTCTTGTTGAAGATGCCAATTTTCAAAATATGTTGTATTGATGATATTATGCTGAAAAAAAAATAATAACGAAACATGTTGCACACCATCTGGTTGTTTTTTATTTTCGGGTGGGCGGGTTGCGCGCAAGCGCACGGCGGGGAACGGGGAACGTTTCGGCCGTCGCGGTCGTCAGTTGTTGGACCATGTCGCTCCGAGTCGGAACGTTGGTTGCAGCTGGCGGCCGCGGCGGCCGAAAGTCAAAGAAAAAGAAAGCACGTGATGGGGAGGGGAGGGGGAAAGAGGAGGCGGAAAAGCAATTGGTTGAGCTCATGAGTTGGGTCACTGATCGAATTGATCAGGCGGGTCGCGTCCCTCGTTTGAGCGATGTCGTGGAGCAGGCGGGAAAGGGATTTGGATTTCGCGGGTTGAGTCGTCGCGCCATTTCGGCGGCTCTCAGGCGACACCCCTATTATCACTTGAGTTCTCACCAGGTGAAGGGTCCTCGTCGTCTCGGTCGTCACCGACCCATCGTTTGCAATCAGTTGGGGGTTTTGCACGCAGACATTGCGTTCTATTCTAAGCGAAGAGAGTTTGAGACGCCCAAGACTTTTCAGTCTGGTTTTCTGATTGCCAAAGATGTGTTGTCCCGTTTCGTTTACTTTGTCATCTTGAGGGGAAATCGAACGGCTAAGGAAATGGAGCGGGCCTTTCGTGTTTTGCTGCAGCAACACGAGGAAGCGTTTGGTTCCGACGGTCACAAGATTGTCAGCATTTCCTTTGACAAAGAGCCCAGCGTCATGTCGCATCGAGTGCAGTCGTTTTTTCGCGACCACTTCATTTCCTTTCACGGTTTTGAAATGAGCGACAGCAAATCTAAAATGGCCGAAAACGTGATTCGGCTTTTGAGAACTACTCTGGCTCGATTGATGGCTGCCAAGCCGCCTTCCGAAAGAAAGTGGTGGCATCACATTGGCGAGGGGATCGCCTCTCTGAATTCTCTTCCGATCGAGATTGACGGACAGCGCTTTCACCGATGGACTCCGGCTGACGTCAACAAGCGCACCCTCTCGTCCTTTCTCCGGGTCCTTCACCGAAAGGTCCCGGTCTTTTATTTCGCTCAGTTTGAAATTGCACCTCAACTGGTCAAGTTCAAATATTCCGTGGGCAGCGTGGTCAGACCGAAGCTGTTGGCGACCTCGTCGGCTCTCATCGGCACCAAGAGATCTGAGGAAAACTTGAAGAAAGATCGGTTTCGAATTGAAGAACTCGTTCCGTACGTGGCTCGAAATTATTCTGTCGGTCGGGCTTATCGCTGCGTCAATTTGCGTACTCGCCAATCGGAAGTGTTTGACGAGTGGGATTTGGCTGTCAGCAATTGAACATGTCGTCGTCGTCGTTGTCGCCAAATTTCGCCATCCCCTTCCGAACTTTTCTTCCCGCCGAATCGTCCACTTTTGAGGTGCCCGTTCCTCTGCGATATTTGGACGGCCGGAAATTTCATTTCGAACATTTGTCGCTCAATCCCCAGCTTTTGAATAGGGCAGCGGCCGGCTACGGGGTGGAAGCCGAAGAAGAAGGACTGGTGTTTTACAGGTCCGACGTCCGATTGGTTTGCGATTATGTCGGCGATAAGAAAAACTTTTTCCCCTCGAGTTTCAAGCCGTCCTCGACCGCCACGACGGCCCGCAATTTCGTGCAGGAATTCAACGCCTTCTTTGAAAGCGAAAAACCCGATTTCATGAAAAGGTGTCCTCTCTTTTTCGACTGGACCGACTTGCGCATCGACGATTCCACGACCGACTACGCCGTGGCGGCGGCCAAAGGTTACGACACCGTTTGGTTCAACGAGACCTTTTCGTTGGAAGAGCACGGGAACGGTCTGCCCGATTCTCTCGAGACCATGCGCGGCATCAATCATCTCCAATACCCCGAAAACGGGGCGTTCAGCGTGGCCCAAATGAACGAAGAAAAATTTAGGGTTCGCTTGTTTGTGGCTCCTTTTGTCAAGGTGACCTTTTCCGTGCTCGGTCCTTTGCAAGACTTGGGTTTCACGGCCTCCCAATTTGGAGAGCAGAGCGCTAAACGCCAAATTACCATCGTCAACTCTGAAGCGTTTTACACCGAATTCACGGCTCTCGCGGCTCCCAAAGTTGAGCTGACTTCTGCCGTCTGCACGGTCAACCTCTATCCCGCCGAGACGTCGGCCAATTCCTTTTCTCGGACCTTGGAAATTTCGGCTAAAGATTTCAAAAACAACGCAACGCTCGCTACTCTGCTCAACGCGAAAATTCAAGAGTGCGCCGAGGAGCTCAACGTCAACTTTTCGCTGAAATACGACGAAGGGGAAAAGAAGTTTCTCTTTTCCTTTCCTTCCAGCACAGATCACATCGTTTTGTCGTTGTTTTTGCAAAAGCCCGAATTGCCTTTGCGAATGGGTTACTTTCACACTAACCTCATTCAAAAAGAGTCCGAGGCTCGGGAAATGAAGGACGGCGGCGGCGGCGTCGCCAGCGAAACCGAAGCCTTCAACAAATGCAAGGCGTTGGTTTACGACACCGGCATGGTTCTGTGCACTTTGGATCAGATGAGTTCCAACACGACCTGCGGAGTCCTGGACGTTTGTCTGGCTTCGCTGTTTCCTCGCAAGAGCGGCGTCATGAAGATGGCCAAGTACTTCTCGTGTCCGCCTCCCGGGGTTGTCTTGACGTCGTTCTCGGGATCGTCGGCCATGGTGCCTTTCACATTTCGACTCTTGCGAATTTACGACAATCAAGAAATTGGCAAATTTGCCTGGAAGGAGGGGGCGTTTGTCGACGGCGTGTTGATGGGAATTCGGGACCCATCGTTTCGTTAATTTTCATTTTCGTCCAACAGAGGGCAGCTCTCGCAGGGTCCTTTTTGATTTCCGTTCCCTTTCGTTTTTGAGTCAGTATGTCGTTGACCTCGGTCGAGGACGGTGGGGAATGAATTATTCCTCTCAGCAGCGCAAACCTCCGCTAGTTCGATATTCCGCCCAGAATCGGGCCGTTCTGTTGTCTTCTTCCATGCCTCGAGCCAGAAGGGCGAGAGCAACGTCGAGACCTGGGCGAAGAAGATCTGTCGCGACTGCCAGGAAGGTGAGAATTGTCAAGGGTCGCGTGGTGCTCAATAAGGTCAGCGGACATCCGGGAACTCATCGTTTCGGTGCCGGCCAGCTGATTCGTTTCGTGCCTCTCAACAAGGTCAAGCTCGCGGCCAAGCGAATTTTGGGGTCGTCGTCGGGTCGCCTTCGAGGAGTGAGTCGTCGTCGTCGCGGTCGTCGCGGTGGGCGTCGTCGTCGGCGAAAGACCAAGAAGCGGTCGAAAAGGAAGAAGGTAGCCGGCGGCAGTCGTCGTCGTCGTCGTCGTCGAGTTCGAAAGGCGTAGAGAGGAGACGATGGCACCTCCCAGTCGAAAAAAGGCCAGGGGGAACGGCAGCGGCGGTGGCGGCGGGGGAGCGTCGGACAGGCATTTGCCTTGGCTCAACGCTCGCAACCAAGATGTCTTGAGCACCGATTACGTTGAAATCGATCCCATCAACAAGGCCGATTTGGACGGAGACAAGGCTCCTTCTCAGGTCGACTTTGAGTATTCAGCCACCAAGCCGGTTCTGTTTGGTCCCATGACTAAATTTGCCGTCAAGGGTTGTTTCTACGTCAAGAAAGATGCCGCGAGCGATTGGAAGGAGGCCGAGGCTGCGGACATTGCCGACGTTGTGCTGCAATACAATTGGTTCGAAATGCTCATCAAATCGGTGGACGTGTTTCACAACAACCAGCGCATCACCAGCTCCAACGAGCAGAGATTCATCTCGGCCTATCTGAACACGATGCTCTACGCGTACATGGATCCGGACACCAAAAAATTTCTTTGCCCGCAAGCGGCTCATCCGGCCAATTGCCTTCCGAAGGAGAAAAATAAGTGGAGCACGGCCTCCCAATCTTGGAAAGACTACGCCGCTCACGTTTTCAAGGGAGCCTCCTTCTACTTTGATTTTTTCCCCATGTTTCAATTTCCCTTCTATCTCGGCAGCAACTTTGTGAACGATCCCAACGTTCCCAGGCTCCTCCCGCTGGATCGTCTGGGCAAAATGCACGTTCGTTTCACCTTTTTCGACAAGCAAGATCACATTTTTCGAAAACCCGGCGCGGGAGTCGCCGCCGCCAACAAGATGTACCGGTTCGCCTTTGAGGAATTCAAAATGTGTCTGGAGGAAGTTCGGCTTTCTCCCGCGTTGGAGAGACAGCTGGCGACCAAATCCAGGATGGAATTTCCCGGGGTCACTCGCCTGCAACTGGTCGACACCGTGCCCGACGCGTCGCCCACTCACAAGATTGTGTTTCAAGACATTTATCTTCCCGAGGCCATTTTGATCTTTTGCCTCGACAAACAAGTGTCCTCGGGCACTTTTAATTTTGGCACCGCCACCGATCAAAACGTTTTCAAGGATCATCGCATTCGCTATCTGGACTTTAGCTTTGACAACAAAAAATTTTGTCTCAAGGAGCCCAATTTTGGAAAATTTCGAGAAGATCGTTTGGTTCTCAAGCAGCTAGCCGATTATCTCATGTTTCCCATGTTTGGAATCTATCCCGATCCGGCAAAGCTCAATCTAAGCGCCATTCAAGATGGCGGAGCCCAGTCGCCCTTCCCGCACGTTTACGTTCCTCTGTGCGGCAATTTTGCCAAAAAGGAACGTCTCGTGCCCGCCACCGACGACGGTTCGTGCATTTCCCGCAAGAGCGATTTGGAAATTGCCATTCAATTTGAATTGGCCAATTCTCAACCCAGCGCCGTTTACGTCTGCTACGCCATCTACACCGACGTGGGCAACATTTTGGATGTCAAAAGTCAATATTTTTCGTCTCCCTATCTGAGATACATGTAGGGCGTGCGCTCAATAAAATGTGCATCTGTTTCTCTCTTTTAGTCTAGTTTCAACATGTGTCTGGTAAAGACTGCTATTTGTTTCAAATGCAATAACGCTTTTCTCGTGCCGGAAAGAAAAACTTGGAAATTGAGAAGCTGTCAAAATCCATCTTGTCTGAGACGGACTCGGTCAGGAGCTGCAGCCCATTCTCTACTCTCTAGCCCGTGCAGCTCTCTCTGCGATTCTGAACCCTGCGGAAATGTTCTCTTTTATACTCATATCCCTTGTAATGCATGTTGTTTAATTAATACACAGGAATGAATGCTGAATCATTTATTGTAAAAAAGAAATGAAAAAAAAATAAAACAAAGGTTTCTCCACCAAAAAAAATGTGTTTTTTTATTTTTAAACTTAATACTAAAGATAGGTTTGGCTTAAATCTAAAACAAGACGTAGAAAAAAAGTAAGAGAAAGGAAAAAAAGGGGGGTGCTTGCGCGCGCGCTACTAATAAGCTAAGTAAAAAAAGGGTGTTGAAAGAGGTGAAAAAAAATCATGATAAATGAAAAAAAATGGGAAAAAAAACATTTTTCGCTCGCTCTCTCTCTCTCTCGTCATTTCCTTTTCCGGGTCGGGTCGGGGGGGTCAGGCAGATTGCGCGTGGCGACTCAGCGAGGGATGGCGATGCATTCGCGAGCCCACGTCATGATGGTCTTTGGGTTGTCCACGTCTCGGTCCAGCTGAACGCAGCACCCCTTCGAGGGGACGAAGCCTTCGGCGTCGGGCGTGATGGTCGGACCAGTGTAGGGCGGTCTTTTGGTCGCTTGAAATTGGGGCAATTTCCTGATGGCTTCCGGCTTGCTCATCCTTTTGAAAAAGATGTACAGGCTATTTTGGAAGTAGGAAATTTCCACCACAATCTTGAAGCAATCATTTTTGCTCACCGTCTTGCAAAACAGGGTGCCTTCGTCGTATTCTTCCGCGTCTCTGAGCATGGCGTCGTACGCCTCGTAAGCTTCGGGCAAGACCTTGTTGAGCAGATTCGCCATGGCCTGGCGAAAAAGCAGAATGGGTTTTCCCAAGCTGTCGTTGAGAAATTCAAAGACGTGATCTCGAGTTTCTTCGTGGAGGCGGACTTTGATGTCTCCGTGTCGGAGGAGGAATTTCATCTGGGACAGATCCCTCGGAAATTCCGTCTGGGCGGGAGCGACGGGGCCTGGGTCTTGGCTGAGAATTCCGACTTGGACCGCTTTCGTTTCCCATTCTTCGTCTTCGGGGAACAGGGCTTGGGAGGCTTGTTGGCTGTCGCCATTCCGTTCATGGCGTTTGGGGGCGTTTTTTCTGGGCTTTTTGACGGGAGTAGCGGGGACGAGAGGGACTTTTTTTCGTTTGACGGCGGCAGCTTCGGCGGCTTCCTGGGAAGCCAAAAAGTCTTCGGCTTGTTGTTGTTGGATGGCCTCGTTGCGAGCGTCCTCGTCGTCGTCGGCGTCACTGATGTTTGGCGGAGTCAGGGGAGCCGCAAATTGTGTCTGTTGAGACATGACACTCTCGGTCGTGGAGCAGAAGAGCAGAGGTGAGATGTTGAAATCTCAATGATTTGTCTGGATTCTTGGACTGCTTCTTTTATAGTCATTTCAGTTGCGCTCGAGGCTGGCTTTTTTCAAAGACAAGCGCAGGGCAGGCTGGATGGCTGGTGGGCTAGGAGGCAGGCTTGCTTCAAGGTGATTGGTGGATCTGGCTTCTTTCTTGTTGTTGATTGGGCTGGCTCTGGCGCGCGCGGCAGTGAGGAAAAGGTTGACTGGGGGGGAGTCAGTCTTGAGAGTCTGTTTGAATTGAATGGAAGTCTGATGATGAGAGGAGATGTTGATGGAAGATGATGACAGCAGCAGCAGCAGCAGCAGCAGCAGCAGCAGCAATCACGAGGACAGACTTGAGCCGAGTCCGGATGTTTTAGATCAATTCAAAGTAGACATTCTTTCTCTCGAGGACGGACCCGCCGCTAGAATTGTTTTGTACAACGTCAATCTTCCTCGTCGACTCTGGCAAGACGAGTCTTCCTTGATTCGGATCCGCGATCTAGTGACGCGAGATTTTCACAATGTTTCTGGCATTTATTTTCAAATGTCGGCAACGTACACTTTGGTAAATCGCGAGAACGGCGAAATTCGTACCTGGTCGGGCAGCTTCAATCCTCGAAATCGGGTCATTAGCGAATTGACGTCTCACTCGTCTTTTCAGTCCGATTCTTTTGTTCCTTTTGTGTTGGCTCATTCTTCGCCGGATTGGGTTTTCGACAAGTTGACGACCGGAGGAGGACAGCTGACGGCCGGAAAAACGTCGGTGTGGGTTTTGGACGAGGTGAAAAGCATTGTCATTTCTTTTCAGGCTCGAGTAGGGGTTTCTCATTCTTTTTTCAGTCGTTATCCTTCCCTGAATTGGCGGACGAGACGGTCCAGTCGGAGGAGACATGGCGGCGCCGCAGCGCCCGGCGGCGGAGGAAACAAAAGAGGTTTCGGGTTTCAGCTTGACTGAGGCCCACGTTCTCGCTTTTCGAGCAGCCCGTGTTCCTCGCCGTTGGCGTCCCGAAGTCAAGTGGCCTTGGTGGAAACGTCTCGAAGGTCTTTCTTTGGTTCGATTCATCTTGCATCATTTGGATCTCGCGCTTCAATGGCAAGCCAGCCTTCCCGTTGCTCTCCTCGTTTTGATGGATCGACAGAAAGGAAAAAAAGTTCTCTTGTTTGACGGTCGACTTTGGGCCAAAGCTGCCGGCGAAAGACCCGAACCCATCGGTTGGCTGATTTCTCGACGCAGCGAAAGATTGGTGTGCCAATACGACGACGCGTCTCAATTTCCCAGGATCACTTTGCCGTCGTCGTCGTCGTCGTCGCCCCCTCCAACGGAGCGACCTAGTTTGCGCCAATTGCTCGGATTCGACGACGACGTTTCTTTTTCGGATCCTCAAAATCTGTCGGATTTGCAGCAATGTTTGAAAGCCCATCGCAGCGGCGGCGGCGGTTGGGACGCCCGGGACGGAGGAGTGACGGTCGTGCAAGGAGAAGACGGAGACGTTTGTTTTTCCAACGGGCGTCAATTTGTCGTGGAGGCCAAGACGGACGAAAGCTGTCGAATTTTTTATCAAGACCTCGTGAGTCGACCTGTGAAACCCCTGCGGTCGCCCGCGACGTCGAGCGAGGAGGAGGAGGAGGACGACGACGACGAGAACGGCAGTGACGGTTTGAACGACCTCGAGGACGGAAGAAGGATGGCGGAAATTTTGCGAGCCAATCGATCGGCCGCCACCTCCGTTTGTCATTCGGGTCTCAATCTGGCCTTTCGTTTGGGAGTCATTTCTCTCCAAGAGTTTCATTTTCTGTCTCTGGAATTGGGAAAAACCGCCGCCAGCTTGGCCCTGCACCTGGACGAACGAGGTCATTTGAGGCACATCTTTTACAGAGACGCAGAAAGTTCGTTCGGTCAGGAAGTGACGTGTTTCGAAGAGAAATCTGAGGACAAAAAAGAAGACGAGTGTCGAGAAAAGGCTGTTTTGAACATGAACGCCTTTTGGAACGACGTTTGGAATCGTCGCCGAATCTGGGGGGTGCCAGCTCGCGCGCAAATATTGCGAGACGTGCTGGCCCGACTGGAGCGTTTGACCGTGTCCTCTCACTCTTCTCCTTTCGACAAATGTTTGCGAGACCTCAAGAGGTGCGTCAATCTCCAATGCCTCGTTTTTTTTTCTTCGCAGGAAGATCAGATTCACAGCATCAAATTCTATTTGGCTCATTACGCGTGCAAAGTGATTGGAAATCAGAGAGGTTTGCAGTTGAAGACGAGCAGCGACAACAACATTTACGCTCTCGTGGTGGCCGGTCAGGTGTCCGTCTTCAATGTGCAAGCTTACGTCAACGCCAAAGAGGACGCTGAATTTTTCGACCGAAATTCCTGGATTCCTCCCCCCGCCATTTCGCACTCTGCGCGCAATTTGCAACATCAGCCCGCGCCCCACCAAACGAGGAGATCGATGGTTTCTGCAGTCGTGTCGCGGGCTCGCGCGGTGGCGTTTGCTCACTTGGAATTTTGGACTCGTTTTGGCCGAGACTCTGTTTCTTTTTTCGGCGTCGATTTGCACGGAAACGGACAGGCTTTTCGATCCGCTTCTCTTTTGGCATTTGAAAGTGTTTGGACGCGTTTCATTCATTTGGGAGGTCCCCTCGTTCAGGGCCCGGAAAAGATGAAACCTCATTACGCCAAGATGTTGCGTTCGGCATCTCGAGGAGGATTCGCTTTCAGCGCCCGGAAATTTCTCGACGCGGGATCGCGAGGCAGTCGTCGCAGCATCATGGAATTTGATCTTTCGTCGGCCTACGGTTATTCCGCTTCGAACGCCCTGATGCCTTCGGGGTTTTGCACGGGCTTTTTTCGAAAGACGGAAGAAGAAGAAGAAGAAGAAGAAGAAGAAGAAGAAGAAGAAGAGGTCGTCGCGGCTGGTCCGTTGATCAAGACAGACGTGGTGCGACGGCATCAAACGTTTGAATTCAAGGCCGTCTATTTCACGTTGCGAAAGCTGATGTCTCAAACCGACGACGGGATTCGCACCGTTTACAGCAATTTTTCTCCGTCTGGTTTGTTTCACCTCGACCAATATCCGGCGGATTTGGTAGTCATTTTTGACAAAGGTCCGATGAAGGTGTATCAATTTGACGGTCATTTCGTTCACGGCTGCGACGTTTGCGCCTCGTCGACGACGAGGTGGAGAAAATTTTTTGCCCACGGTCAGACGCACGAGGAGGTCCGAGCCAAAACGATCCGACGAGATGGAATCTTTCGAGAGTGGGCGTCGTCATTGAATTCGTCGTCGTCGTCCGTGGTGGAATACGCGGTCATTTCAGATTGTCACTCTCCGGGCTATTCGCCTTGGAGTTTGGACAAGGCCTTTCAAACGGATCCCGTTTTAGCTCAATTGGTGACTTCTTACCAAACGGTCGGCAGATTGGAGAGGAGAAAACAGGGAGGGCGAAAGCGAAAGAGAGAAGAAGAAGAAGAAGAAGAAGAAGAGAGCCGAGGTCGTCGGCGGATCCTCTCTTTGTCCGAGGTGACGCTGGAATCGTGGTTGAATTTCATGAAGAAAGAAGAAGAAAACAATTCTTTCACGTGCATCGCTTGGGTCAAGGGATTTTGCCCGTCGTCGTCGTCGTCGTCGTCGCCCAATCCAGCCGCCGACGGTTGTCTCATTTCTCATTCGTCGTCGCCTTCCGGCAGCGGCGGTTGCCGCCTGTCGACCAGCGCACTGGCCGAACCCGTCGTGTTGATTCGAGATTATTTCAGATATCTAGTGTCTCATCGCGGCTTTGTCGTCACGGACCTGGAAGCTGTGTTGTTTTTCAAAACAGAACCCATCTTCAATCAAATTTTTCGAGAATTGATTGAAAGACGTCGTTCCAGTCAAGACTTCAAAGAAAAGAATTGGATCAAACGTCTAGTCAATTTGTCTTGCGGATTTTTCGGCTTTCAGGTGAACGGCCGCAGCGGTTTTCGTCATTTTTCCATTCGTTCCCGCATCCCCCGGACGTTCAACGTTTCCCGTCACCAAATCGACTTTCGCCAAGGCGCCGTTTGTTTGGACAGCACTCAATACTACGTCGTGTCCCTGGGTCGCCGTCCTCGTCGTCGTCGTCGTCGCTGCGGGCCTTCCAACAACGCTCTGGCTCTTTTCTTCACGGTGGTCGAAATGGGCAAGCTCCGTTTGGTGCAGGCTCTGCAGTTTTTTTCCAGACATCTTCCTCCCGCCAGTTGGTCTTTGCTCTATTCCAACGTCGACAACCTCATCATCGCCTTGGAAGGAGCCGGCAATCTCGAGGAAGCCGTTTTTTTGGCTGCCGGCAGCGACGGTTTGGCCCGATATCTCGCAGAAAAACCTCTCTACTTGGCTGCTTCCAGCCAGGAGGCTGAACCGGGACAACTCAAATTGGAATGGTTGTGCAATTCGCCCTCTTGGAGGTTCATTACTCTGGGGATCATGCACTACGTTTTGAGAGACAACGGCAATCACGACGACGACGACGACGGCGACCGCAGACTGCAGCGACAAAAAACGGCGGGTTTGTCCCGTCTTTCGAACCGACGGGCATTTCGTTACGCTCTCAGTCTCATGTTTGGCAAAGAGTCGTCAGTCGTCATTCCCCAAGATCGCCGCATCAGCAAGTTGCACTCGACAGCAACCGTGCGTCAAAACATGGTGTGTCGCCGTCGCGGAAGTTCTCCTCCCCCCTCCTGATTATTTTCATTTTATTGTTGTTGGTCGCGAATAAATTATTTTTTGACATTCACGTGTAATTTTTTTTATTCTCTCTCTCTCTCTCAGCAGAGCGTGAAAAAAAATGACCCTGGCCGAGATTCGAACCTCCGCTCGCCCCGTTTCCAGCCCGTGGACGCGCGTTAGACCGCTCGGCTACAGGGTCATTCGCTCAAAATGAACTCTCTTTCCCACCTTTATATTACTAGTCGCCATTCTCATCTCTCTCTCTCTCTCTCTCTCTCTCTCTCTCTCTCCCATTCTCCCCCTCCCCTCCCTCCGAAAAAAAAGAGAAAACTGGTTTTCAAAAGTTGGTACAGTGTTATTAGCAAAACAAACAAATCAATGACAATAACAATAATAGCAAAACAAACAAATCAATGACAATAACAATAATAGCAAAACAAACAAATCAATGACAATTATAATAATGCATGTATTTTCACAATCCGTGTACCCCGTATTTTTTTGCTAGTTCAAAAATTCTGACATAATGCATTTGGTATCGATCTTCTTCTTCGTCAGAGCGGCGGCTGTCGCGACGACGGCATGCGCGCAGCGCATGGCGGCGACAAAGGGCGTCGTCGTCGTCGTCGTCGTCGTTGCGGCCGGCTTCATAAAACAAATGACTGTCGTCGTCGTTCTCGTCGTCGTCGTCGTCGTCGTCGTCAGCGGCGGCCGTCTTTTTCTCCTCTCCGTCGATGGTGCCGTTCAACACCTCCTCGTAGTAGAGAGAATTTTTTCTCAGGGCCCCGATGACGTAGGCGTAGAGGTGTTGAGACGGAAAGTCGGAAGGCGAATATTTCTCCAGGGTGGAGAGGGCTCTTTCAAACGTCCCCACGATGAAGTGGTACCGGTCAAATTCTTCGGCCAGGTTGATGTGAGCTTGTTCCTGGGGCGGCACCTTGTGGACGTACAGCTCCAGAAAACGGTTTTGAACGGCCGCCAGATTTTCTCCGCCAATGTTTTTTTTGATTCCCCCCGCCGCAACGTCCTGCAGTGGCCAACGTTACAAAACTTTTCATTGCCGTCGTGGGGGGCGGCGATGCAAGCACGTCACCCCCCACGACGGCAATGAAAAGTTTTTATAGCATTGACACCTGAACTTGGCTCTCCATCGTTTGAAGGGTCCAGTTGGAGGGATCGTCGGGGATCGCCAGCTCGGCGTCCGCAAAGCGCTCCGCCGCCGTCCTCTTTCGCTTGCGATTTCTGACGGCCGCCGCCTTGGCGGTGGCAAAGAGATTGGGCACCCGCACCGAGTGAGTCTGCATGCGTCCGTTGCTGGAACGAAAAAAACACACATCAACAGGAGCGTCACAAGAGAGAGAGAGAGAGAGAGAGAGAGAAAGAGAGAAAGAGAGAGAGAGAGAGAGGGATTATTACCTGGTGTAAAAGAGATGGAGGGGCGGCAAGTTGGTCACGTTCCCGTAGATCTTGACGGCGGTGGACTCTGCTCTCGAGATGGCCTTGAGCTTGTCAAAATCCACCCCGAAAAACTTGCCGATGGCGATGTCGTGGAGAAAAATCATATTCTTTTTCCCCACTTCGAATCGGCCGACGCCCGCGTCGCCGCCGCTCTGCGACGTGGAGGAGAGGAGTTCGTGGGCCGTTTTTCGAATGACCGCCTCCAGGATGGTGGATTTGCCGCACGACGATTTTCCGACGCACCCCAGTTGAAGCAATTTGTCGCCTCGGACGCGTCGACAAGTGACGAAAACGAAAAACGTGAGGAACCACATGTCGACGGGAGCAATGTTGCCCAACATCCGAGGGGAGCCGGTGGCGAAGCTGACGTAGCGATCATTGTCGATGAACTTGCCGAACATGACGCCGTAAATGCTGCTCAGTTCTCTCCTCGTTTTTTGAGGCACCAGCATGTTGTAAAAGAGGCCGTCCATTTCGGCCTCTTCTCGTCGGGTCATGAACGACTTGAAGAGCTTGTGGAGTTTCAGGTGCAGGCAGGAGGAGGCCGCGCTGAGCTTGGCCAACACCGCCCTCTCCAGAGTCGCTCTTTTTTCTTCTTCCGACAGTTGAGGGGGGATCTGAGCCTCAACGGCTTCGACAAACTTGGCCACCAGCTCGTCCGATCTCACCTCCCGAGAGTTGAGGATTTTCGGCTTGTACTCCGTCAGCAGTTCTTCTTCGACGTCCGTCACCTCTCGAACAATTCGATCGAGGGTTTGGGCGGTGAGGCCGGTGGCTGTTGCTGCTGCTGCAGGGGTGTGGTCTTCGTCGGCGGCGGAGGTGGTGAGGGCCACGAAACGAGCCACGGTCCTCTTCCTCCTCTTTTCGGCAATCATTTCGTCTTCGGCAGAAGGTTCCCGGGACGACAACGGCAAGGGAAAGGAGGCGCCGATTCCCCTCCCCGCGATGTTTTCAAAGTTGGGACAGTTTTCCATGACGTGTGAGCGGGCGGCGAGACTGCAAAAAGACAAGTGGGGGTGAAAAAAAAACGCTTTCATTGGGGAACGCGGCGGGAGCGACGACGAGGATGCGATTGCATGTAATTCAACGTCAGAGCGTGCAAGCGTTTATTTTTGACATACGAGACCGGAGCGTGGTTGGCCAGCAAGACGGCCAGGAGAGGCACAAAGCTCGCGACAAAATCTCGCGGTGCCGGGCGTCGACGGCTGCCGCGGGCCGCCGACGCCGTCACCTCTCCGGGACCCGACTTGCGGGTGGCTACTTGCAAAAAGTCAATGATGGAAAATTCTTGTCGGTCCACGTAGGCCAGGCGAAAGTCTGAGCTGATGCACACTTGCGGACACTTGAGAACTTCCCTCATCAAATTTTTGGCCACGTTCCACTTGGCAAAGTCAAAGCCGGTTTCAATTTCACTCTCCAGCTGCCGGTTCATCTCGTCCCACTGCCTTCGCAGACACACTTTCTTCTTCTTCTTCTTCCCGTCGTCGTCAACGTCATTGTCGTCGTCTCGGTCTTCTTCGTCGTCGTCGTCGTCGTCGTTCTTGCCAACTTGCACGTTTTGCAACGGGACGAGGACAAAGGCCTCGTCCGAAGCGAAGCCGGCGGCGGCGGCGGCCGGAAGGCGAACTTTTCGCGTGCGCGACGCTTGCAGCATGTCCTCGCGGTACTTGGTTTCAACGTAGACTGCGCAAAAAGGAAAGGTGGTGACCTCGCCGCGCTGCGCGCTCGCGCCGGCGCCTGCCCGCTGCTTCCCCGCCGGCTGCTGCTGCTCGGCAAAGAGATTTTCCACGCCGGAAAAGGCCAAGACGGAACGGTGAAAGGGAGAGGTGGCCACGGAATTGATTTTGAGCACCACCGTGGATTTGGTTTTTTCGGCGTGAGCGAAAATGTCTTCGAGGCAGCTGCGCGTGTCCGAACTGAGAAAAAACGTGCTCTTGACGTGCCGAGCCAAACTGGACGCCGAGTTGTTGGCGAAAAGGAGGACCAGGTTGTGAACAGATTTCAGCAGCGAATAGAGAGGGCTGCCGAGGCACGACTGGGTGACGAGAAACACCACGAGTTGGTAGTGGTGAGCGCCGTAATTGACGAGATGTTCCACAGACTTGGTGAGAGTCTGCAGGTCGTCCAAAATGACCACGTCGCCCGGCTGGACCAGATCAAAGAGGTCCTCTCGCGTGCCGGCCAAGTCGTGCAAACCCACCGACACGAGGTCAATGAGGTTTTCCTCCTCCTCCTCCTCCTCCTCCTCCTCCTCTTCCTCCTCTTCTTCTTCTTCTTCTTCTTCTTCTTCGGCTTCCCAAGGATGGTTAAAGTGAGC
>Ga0214193_1000172_pt1 | contig 17436 bp, 15 predicted proteins | sample TroBogEpilimnion_10_FD_153031 | JGI IMG/M metagenome (GOLD analysis project Ga0214193, IMG submission 153031) | Freshwater microbial communities from Trout Bog Lake, WI - 05AUG2008 epilimnion | ecosystem: Environmental > Aquatic > Freshwater > Lake > Epilimnion/Euphotic zone | place: Trout Bog...
CAGCACCACGGATCGGTGCGAGCCGCTCCATCCTAGGGGTTCGACCCCTCTCGGCACACAAGGGGTGCACTGCACCATTGGCCTACGATGCCACGATGACCGATTGCACGACCTTCACTTCTGACGTCTTGACCATTGAGCGGTCGGGACACATCGCCACCTTGTGGCTCGATCGACCAGAAGCTCGAAACGCCATGGGCACAGCGTTCTTCGCCGACCTCCCAGGAGCTGTCGCTGCGCTCGACGCTGATGATGAGGTTCGCGCCATCGTCGTAGCTGCTCGAGGTCCCCACTTCTCCGTTGGTCTTGACTTGAAGCAGATGTCACTCAGCGGCGGTGGGAGCGGCACCTCACAGGCGACCAAGGCTGCTCGGTTCCGAGTGACCCTCAAAGAGATGCAGGCTGGCATCACCGCGCTCGCCAACTCAGAGAAAGCGACCATCGCGATCGTGCATGGTTACTGCATTGGTGGAGGTGTCGACCTCATCACTGCCTGCGACCTCCGCTACGCCAGCGCTGACGCCATCTTCTCGGTGCGCGAGACCAAGATCGCCATCGTGGCCGATCTCGGCAGCCTCCAGCGCCTCCCCGCCATCATCGGGCAAGGCTTCGTGAACGAACTCGCCCTGACGGGACGAGACGTCACCGCAGCGAGAGCTGCCAGCATGGGGCTCGTGAATGAGGTGGGGGCCACCGAGGCTGAGGCGACGACGATCGCCATGGGCGTGGCCGCCGAGATCGCCGCCAACTCCCCCCTCGTCGTCGCTGGCACCAAGGCCGTGCTTGCCGCTGGGGAGTACCAGACCGTCGAACAAGGCCTCGACTTCGTCGGCGTGTGGAACGCTGGGTTCTTGGCGTCGGCGGACCTCGGCGAGGCGATGACCGCCTTCATGGAGAAGCGACCGCCGAACTTCACCGGCAACTAGAGGCCTAGCCCTGGCCTCGCAACCGGCGCCAGAACTTTCGGACCCCACTCGGCAACTCGGCTTGCTCGTCGCTGATCACTGCTGAGGCCGCAGCCACGATCGCCTCGGCATCACCGAGGAGTGCGGTCATCTCATCGATGGGCACGTCGGGGCGTGGCTCCACCGGCTTTGGGATGAGGCTTCCGTGGCTCCAGCCCACATCGACGAGGCGAGGGGCGAACTGTGCGCAGGGGTCTGGACAGGCCCATGGAGCCTGTGGGGCGAGACCGAGGGCGCAGTAGCGCGCCGCTTCACCGGAGTCGTAGGTCCGGGACTGGAAGTGCTTGCACTGCTCGTTCATCCCCATGCGCGCATCCTAGAACCGAGTGATCGGTTGCGAGCACCCAGATCGAATCAGGCCTGCGCCTCAGCAATGGCGTCGCGAATGGCGAGGACCCGTCGAGCTTCGTCGACGTGGAGGTTCTCGATCATGCGACCGTCCACAGTGACGACGCCTCGACCATCACGCTCGGCCTCTTCGAAAGCGGAAATGATGCGCACCGCGAGGTCGATCTCGTCGTCCTCGGGTGAGAACGCAGCGTTGCAGCCGTCGACCTGGCTCGGGTGGATGAGCGTCTTGCCGTCAAAACCCATGGCACGACCCTGTGCGCACTCGGCGGCGAATCCAGCTTCGTCCTTGATGTCGTTGAAGACGCCGTCCAAGATGACCTTGTCGGTGGCTCTCGCCGCGAGCAGGCTCAGGTAGAGCCCTCCCATGAGGGGCGACCGATCGGGTACGCGCTTGGCGTGGATCTCCTTCGCCAAGTCGTTCGTTCCCATCACCAACACCGCCAGGCGCTCCGAAGCGCCGCAGATCTCCTCGGCGTGGAGCATGGCGACCGGGGTCTCGAGCATCGCCCAGATCTTCGTGCGATCAGGAGCTCCGTGGCGCTCCAAGGCAGCTTCGATGGCCCGGACTTGCTCCGCGGAGTTCACCTTCGGGATGACGATGCCATCGGGACCAGCTGCAGCGATCGCTGCGAGGTCATCGTCGTGCCACGGCGTGCCGATGCCATTGGCTCGAATGGTGATCTCTCGATTGCCATAACCCCCTCCAGCGAACATCGCACAGGCGCGCTCACGGGCTTCAGCCTTGGCGTCGGGGGCCACGGCGTCTTCGAGGTCGAAGATAAGGGCGTCGGCGGGAATAGCCTTGGCCTTCTCGAGCGCCCGCTCGTTGGCGGCCGGCATGTACAGCACGCTGCGACGTGGGCGAAGGTTGGTCGACATGTCAGTCCTCCAAGGAGATGGTGGCGTAGAGCGCTGCGAGCTCAGGGTCACGGGCGGCGAGGTCGTTGGCGAGTTCCACCATGACGCGGCACTGCTTCACCGACGCGTCATCTTCCATCTTCCCGTCGAGCATCACCGCACCGGTGCCATCACCCATGGCGGCGATGACCCGACGGGCGTGGCGCACGTCGGCGACGCTCGGGGAGAAGACCTTGCGAGCGATGTCGATCTGGGCCGGGTGGAGCGACCACGCACCGACGCAGCCGAGGAGGTAGGCGTTGCGGAACTGGTCCTCACAGGCCACCACGTCGGCGATGTCGCCGAAGGGGCCGTAGTAGGCGGAGATGCCGTTGGCCTGGCAGGCATCGACCATGCGGGCAATCGTGTAGTGCCAGAGGTCTTGCTGGTAGATCGCCCGGTCGCCGTGGATGTCGCCGTCGCGAGGATCTTGGCGGACGAGGTAGTCCGGGTGGCCCCCACCAACTCGGGTGGTCTTCATGCGACGATTGGCCGCCAAGTCTGCCGGTCCGAGCGAGAGGCCCTGCATGCGCGGCGAGGCTGCGCAGATCTCCTCGACGTTCATGACGCCACGTGCGGTTTCCAAAATGGCGTGCACCATGATCGGACGCGTGAGACCAGCCTTGGCTTCGAGTTGGGCGAGGAGGCGGTCGACGTAATGGATGTCCTCGGCGCCCTCCACCTTCGGGATCATGATGACGTCGAGGACGTGGCCCACTTCGGTGACGGCGGTGATGAGGTCATCGAGACCCCACGGCGAGTCGAGGGAGTTCACCCGGGTCCAGAACTGGGCGGTGCCGAAGTCCACGGTCTTGCCCACGTTCACGAGACCAGCCCGAGCAGCATCCTTCTCGGTGGCAGGGACGCCGTCTTCTAAGTTCGCGAGCAGCACGTCGACCTTGGTGGCGAGGTCGGGGAGCTTCGCCACCATCTTCGGATTCGACGCCGGAAAGAAGTGAATCATCCGCGACGGGCGAAATGGCACCTCTCGAAGGGGAGCCGGGGCACCGACTGCGAGCGGGCGGAAGAAGTCTTTCGGGGAACGCACAGGGCCTCCAGGGTCGCGGGACGACTCCAAATGTAGGGGACGGACGAGGCGGGTCGTGAGCCTCACCCGGCGCGCTAGCCGATGGAGCCTTCCATCTGCAGTTCAATGAGGCGGCTCCACTCCACCGCGTACTCCATCGGGAGCGTGCGGGTGATGGGCTCGATGAAGCCGTTCACGATCATGCCCATGGCTTGGGACTCTGAGAGTCCGCGGCTCATGAGGTAGAAGAGCTGGTCGTCGCCGACCTTCGAGACCGTCGCCTCGTGGCCAATGCGAGCGTCGCGCTCGTTGACCTCCATGTAGGGCTTGGTCTCAGAAATCGACCGGTCATCGAGCAGGAGGGCGTCGCAGCGGACGAAGGACTTCGATCCCGTCGCACCCTCGTCGACGTGGACGAGACCACGGTAGGTCGTGGCTCCACCGTCTTTGGAGATGGACTTGCTCACGATGGTGGACGTGGTCTCAGGAGCTGCGTGGACCATCTTGGCGCCGGCGTCTTGCTGCTGACCGGGACCTGCGTAGGCAACCGAGAGCACCTCACCAGAAGCCTTCGGCCCCATGAGGTAGACGCTCGGGTACTTCATGGTCAAGCGAGAGCCGATGTTGCCGTCGATCCACTCCACGTGAGCCTCGGCTTCAGCGCGGGCGCGCTTGGTGACCAAGTTGTAGACGTTGTTCGACCAGTTCTGGATGGTCGTGTACGTGATGCGGCTGCCAGGGAGCGCCACGAGTTCCACGACTGCAGAGTGGAGTGAGTCCGTCGAGTACACCGGTGCCGAGCAGCCCTCGACGTAGTGGACCTGAGATCCCTCATCCGCGATGATGAGCGTCCGCTCGAACTGCCCCATGTTCTCGGCGTTGATCCGGAAGTAGGCCTGCAGTGGCTGGTCCACCACGACGCCAGGTGGCACGTAGATGAAGGAGCCTCCCGACCACACGGCGGAGTTGAGAGCAGCGAACTTGTTGTCGTTCGGAGGAATGATCGATCCGAACCACTTCTTCACGAGCTCGGGGTACTCCCGAACCGCGGTGTCCATGTCGCAGAACAAGACGCCGAGGCGCTCCAAGTCCTCGCGGTTGCGGTGGAACACGACTTCGGACTCGTACTGCGCGGTCACACCAGCTAAGTACTTGCGCTCAGCTTCGGGGATGCCGAGCTTCTCGTAGGTGTTCTTGATGGCGTCGGGGAGGTCGTTCCAGTCATCGACCTGCCCGCCGGTTGGCTTGATGTAGTAGTAGATGTCGTCGAAGTTGAGGTCCGGCATCTTCGTTGCGAACCAGTCGAGCATTGGCTTTCGTTCGAAGCGCTTGAGTGCAGCCAGTCGGAAATCCCGCATCCAGGTCGGCTCGTTCTTCATGGCCGACATCTCACGGACGATCTCTTCAGAGAGGCCCTTCTTGGGCTTGAAGACGTAGTCCTCTTCGTCCGACCAGCCCAGTTGGTAGCGCCCGAGGTCGAGATCGTCGATGGCCATGGTCGCTCCGTCATCAGTGTCCGCAGATACACGGGGAGGGTTTCTCCAATGCCGATTGTAGCAACTCCACCGCTCGATCAACCGGCGGTGATTGATGGAGTGAAGCCGCCTGACAGGCTAGAGGAATGCTCCTTCCTCCTTCGCTCGCTGCGCGACCTCACTCGATGACCAACCACGGGCTCACGCGCGAGGACCCCTACTTCTGGTTGCACGAGAAGGACAACCCTGAGGTCTTGGCCTACCTCGTGGCCAACAACGAGCACGTGCGAGCCTCCCTCGCCCACCTCGAACCCCTCCGGAGCACCCTCTACGCCGAGTTCATTTCCCGCATTGAGCAGAACGACCTGTCGGTTCCGGCTCGTTCTGGGCCGTTCTGGTACTACCAGCGCACCGTCGAAGGCCTCGACTACCCCATCGCCTGCCGGCGCCCCGCCGGACCGATCGGCGAGGCTCCACCGAATCTCGACGACGACAGTGCGGCAGAGCAGATCGTGTTCGATGAGAATCTCGCTGCTCAAGGCCACGACTACTTCGCCGTTGGGACCTTGAGCGTCAGTCCCGACCACGAGTGGTTGGCCGTTGGTAGCGAATCCCGCGGCGACCAGCGCTACACGCTGACGTTCCGACGCCTGAGGGATGGCTACGAGGCACAGGAGGCGATTGAGGACACGAGCTACGGCTTCGCCTGGGCCAACGACAACGCCACCGTCTTCTACACGAAGACCGATGCCGCACTCCGCCCCTTCCAAGTCTGGCGCCACCACGTCGACGGCGACCCGTCGACCGACGTCTGCGTCTTCGAAGAGGCCGACGCACGATTCTCCCTGAGTGTGGGTTCGACCAAGGACCGCCGGGCCATCGTGATCCATTCGGGCTCGAAGACGACGGCAGAGGTGTGGTTGCTCGACCCGAACGCCCCCCTCGAGAACCCCACCTGCGTGGCACCTCGCACCGAGGGCGTCGACTACGCCGTAGAGCACCACCACGGCACCGACGGGGTTGACCGCCTCCTCATCCTCACCAACGACGATGGGCCCGACTTCAGCCTCTCGGTGCAGGAGCGCTCCGGAGGACCGAGGACCACCCTCATCCCGCACCGACCTGGAACCCGTATCGATGGGGTCGACGCGTTCTCCACCTTTCTCGTCATCGACGAACGGATCAACGCCGAGCGCCGACTGCGCATCTGCCCCTTCTCTGGCCACGATGGCGCGTCGGCGTTCGCGATGAGCCACCTCGTTCCAACGACGACCAGCCCGGCGACCACCTGGGAGGGCGAGAATCCCGAGTTCACCCAGCGACACCTCCGATACGGCGAGACCTCACTTGCCACGCCGTCGGTCATCGCCGAGCTCGACCTCGATACGGGAACCACCGTGGTCCGCAAGCGCCAACAGGTGAAGGGGGACTTCGACGCCACTCGTTACCAAACCGAGCGTCACGTCGCCACCGCTGCAGATGGCATGGAGATCCCGATCAGCCTCGTCTATCGGAGCGATCTGGCCGCCGAAACGCCGGGACCTCGACCCTGCCTCCTCTACGGGTATGGCTCCTACGAGGCCTGCGAAGACCCCGCCTTCTCCTCCCTTCGACTCTCGCTCCTCGACCGAGGGTTCACCTTCGCCATCGCCCACGTTCGCGGTGGTGGAGAGATGGGGCGTGCCTGGTACGACCAGGGCAAGTTGGCCAACAAGATGAACACCTTCACCGACTTCCTCGCCTGCGCGCACGCCCTGATCGATACCGGTTGGACCACTGCGTCGCAGCTCGTCGCTCGTGGCGGCTCAGCTGGTGGTCTCCTTATGGGTGCCGTGGCCAACATGGAGCCAACGCTCTTCGCCGGCATCGTGGCCGAGGTTCCCTTCGTCGACTGTCTGACCACCATGCTCGACGCCTCACTCCCCCTCACCGTTGGGGAGTACGAAGAGTGGGGCAATCCATCAGACGACCCTGCAGCATTCGCCACGATGCTCGGTTACTCCCCCTACGACAACGTGGTCGCCACCAACGCCGATGGCACGCCACGGCGCTACCCACCGATGTACGTCACCTGCGGCCTCAACGATCCGCTGGTGTCCTACTTCGAGCCAGCGAAATGGGTCGCGAAACTTCGGGCGGTGAACCCCGACAACGTCGTCTACTTCCACAGTGAACTCGGGGCTGGCCACGGAGGGCCCTCGGGTCGCTACGAAATCTGGGCCGACGAAGCGCAAGTCTTCGCGTTCATCTGCGCCTGCGTCGGGATCGGTGGTTCGACCCTCAACCCGTGAGGACGTTGCTCGGCAAGGTCGTAGTGGTTGCCGACGGGACCGTTGAGGTGGTCGAGCTCGGGACCGGCACCGTGAAGGTCAGCACCGTCGGCGAGGCCAAGGTCGGCAGCTTGATGGGCGCTCCGTTGAGGAGGATTTGAACACCACTCGGCGAGCCAATGGAGACCGAAGCCCCCTCGGTGAGTGGGATGGTTGCCCCTCCGTGCACCGGCACCGTTGCCGCGAACAACGTGGTCGACGATCCCGTTCCCGTGATCTGCACCCAGCAGGGCGAGGCCGGGTGCACGGTGATTGCGTAGGTCGGTGTCGACACGGCGTAGGTTGCCACCCCTGGTCCCGAGCTCACCGGAGGAACCGCAGCAGGCAGCGTCGTCGTGGTGGTCGACGTCGTCGTGGTTGACGACGGCGGCAAGGTGACGACCGGCGTCGTGCCCGACTGGTGCTCGACGAGGGCGCCAATGGCGACCGCGACCGCCAAGAGGCCAACCGCCATCCAGAGGCCGAGTGGGTGTCGACCCCGGTGGTTGCTCCCCATGTGGTGGATGGCCCAATCGGCCCGCCGCTGTTCTTCCACGTCGAGCGAGGGAGCATCGGTGAAGGGCTTGGCATCGTCGAAGACGTAGACCTGTTCGCCGAACCCGCGATCTTCAACGTGGAGGTGATCGTTCCCTGGGTCCACTCGAGGGAGTACGGTAGCGGCGGAGTCCGATGGACGCGATCGCCGGAGACTCCGCACGTCGGTCCTGCGCTCAATCGACGCCAGGGTGGTCAGCGTGGAGCGATGCTGGTCGATCGAGGAGATCTCACGATCGGATCGCCGTTGCCGGAGCCACGCTCCGCCAGCCACGACGCCAACGATCGCCACGAGGAGGAGAATGGCGGTCACGTCGACGACCGTCGTTCGTCGGGAGTGCCACGTCGCGACGATCGTTCACGCACGTGCATAGCCCCACGATACCGCCGGGGTCTTCTCACAGAGCGAATTGACCGAACCCGCCCCGGAAGTAGAGCAGCGGCATTCCGCTCCGAGCGTCGAGGGCAGCGACGTCGCCCACCACCATGAAGTGATCGCCAGCGGTCGTCACCTGCGAAATCGTGCAGTCGACGGTGGCGAGCACGCCAGCAATTCGGGGCGTGCCGGTCACCCCGAGGGTGAAGTCCACGCCTGCGAACTTGTCCACCCCTGAGGTGGAGAACTGGCGACAGAGATCTTCTTGATCGGCGGCAAGCACGTTCACGGTGAAGGATCCGCCAGCCGCGATTTTGGGCCACGACGTCGACGAGCGCGATGGGGCAATCCAAATGAGCGGCGGATCCAGACTGAGCGCCGAGAAGGACTGACAGGTGAACCCAACCGGCGTGGCGTGGTCCATGCCGGTGACAATGGTCACCCCGGTGGCGAAGTGCGACAGGACCGACCGGTAGTGCGATGGATCTGCAGCGTTGCTGGTCGCCATGGGTTGGCCTCCTCGGTCATCTCCCACGCTAGCGAGACCGCCGTTGTAGGTTCTCGCCTATGGACTTCACAACGATCATCGCGAACGACCTCACCTTCTCGTACTTAGAAGCGGGGCCAGCCGATGGGCCGCTCGCGCTGCTCTTCCACGGATTTCCCGACTCACCGTTCACCTGGCGCCACCTGCTCCCTGAGCTTGCCGCTGCCGGGTACCACGCCGTGGCACCGGCGCAGCGTGGCTACGCCCCAACCGAGATCCCGAAGAACGGGCGCTACCAACTCGGGCAACTCGGCCTCGATGCCAACGCCCTCCACGAGGCGCTCGGTGGGGATGATCGAGCGGTGATCATCGGCCACGACTGGGGTGCGATGACCGCCTACACCGCGCTGAACTTGGAGCCGAATCGGTGGCGCAAGGCAGTGACCGCGAACGTGCCCCCACTTGGGGCTGTTGGTGGCGCCTTCTTCAACATCGACCAGTTGAAGCGCAGTTGGTACATGTTCTTCTTCCAGAACGACTTGGCCCCAATGGTCGTCGAGATGGACAACTTGGCGTTCATCGACCGTCTCTGGGCTGACTGGAGTCCGGGCTACGACGCTGCCGAGGATCTCATCTCCATCAAGGCGGCACTCGGCACGCCGGAGAACCTGATGGCCGCTCTCTCGTACTACCGCGCCATGTTCAATCCGGCCTACCAAGACGACGAGCTCGCCGAGGCGCAGGCTGCTTCTGCGATGCCAACGTCGGTCCCGACCCTCTACCTCCACGGTCGCAACGACGGGTGCTTCGGCGTCGACGTGATTGGCGATCCCCTGGCATTCCTCGCCGAAGGTTCGAGGTTCGAAATCGTGGAGGACGCAGGGCACTTCTTGCAGCTCCAGCAACCAGCGGTCGTCAACCGCCTCATTCTGGAGTGGCTCTCGAACTGATCAGTTGCTGAGCGCGAGACGCTCTGTGCTCGAGGTGACGAGCCCATCAGCGATCAGTCCATCGAGTGCCGCGTCGAAGTGCGCGTGCATCCCGGTCGCTTCTTGGAGTTCCTGACGAGTTCGCGGGCCTTGGCGGAGGACCTCAACGATGGCGCCACGCGCCTCTCGACGCGAACCCCGAAACGTTTCTTGCCGACGCGCCGCCCCGGCGGTCGTCCGGGCGGGATCATCCCCGCTGAACCCCGCTCGGGCATACGCGCAGCGGCGGGAGACCGGACAGCGCTCACATGCCGGTCGACGAGCAGTGCAGATCGTCGCCCCGAAATCGAGCACCGCCTGGTTGTAGTGCCAGCCGCGCTCGTTCGGCACCATCTGCTGGGCAGTTGCCCAACCCGCTCCAGCGGTGACCGGCGCACCGAGCGCAGCGCGAGCGATGACTCGAGCGACGTTGGTGTCGTAGACCGCGACGTCCTCTTCGAAGGCGAATGCCCGAATTGCCGCTGCGGTGTAAGGGCCGATCCCAGGGAGGGCGAGGAGATCGTCGCGTCGGTGTGGCACGACGCCACCGTGGACAGCGACCACAGTCTGCGCGCAGCGGAACAGCCGGACAGCTCGAGAGTTATACCCAAAGCCACTCCAGCGCTCGACGACTCCTGCTTGGCCGAGCGCCACGACTGCCTCCGGGGTACCGAACAACTCCAGGATCTCGTCGAATCGATCAGCGACCCGCTGGGCCTGGGTCTGCTGGAGCAGCACCTCGGCCACCAAGATGACCCACGGATCTCGCGTCTGTCGCCACGGGAACGATCGGAGCCGGGGCCCCATTGCCGCGTCGATTGCCCGCCCGAGTGCAGCCAGTCGGCGAGGCGGCGCGTCAGTCGGCGTAGGGGAAACGGCGCTGTGGGAGGGCATCTCGACGCCAGACGAGGACCTTGCGACGGAAGAAGCACACTTCGACGCCATCTTGGTTGAAGCCTCTCGTCTCCACGGTGACGACGCCCCGATCGGGCTTGGACGAGGAGGGAACCTTGTCAATGACCTCGGTCACCGCGTAGATCGTGTCCCCGTGGAAGGTCGGGTTCTTGTGCTGGAGCGTCTCGATCTCCAAGTTGGCAATGGCAGATCCCGACACATCAGGAACGCTCATACCGAGCACCAAGGAGTAGACGAGGTTGCCGACGACCACGTTCTTGCCCTGCGGTGTGTCCTGCTCGGCGAACCACGCGTTGGTGTGCAACGGGTGGTGGTTCATCGTGATCATGCAGAACAGGTGGTCGTCGTACTCCGTGATGGTCTTTCCGGGCCAGTGGCGGTAGACATCCCCCGACTCGAAGTCTTCAAAGGCGCGTCCAAATGGTCGATCAATCGTGCTCATAGTTCTCCGTTCTAGCCGACCAGGCCATCGCCGAAGCCACCGCCGTTGGCCGTGGCGATGGAGAACGGCACCGACGCTCCGCTGACGACCTCGCCGTCGATGCTCAGTTTCCACTGGTAGTCCTGACCCTGGTTGAGCTCCAGTGGCGGGAAGTTAATGGCGAGGCACACGTCGAAGGGGCGAGCGTCAAGGGCCAGATCCCGTGCCGGCAAGATGACGTTGCCCATGGCCTCAACGGCTTGGAGGCCAGCTGGTGTCTGCAGCATCACCTGCAGGCCCTCGTGGTTCTCGAGGAAGAGTTCCCAGTGCACCTCTCGCTCGTCGTAGTTCGCTTCGAGCTCGAGCTTGATGGCCACCGACATGGGGCGCGGGTCTGGTCCGGTCACGGACCACCCTCCGCCGAGGATGAACAACTTGTTCTCGGCAACAACAGCGCTATCGCACAGCATCATGGTCACGTTCATGCCCGAAGGCTACCCACTCCGCCGAGGGCACCATGGAAGACTTGACGAGTGACTACTCCATTTGGACTGCGAGACGACGTCTATCGGCGACCACTGGCCACCGCACTCGAGCGCATCGAGCTCGGTGAAGGTTGGACCTGTGCTGACGTCGGCGCCGGAGGCGGCGAGGTCTCGGTGGCACTCGCTGAAGTCGTGGGGGCAACGGGGCGAATCTTCGCCGTTGACGTTGACCCCGGTGCTCGGAATGCCGTCGCCGCCCGAGCCGCAGCATTCGCCCAGGTCTTCGCCATCACCCAGGCCGGCGAAGAACTCAGCTTGCCGGTACCGGTGGATCTGGCCTTCTGCCGGTTCTTGCTCCTCCACGTCGCAAGTCCGATCCGAGTCCTCACCAAGATGGCCGCAGCGGTCGCTCCAGGTGGGTGTGTGGTCGCCCAAGAACCCATCACCTCAGCGGGACGCATCGACGGTGAACCCTTCTCGTACCCCGAAGCGCGCCACCCCGACATCGGCGCTCTGCTTCCGGGCCTTTGCCTCGAGGTGGGACTTGAGATCGTCGACGCGTGGGCTGAAGCACCAGCAGGTGCTGGTCCTGGGCCCGTCGCCTCCTACCTCGAATCGCTCACTGGGGTCGATCCCGAGATGGACTCGATCGTACTGCCGCCACTCGTCACCGTCGTCGCTCGGAGGCCATCCCGATAGATTCGGAAGTATGACCGACGCTCCCGTTGACTTGACCGAGGCCGCCGCTGCGATTGCTGTCGCCGATGCTGCGCTTGCCACTGCCGTTCAGGCACTGAAGGCTGCCGGCGGTGCCGACACCAATCAGGTCGTCGCCTACGACGTGAGCCACGCCGCATCTGCACTGGCAACGGCGAGTTCGATGTTGACCTACGGCACCAAGGGCCCCCTCGAGTCCCGCCTGGCTGCAGCATTCATCGCCGACGCCATTGCCGAAATGGCGGCGAAGTTCATTGGTCGAGAGGCACTCTTCGGACTCACGCCATCGTGGATTGACGGTGCGTCGGCCTTCGTGACCACGTACCGGGATCCCGCCTTCGTCGCCTCGCTGGCCTCGAGTCCTGGACCGCGCCACCTCGATGCCGACTTCGAACTCGTTGGCGACACCTTCCACCGGTTCGCTGCCGACCAGATTCGCCCCCACGCCGAACACGTCCACCGCACGAACGCCGATGTTCCCGAAGACCTGATTGCCGGGCTCGCGGAGATCGGTGGATTCGGCCTCTCGGTCCCTGAAGAGTACGAAGGCTTCGCCACCGGCGGCGAGTCGGACTACATCGGCATGTGCGTCGCCACTGAAGAGCTGACCTGGGGATCCCTCGCCATTGGTGGCGCCATGATCACTCGCCCTGAGATCATCTGCCGCTCCCTCATGTTCGGTGGCACCGAAGCGCAACGCCAGTACTGGCTCCCGAAGTTGTCGACCACCGAAGAGATGGCCGCGATTGCCGTCACAGAGCCGGACTTCGGCTCCGATGTCGCCGGCGTGGTCACCGCCGCAACCCGCACCAACGGAGGATGGCTCATCACCGGCACCAAGACCTGGTGCACCTTCGCCGCTCGAGCGACCGTCTTGCTCCTCTTGGCGCGAACCGACCCCGATCGCTCGAAGACCCACCGGGGACTCACGCAGTTCTTGGTGCCGAAGCCCATCACCGACTCCGAGGGCTTCGTCCTCACCCAAGATGCCGCAGCCGAAGGTCGCAGCGACGCCAACGGCAAGCTCGAAGGTCGACCGATCGACACGATTGGCTACCGCGGCATGCACTCCTACGAACTGTCCTTCGATAACTGGTTCGTGGCTGACGCGAACGTGATCGGCGGCGAAGAGGGTGTCGGCCGGGGGTTCTACTCCCAGATGGCGGGATTCGAGAATGGTCGCATTCAGACCGCCGCTCGAGCGGTCGGTCTCATGCAGGCGGCCTACGAAGCCGCCCACGCCTACGCGCTCGACCGCAAGGTGTTCGGATCGCCCATCTTCGACTACGAACTGACCAAGGTGAAGCTCGGTCGGATGACGGCGATTATCCAAGCCTGTCGGCAGTACTCCTACGAGGTGGCCAGACTCATGGCCATGGGCGAAGGAACCCTTGAGGCGTCGATGGCTAAGGCCTACGTCTGTCGGGCCGCAGAGTGGGTGACCCGAGAAGCCATGCAAATCCATGGCGGCATGGGTTACGCCGAGGAGTACGCCGTGAGCCGCTACTTCGTCGATGCTCGAGTCCTCTCCATCTTCGAAGGTGCCGACGAAACCCTCTGCATCAAGGTCATCGCACGTCGGTTGCTCGAGGGATCTGCGGCCTAACTCCGCCAGCCAAGCTGCACCCATTCGGCGATGAGCGTTGGCTCCGGCTCAGCACCCCACCCGAGTGGCCGCTGCTGCTGGGGCGCACGATCGCCTGAGGGGCCGGGACGGCCCTGGTGCCGAACACCGCAGTACTGATCACGTGGACGCTCGGCGAGTCGCTGGGTTGACCCCATGCAATGACGTCGAGCGGTGAGACTGCATGGGAACGCCATCCCCGCCCACGCTTCTCCACTCCCGATACGCTTCGCTCATGACCACCGAGACTCGTCCCGATGGAGTCGTCGAAGCGACCGATCCACGGACAACGGCACCCCTTGCTCGATCCCTCACCTGGAGCCTCCTCGGCGCAACCGTCCTGCAGTACCTCTGGCTCCTCCACCAGATGTTCGCGTCCACCGACGTGTTCTTCGGCGATGACTGGGAGCATCTCCTCTACAGCCGCCACACCTTGAACGAGTGGCAGAGCGTCCTGTCGGTGTGGGGGCGGCCAGTCACCACGGCGATGTACCTCCCCGCAGCGAGGGGTGGCCTCTCAACGGTGCACGTTGAAGACGCCGTCCTCGTGGCCCTCTGCCTCGGACTCCTCCTCGGGGGTGCGTGGGTATCGAACTTCCGGTGGTGGCCGGCTGCGGGCCTCCTCCTCTTGGCCCAACCCCTCTTCGGGATCGTGAGCTTCGGAGCGATGCCACAGCTCCCCTTCGCGGTTGTCCTCGCCGCAGCGCTCTACCTCCGACGATCGCCCTACCCAGTTGCGTCCCTCATCGTCGCGTCGTTCCTCCCACTCGCTCGCCTCGAAGGCATCGTGATCGTCGGAATCTGGTTCGTGCTCGAACTCCTCGCCCGCCGATTCAAGACTGCACCCCTCCTCGGCATCGGCGTTGCCCTCTGGGCGCTCCTCGGTTGGATTGCCTACGGCGACCCGCTATGGCTCTGGAAGGCAAACACCTTCCTCACCACCCATACCAAGTACGAGGCGGCCGGGTTCCACTACTTCTTCTCCAGCCTCCCGATCACCGCCGGAGGAATCGTTGGAGCACTCGCACTCTTCGGCCTCTTCCGTTTCCGCGGTGGCGATCCGCTCGTTCCAGCCATCGTCGTGGTGATGTCGATCTTCTACGCAGCCTCGTGGGAGTTCGGTTCCTTCCAGACCTACCCGACGCCGATCTACCTCGTCACGATCTCAATCACCATTGCGTACCTCGCGCTCCAAGGACTCGATGAGCTGAGTCATCCAGCGGCAACGCCATGGTGGCGCGACGCCGGCGCCGTCATCCTCGCCGGGTTGTTCTCCTCAGCAGCGATCTTGGAGCTCTACCTGAACACCCCCACCTGGATCATGCAGTGCACGGTCGTCGCGCTCATCGCCATCGTCCTGATCGCTCGATTCACGCCGCCCTCAATCCGTCGCCCATTCGCGATCGGATTGCTGGTGCTCGCCATTGTCGCCGGAATCGTTGCCACCCCACCGCTCAAACTCACCACCCGGCACCCCTACATCGCAGCGACCCTGGCGTACCTCAACGACCATCCAAACCTCTTCGTCGACATCGTCCCCTTCGCATCGATTGCCTACGCACTCGGCGCACAGCACGAGCAGGGCGTGTACGCCAAGGAGGTCGCCGAGGCGCCACTCGGCGCAGTCGTGAACTGGGATAGCTCTCACAACCCAATCCTCGGTGGGGTCACCCTCGATACGTTGGCCAAGGAGGGGTACACGGTGATCGCGCTCCAACACGTCGATGGAATCGACGTGGCCTTCCTGCGACGGACCGCAATCCCGTCATCGGGCAACGCACCGTCAACGCCCAATCTCCCCGTCCCCTGAGGACTCGCCACGGGAAGTGACCTGCCCCACTGCGGGTGATTGCTCCCACGGCGACGGGTCTGGCGAGAACCGAGGCGCCATCTGTGGCAGGCTGTAGGTACCGTGCATGACGTCGTGCGCCATAGGCGCCCTCCAATGCCGAGGTCACTGAAGCAGCTCGCTCGAGCACTTCGAGTGGGACTCGTCCCACTGACCATCGTGACGCTGTCCGCCTCGGCGGTCGTCGGTTCGTCGCGGCCCGCCACTGCTGCGACCGCTTCGAGCCTCAAAGCTCGTGCCGATCAGCTCGCTCGGGAAATCGCCGCAACCGGCAGTCAGATCGCTGCGCTCAACCAGCGCTACGACGGTGCGCTCTACGCCAAGCAGCAACTCGAGGCGAAGATTGCGGCCGACCGCGCTGCTATTGCTGGCGACCAGCACGCCGTGACGGCGAATCAGCAGATCCTCCGAGTCGCCGCCGTCAACGCCTACGTCGACAACGGTGCCACGACGAGCAGCACCGGCGTGTTCTCGGGCTCCGACAACGCTGCGGTGAGCACCCAGGTCTACCAAGATGTCGCCGCCGGCGACCTCTCGCTCGCAGTGGACAACCTCACCAATGCCGTTGGCCGACTGAAGGACCAGACGGCGAACCTGGCCGCGCAGGAACGCCAGGTCAATCAGCAAGCCGCTGCCGCAGGTGCCGCCCTCTCGCAAGCCCACGGACTCATCGCCACACAAGAAGCGCTCCTCCAGCAGACCAAGGGTGCGCTCGCTACTGCCTACGCTGCTGCAGCCGCTGCCCAGGCCGCAGCCGCTGCCCAAGCCGCGAGCCAGAACGACTTCCGCGGGCACAACTTGGGCTTTCAAGGCTCGCAGACGCCCATCACCCCGCCGCCTGCGACTGGTCACGGCGACGCACTCGTGAACGCTGCAGAGCAGTACCTCGGCGTGCCCTACGTCTGGGGAGGGGCCTCGCCCTCGGGCATGGACTGCTCGGGCCTCATGGTGCTGGCCTTCGGTGCCATTGGCATCTCACTCCCCCACTACTCGGGGGCACAGTACGACATGGCCACCCCAGTACCAACCAACGCGCTCCAGCCCGGAGACCTCCTCTTCTACGGCCCTGGTGGCTCCGAGCACGTGGCGATGTACGTCGGTGGTGACATGATGATCGAGGCGCCCTACACCGGTGCCGTCGTCCACAACACCCCAGTCCGGTTCGGCTACGGCTTCGCAGGTGCGGGCCGCATCTAAGTGCGGTGCACCCTGACCACCTCCGCCTCGAGGTGACCTCGTGAAGCCCATTCCCGTGGTGTTCCACCTCGGGCCCCTCACGATCCACACCTACGGGCTCGGGCTGGCCATCACCTTCTACATCGCCTTCCGGTACCTCGAACGGCGGCTCGCCCGCGCTGGTCAGCCAACCGAGTGGGTGGCAGGGATGACCATTTCAGTCGTCGTCGGGGCCATCCTTGGCGCCAGAGCCATGCACGTCATCGCCAACTGGTCCTACTACGGCAATCACCTCGGCGAGATTCCCCTCATCTGGCGAGGCGGCCTGTCGAGTTTCGGTGGCCTCATCGTTGCTGTCCCCTTGGGACTCGCCATCTCCCATCGCCGGTGCCCCTCCCTCACGAGGTTGGCGGGAACCGATCTCGTCGCTCCGGTCTTGATGGCCGCATGGGCCATTGGGCGCCTCCTCGGCCCACAGCTGATGGTCGCCGGTGGCGGCCACCCCTCAACAGCATGGTTCGCCATGAGCTACGCCGGCCAGATCGGGCGGCGAGTGCCCGTGCCCATCATCCAAGCCATCGAAGATGCGGCAACCTTCGCCATCCTCATCGCCCTCGAGCGCGCACTGGCTGCTCGAGCGACGACGCGCCGGATCACCAACCCGCCCCATGGCCTCGTCACCGCGTGCGCCATGGTGCTGTGGGGGATCACCCGTGGACTCGACGAGCACTTCCTCCTCGATGGAGGGAGCAACCTCGGATCCTTGCTCGTCGAGTGGGCCAGTCTCGGCCTCATCATCACTGGCACCGCGCTCGGGATTTGGGCGCTCAAGGAGTGGC
>Ga0214193_1000173_pt1 | contig 17432 bp, 29 predicted proteins | sample TroBogEpilimnion_10_FD_153031 | JGI IMG/M metagenome (GOLD analysis project Ga0214193, IMG submission 153031) | Freshwater microbial communities from Trout Bog Lake, WI - 05AUG2008 epilimnion | ecosystem: Environmental > Aquatic > Freshwater > Lake > Epilimnion/Euphotic zone | place: Trout Bog...
TAAATGTAGTACTAGCCGTGTCGTTCGTACCAAACAAAAGCAAGAACCTGCTGGAATCAGATACAAGTAAATAGTTAGCAGTTAAAGGTAAGTCCGTACCGCCAAACGATAAAGTTGCTGCACCGTTTGTTACTGTCGCTGCCTGAGATAAAGTGAGACTTGTCCCACTTATCGTTGCTACAGTCGTTCCAAAAGGTATACCCGTACCCGTCACTACCGATCCTTGGTAAATGCTGGAATTGGATGCGGATAAAGTAACAGCTGTAGACGTAGCTGTTATGCTTGCCGTCTGAGTTGTAATTGGTATCGTAGCCAGGGATATAGCCCTGGTAGTCAAGGAATTATTTCCATACCAGTAATAAACTGGGCCGCCTATTGGGCAGAAAACAAGGTCTTGACCGTAGTTATCTTGAGACCAAAGGCGAAGTGGAATAGCCTGAGTAGCACCATTACCCCATGTACCTGCACCCCAAGCACCTGCACCCCATCCTGTCTGAGACTGGGTTATGGCTGGGCCAGTGTTAATCTGATAAGTTGCAACCACAGAAGAGCCACCACCAGTGCCGTTAGCATTAGCAAGAGTGGCGGCAGTAACGGTATAAGTAACTGGATTAATCGCCGAGCAAGTGATTTGATACTGTCCATTTAATGTAATCCCGTTAACCGTTGTCGCTCCGCTGAATGTAACAAAGTCACCGTTTGTATACCCGCCGGTACTGTCCGCAACAGTCACCACCGCAGAACCATTGACCGTAGTAAAAGGATTAGACCCTAGCGTATAGGACGCACGGATAGGCGTAATGTCGTAATAAGCTCCACCATTCTGGACGTAAAACTTTAGATTAGTTCCTACACCAATATAGGTCAGATAAGCAAGCGTTACCCATGACCACAAGGAACGGCAGATGCCAAGGAATTTGGAGTTGGTGATAGGATTCCATCCGCCCATGCTCTCAGGCATACCCTGGCGAAAGCGAACTAAATTAGACTCGTACCAGCCCGTCACATAGCCAGATGCATTATTAACCCCTAATAGCTGGGTTGCATATCTGGTATTTTCTCTATTAACACCTGGGCGGCAGACGATATCTTTTAATGGCACGGCTATTCCTCTTATGCAAAGACGGATAACGCATGATTGGTTCTAGCAATGCGATCTTCTAGTCCTATTGTCCCACCATTGATCTTCTTGGTCAACGCTACCCAGTCCTTTACCTGGGCTAAATTATTGCATCCATGCGTGTTCCAGAACCATCCCGCCGACAGCATGGCGTACATAGGCGTAGCCACCAGATCAGGTTTTCTTACCAGGTCTTCCTTAATGGCTTGACCACAGTGCCAGTAATTATCGTGCAGAGTAAGTTGAATAGCTCCTCTTCCCCGGTACATATAGCCATCCCCGCTTGCCTCATCCCTATTTCCGCCTTTATTGGCATATGCCCGGTTGGCAATCTTTTGAGGGTTATTAGCATACTCGGCTGCGTTTGCTGAGTTGAAATGGGTAGGCCATAGGCGGATCAGTGTCTCTGCTTTATAGTGCAGATTCTCTTCCAGGGTTTTATAGTTTCCGCTCTCATGGGCAGTCTGAGCTATGAACGCAGCAGCTTCTTCAGGAGTAACAATACTGAACGCGGCAAAGGTCGTATTAAGAGGCTCTACCCATTCCGGGCCAATACCCATTGCATGAAGCTGCTGTGCTGTAACGTTCATTTCTTAGCCTTATTAAACGTATCTCTTACTTCGTTGTACTTGGTGATGCAAGCGTTGAGGTCTTTGATGGCTGAGTCCCCGTCTGTTGTGATGGAGACAATATCTTTAATAGCCTGTCTGTCAGATTCGCTTGCCTGACTTCCATCTCCAGCGGCGGTATCTGTGGCGGGCTGTACGGCACAACTGGACGGGAGGCGCAGCTCACCAGAGTCAATGCGAGAATCAATACTAGCCTGTTTAAATTTGATTTCATCTTTAGCCTTTCTAAGCTGGGAGTTTATCTGTTCAAACTTATCCGCTACTCTATGTTCTTTTTCCAAGGATTCTGCGTTGAGTCTGGAAATCTCCACTGCGTCTTCGGCTGACTTCTGTTCATATCCTTGATGATGAGCATAACCATATACACCACCAAATGCACAAACAAAAGCAAGAATAATATAAGGGTTAGGTAGTCCAAACATATCACCTCAAGTCTGCTTTGATATTAGCCAACCGCTCACGCTCTGCTTCGTCCAGAACTGGTGGGGTAGTTGGGGCGGGAGGCGGAGTCCAACCTGGAGCAGCTGCCATTGTAATAGTCTCTACCTTGGGAGCTACATAAGCGGATGCGCCAGCTTTAACATTATTCATCATAGCCGTTGCCTCGTTGGTCAAACCCTTGGTCATAACACCACCAATACCGCCTACGATTAGCAGGACGATATCGTTCAGCATCTTGGTAAAAGCCTGGTCAATCGGAGCCATAGCCTTGATCGGCTGAGATACAAACATAACGCTATAGATTAGGGTAACTACTATAAAGAATAGTATAAGAGTCACCATCACAATAACAAAAGCCCTGGTGCGGGCTTCTATTTCATCGGCAGTTAGTCGTGGATTGCTGTTGGGGGTTAGCAGGAGTAGCAGGATTTCCTTCAATTTTCTTCTCCAGTATTGGGGCTACAAGGTATTCGGGACAGTCTTGGGTAAATTCACAACGGGGATGCTGACACTGAGCCGCGCCGAAGTGGTCTGGGTCTTGGCAAAAATAGCGATACTGGTTGTCGTTGCAACCCGCTAATAATAAAATCAATAAAGCGCATCTTTTCATTCACTTTTATCCTTTTGCCGTTCCATTTCTTTCTTCAGCTTTTCAATCCGCTTTATGTCTGCTTGCAACAGAATCCTCTCTTGCCTTACATCCATATACAAAAGACCTAGAACGGGAAGTACCAGAACAAATAACAACGCCAATATGATTATCGTTATTACATAGGCCCAGTCATTACTTTTATTGCCCACATCAGCCCCGCCATATAAATTGCAACTATTATCACCGCTATAGTCGAAGCTGTCCTAAACCAAATCTTATCAGCCAGTTCCCTCTCCCTCGCTTCAATCTCTTTTCTCTTTCTGAACATAGCTTGCTTTGCCATAGCCTGTTCATTTGCAATTGTCCCGATCATCTTGTTCACACGGGTGTACAAATCTTTCAACTCAGGAGGAACATGGTAGACCATATACTCCCTTAGTTCTACCTGCATCTCCTCCATCTGGGACATGGCTAGAACCCTTTGCACCGCCTTCTCAGTCTGATCTCCAGTTGGATCATAGACCGTCCGTGATTTCTCTTCCTCTTCCTCGATGTGATCTTTCAGCGTGTTGTACGCCTTAAAGAACGCTGTGATCTGTTTACCTATCTCAGCATAGATCGCAGGAGCATCAAACTCTTCTGCTTGCTTTTTCTTTTTCTTTACTTCTACTGGGACTGCTTGCTCTGGTGTTGAGAACAGCTTAGCAATCCATCCAAAAATTCCTGATACTTCTTTGCCAATTGCTTTGACTTCATTGGCTGTCTTTACTACATCTTTCACCACCGCCTGTCCCTCACGGAACATTTCACAACCCTGTTTGACTAGCTTCAGGGCTGTGCTGGCGGCGGCTATGAGAGTAAACGGGTCAATGGTTACTCTGCTGGGGTAGGGGCTGGTTGTTGTGCATTCACTTCTTTCTGCACGGCTTCAATGATTTGGAAGACTTCTTGAAAAGGTTTGGTTCCAAGATAGCCCATAACCATGTTGAGTGTTTGTACGGATAGTTTTACTTCTTGCATTTGTTTTCCTTAAGAGGTTTGGTTAAGTTCAATGTATCGCAGTAATACCACGACCACGGAAATTATAATGCCCACAAACATCTGGTGTATTGGAGTCAGTGGAAAGACAAACAGAAAGCCCTGCATCACGGATAGCACCGCAATAAACAGTGCCCACTGAACGTGCTTGTCTTTTAAGAGTGTGGTTAGTTGGTTCATAATGCGGATATTACAAAAGCTAAAAGTTCTTCGTATCGCAATCCAAGTTGCGTAATTTCAACTGCTCCCTCTGTTTCTGCCGTATAAAAGGCTTCATCATTTTTAGGCTTTCCATCTACTTCATACCAAGTATCAGAACAGAATAAAGCGTAACGTGCAGGGTCTAAACCTTCAGTAACAAATGCGGCTTGGACTTCTTGAGCAATAGCACCAATGTGAATTCGAGCATCATTGCCTTTTTTTGCAACAGCATCTTTGAATCGGTATTTTTTAATAAGCGACTTAATTGCGACAGCAACACGTTTTTCAGCATCATCAAGGTTGGCAATGTCTTGTTTAGTGTTTGCATCTGAAGTGTTAATTGTAGATGTTGTTGCATAAACTGTTGTCCAACGATTTGCTGGATAACCTAATTTAATGGTGTTGTCAATGCTTGGATAAAACTCATTGCTATCAAACTGAAGATTGTTTGAAAAAGTTGAATTAGCCGCAATAAACGCAGTAGTTGAACTGCTCACAATTTTAGGATTTCCCGCCCCATCTGATAGAACAATATAGTTACTAGATGTGCGGATGTCTAAACCACCTTGGTTTCCGTTAAAACAACCTAAAACAGTATTATTACTTCCTGTGGTAATAAAATAACCTGCACCACCTCCAACCAGAGTATTATCGTGACCAGAAGTTACGTTATACCCTGCTTGCTCTCCGATCATTGTAGAACCGTTATTTTCTGTACCACTTGTGTTATAGGTGTATCCTGCCTGTCTACCTACAAATGTGTTTATTACGCCAGTTGAATTTGTATATCCTGCTTGAATACCGATAAACGTATTATTGCCACCAGTAGTATTTGTATACCCTGCTTGATAACCTACTGCTACGTTATTTGTACCAGTATTGCTATTTAATGCCTGATACCCCAAGGAGGTCGTATATGGCGAAGCCGATTGGTTTAGCCCTGTAAACGCAGTAGACTGTGTTGTTGAGTCACTAAACGTAATTGATGGGGATGATCCCCCAATGACTGTGGTCATGGTAATGTCTCCATAAATGTTGTTAGTGCTGTTCCAGTAATAGGATTACCTTCAGCATCGTTTAACTGAGCACCGCTTTTTATATCACGGACAAATTGTTGGTAGTCTGTGTTGTCTGGTGCAAATGGGATAAAGGCGTTGTCAAAAAGACGAATAACTTGAGTAGGAATTAAAGTTAGTTTATACATAGTAATCCTTTATAATTCAGAAGAAGCTGAAATATATACTCCGTTTCCATTTATACCAGTAGGTTGCACACTAAATGTTGCACCAGTAAATGAAAAGAATACACCCGTTGCATCTCCAATAGAATTAACTACAACAGTTCCAGTTTTTGTTGCATTTTGAGTATATGGTTGATTTAATACCCAATTTCCAGATGTTGGCCCAGAAGAATCGTAATTAGAATTAGATATTGAAGTTGCTGTTGTTGGAGAAGCTCTCATATAAACAGGATTAGGAATATAAATACCAATATTTGACCCATTTGAAGTTGAGGAAACAGTATAAGGGCCAACACCAACAGTAAAAATGTTTTTCCAGTAATACCTCTGACACAACTGTAACTCAGTTGTATAAGGACGATAATCAAAAGATGTTGCTTGGGTTCCTACTTCTAGTTGAACGCCTGTGATGTAGAAGGTTGCTCCTGATGTGCCGACTACGCTAACTGCGCCTGTTGCTGAAGTGTAGTTAGCACTTGCCCAAGCACCTGCCGTACCACTATAAGTTGATCCAGAACCTAAACTCCATATAACTTGCAATCCAATACTATTATTTGTATACCAAGTACCGCTTGTATCTCCCGCTATAGTTATTGATATTTGAGTCCATGTATTTGCAGTTGGTACTGAATAAGTAAAAGGATATGATCTTGTACCATTCCCATTTCCTAATGCGCCACCAAATGTTCCAGTAAGTGATGAGTAAACCCAAAAACTAAGCGTTACAGTTTTTGCATTAGCAGTTCCAAAACCCAAGTCAGAAACGTTATACCCTTCTATTCTTTGATTAAAATCAAAAAGATCTCCTGAACCAATTGAATAAGCCGATGACGAGGTAAACCCAAGGTAATTTGTAAATCCTGTTGGGGGTGTTACAGAACCAGCGTTTTGTTGCGCTGTAAATTTAGATGCTTGCGTAAGCTGAACTTGGAACCTATCAACAAGGTAATTACCAGAAGACGGTGTAACACTAGCACCATTATTCCTTTGGTCAATAACCATCGCACCATTAATAATACGGTTCTTAAACCCAAATGTATTAGGTACGTTAATCGTATTAGCAAAGGTTGCTTGTTGAGAGTTGTTTAGCGTAAGTGCTGTTACTGCACTGCCGCCCGAAGTGGTCGTTTGTAAGGCAAGCTGTCCGCTGGAATCAGCAGTCTGGACTATGCCAGTGACTCCAGAAGATACGCCATTATCTGATTTTATGATGCTAGACATTTGTTATGCTCCTACCTTTGCTTCGAGAGCTGTTACTTTTGCTGATAGTTCTTGGATGGATGCAGTAATCAAAGGAATTAAATCTTGATATCGCAAACTTAATGTTTGTAATTCATCTTGCCCAACATCAACTGCTTCTGGTAAAACTTTTTGAACATCTTGAGCAATTAAAAAAGAACGACTAAAGTTTTCTGCATCAGTTAAAAATCTTCCAGTACCTGCACGAAGTGTACAAACTTTTTCCAAAGCATTTGAAAAAGGGGTAATTGTTGTTTTTAACCGTTCATCTGATGCGCTACCCCAACTTGTTGCAGTTGAAGCCATTTGAACACCATTACTAAGACCACCTGCATTAGCGCCATATTGAATATACAGTGTCGATGGATTATTTATCAAATAAAAACAAAATCCATCACTTCCACCACCAGTATTTACAAAAGATAGTGTACCGCCATAAGAACCTTGCCCTTGTAAAGCACTTTTTTTCCAATTGTCTGCACCACTAGGATTGAAACCACTTTGGATAACAGAAACAAGTCGACCTCCAGAACCACTTGTAGTGCCAACCAATAAATTACCACTAGCATCTAGTGTCATTGCTTGGGTAAAGCTGATGGTGTTACCTGCTGTACCAGAGGGGGCGTTGTACCATTTGTGCAAACCAGCAGATTGGTTGTAATAAGAAGCTGAAGCTGTGGAACTATAAATAAAGTTTGTTCCGTTGTAATAAGCATTACAAGTGATGTTTAAATTACTTGGGCCATAACCGTAAAGCCCATTACCTGCTGCGCCAACTTCAATGGCTTTTCCGTTACTTGCACTCCAAGCACTAGGAGTAACTCCTACACCTACGTTTTGAGCTGTATCTATTGTTACCGCAGTAGTCGTACCATTACTAGCCAATACTAAAGAACTGGCAGAAGTTAATTTACCTGTAAATGTAACATTCTGACTTGTATCAATAGTTAAAGCCGCAGTCGTACCATTAGTCTGTAGCTGAAGTACGCCAGATGTATCCGCTGAATAAACCAGTGCGGTGGTTGTAGTGAGTCCTGCGCTTATCGTGCTTGCCATGTTATTTCCTTAAATAGTTACCCAACGCTGTCCTGAGCTTACCGTTACCGTTACGCCCGAATTCAGAGTTATTGGGCCTACTGAAAATGCGTTGTTGTTTGATGCGATAGTATAGCTAGTTGATACTGTTGTACCGTTAATCATAAAGCCGTTAGATGAAATATGGACTGGAGCCGTTAATTCACCTGTGCTCGGCTTGAATGTGTACTGTGTATTTGAAGTGTAGATAACCTGTGCCGTGCCGCTTGTCGCATGGGCAAACAAAGGATAGTAAGCTGTAGATGAGGATGTATCGTTACTGATACTTGATCCGCCAACCGAGTACCATCCAGGCGTACTAGATACTTCGCTATAACCCTCAAACTGTTTTGTTGTGGAGTTATAACGGATCATTCCTTCTACTGGAGAGCCTGGTTCCTGTCCTGTTGTACCGACCGGCAGCAAAATAGCTCCAGTCGTTGGGAAAGAAACAATACCTGTTGTAGCTACGCTAAGTGCAGTCACCGCACCTGCATTGCCTACCTTCATCACAATACTATCTGTAGCACCAACGCCAGATGTAGACTGTAAGGTTAAGCTAGAACCCGTGCCTGTTCCGCCGTAAAGCACTGGGCCGGTAGCAGATGTTGTAAATGTAGGAGTAGTAATCGTAGGGCTTGTAGCCAATACTACGTTACCAGTACCCGTAGAACCAGTTAATGACGGAGCCTGTGCCGCAGATCCAGTACCAGTCGATGTATAAAACTGTGGAGTAGTAGTTGTATTACCAGATAAGAATGTAGTCGTACTGGCTGCGGACTGATAAGGTACAGAACCTAAACTACCACCCGCTAGATTCGTTGCGGTAGTAGTCGTAGTACTAGATGTAATCTTAACAAAGTCATTTGCTACGCTACTCCAAAATACAATAGCTTTCTCGCCGTTGGCTACTGTTACCCCGGTCGTATATGTAGGGCCAGCTGAATAGCCACGAATAACAACACTGTACCCGCCTGATGTGGAGTTATTCACCACATACATCTTGCTAGACTCAGGGCAGTTGATATTCCTTATTGCAGTCCTGGCACCTGTGCACAAGAGCTGCATATACTGCGCTGTTGTGGAGTTGGGCGAGGCAACAATATTTGATCCGGAGCTACTACCATTGGTAATAGAAAACGTAATATCTAAATCATTTGTGATATTGTTTGTACCAGCAACCGCTATATCTAAATAGTCAGTTATTCCCAAGGAGACATCATCTCCCCAGGTTCCTGACTCAGTTCCAGTAACTGGAAGAGCTAAGCCTAATAATGTTGTGTAATTAATCGTCATCTCATATCCTATTGAGTGGGTAATACTACCCAGCTTGGCGATTCAGCATCATTTACAGCAGCCCATCCAGGCGAGTTTGAATCTGTTACAGCCGTCCAAGTTGGCGTTTGTGTCGTATTTACGGCTTGCCAGTTTGGAGTTTCGCTGTCCCCTACATTTTGCCACGAAGGAGTCTGATTGTCATCAACTAAACTCCAATAACTAACACCTAATGATCCTACCGTTCCCGCCGTCCCTACACCGGTTAACTGAGCAGTTCTGCTTCCCAGGGTAACGGTTCCAGCCAATCCATTAGCGCCAACTCCAGTCAAAGCTATAGTAATGTTTGGAGCTATTACGCCTGTTCCACCAACCGCTGTTACAGATCCAAGTGGTACGGAAACCGATCCAACCGCACCAGCTGCATTTACACCCGTCAGGGCAATTGAAATATTGGGGCCAATTGTTCCTACATTACCTTGTGCATTTACACTTATTACCGGGTCTGAATCACTCTCTATTACCGTTCCCGCCGCACCAGCAGCACCAACCCCCGTCAAAGCAACAGAGATACTTTGGGTAACAGAGCCAACCAATCCTGATGCGTTAACCCCGCTTATAGATTCAACATCTGATTCCGTTACGCTTCCAACAGCACCAGCTGCATTTACTCCTGTAATTGCAATCGTAATATTTGGAGTAACCGTGCCCGTTAAGCCTGACGCAAAATTACCAGAAATAGCTTCCGTATCTGACTCGGATACCGTTCCGGCCAACCCAGATGCATTTACCCCAGATAAACCCGCAGAGCTAGATGGCGTAACAGAGCCAGTTGAACCGGCAGCAAATACCCCAGACATAGCCTGGGCATGAGATACAGATACAGTTCCCGCAAATCCAGATGCTTGATCTCCGCTAATCGTAATATTGACCTGGGATGTAACTGTCCCAACAGTACCGGCGGCTGAAACACCAGTCAAAGCTATGCTTATATTTGGCCCAACCGTTCCTACATTACCCTGACCATTTACCGACAATAAGGGATCGGCATCGCTTTCAATAACTGTTCCAACACTACCCGCAGCATTTACTCCGGTTAAGGCTACAGATAAATTAGGCGTTAATGAACCTACATTTCCAGCCGCATTTACACCCGTTATTGGCGCGCTTATGCCACCAAGTGAATTAAACGGTGCTTGGGCAAATGTGGTTAAACCAAACATCTTAGAGTATCAGCCAACGACTGCCAGAAGGAACCGTAACCGTCACACCACTGGACATAGTTACTGGGCCAACTGCACTTCCTGAATATCCGCTAGGGATGGAATAGCTTGTACCAATGGTCTTGTTATTAACGATGATTCCGTTAGATGCAACCAGTTCTGCTCCCTGCAATTGGTTGGGCGTAGTGACGTTTCCAGCCGTGCTAATGGTTAAAGAATCAGATGTTGTACCAGTATTACCTGAGTTAACAACAAAATGTATGGCATTGGAGCCATATGTTGTTAGTACTAAATCAGAACCAACTGACTCAACAAAGTTAGCGTTTGCGGCATTAGCCGCATTATTTCCATACCCAGCCGCTGAATAACTATAAGTAGAACTATTTGTACCCATCTCCATGTAGACGGATGAATAGTTATTTGCAGTAGTTACATAGGAAGAATAAGATGTATTGCCGCCATTATTATTTTGTAAAACTACATTTGACCAAGTGGTATCTGTGCCGTAAAAAGTTGCAATCTGACCAGTAGTAGAAACACTATACCCGCTCGTTCCTACATTTAACGTACCAATCGTAGTAGTAGCATTAGATACATAAGTTAATATATTAACGTTGCCGTTTGCATCTTGAATAACAGCTTTCTCCGCAGGGTAGTCTACCCAAACGTTAACAGTACCGCTAAAAGAAACAACGCTACCACTATTGCTAGATGCTAATATTGTTGTACGAGCCAAAGCTCCGGTAGTATAAGTGCCGTATCCAACCTCCCAGTTACCAGCAGAATCCGTTGCTGTGTAGTAGGTTGTGTTGCCACTTGTTAAAACTGTAAAGGCTTGGAACCCAGTAACCGTAGTTCCAAGAGTAAAGCTACTGGTGGTATACGATGTACTGGTTACTTGGACTCTATCGGCTAGTTGTAGAGCCATGATTTACCTTTAGGTTGTTGTCAATCTCAAAAGAGCTGATGTCGTTGTATTTGTAGGCATTGTCAATGTAAATGTGCCGGCTGTAATGGTTTGAGCGCCAAATGTATGTACGCTGACCGCAGCATTAGACTGGCTTGAGTTATAAATCAAGACAGTATCAAAAGCAGTTGTCAATGTAACAGTTGAGTAAACCAAGTTACCAGATGGTGTCCAATATCCCACTCCAGCCGTAGCTGATGTATTGGTAGAGGACGGAGCCGTTGCATTTGTTACAGTTATTCCACCTGCCGTATAACCTGTACCACTTACCTCGTTAGTAGAGGAATAAGCTGTAGTTGCAGCGTTAACAGTAGCTGTAGTTACATACAAAGCAGCTTTGAATGTATCTGCTGTGCTTGCCGCACGGATTGGTGATGTGCCAAAATTATGGGTAGCTGTCATTAACTGTCCCAAGAAAGAAGTGCACATTGATTGGGTATTACTCACAGAGTTCTCCTTATGCCATTGATGCGGCTACTAAATTCGTAAAAGGGCTGGTTTTAAGCGTTACATGAGCAGAACGATGAACTAATTCACCTTCGTGGTAATACTCGACCCAGGTCGTTAATTCGATATCATTGTCGATTGAACCCTCTCTTTTTTCAAGCAAAGAGTCATCCATATCGCCTTTGGTTGTTGTAATAATCATTAAGCACTCCTGATTAAAGCTGTTGATGAACTATTCGCCGGCATGGTCACTGTAAATGAATTGGAGCAACTCTTGTCTGATCCAAAGTCAATTACCGCAATAGATGCATTACCTGCCGAAGCATCATAAATCAAAGCGCATCTAGTGGTAAATGTAGCTGGAGTCCAAACAACATTATTCCAATTCAAATAAACAACGCTATTAACAGCATCATAGTTTATTGTAAGACCTGTCATTAGCTGGCCGCCAGCCGTGTATCCAGTTCCAACCACTTCATTCACAGATGAATACACAGTCGTGTTTAAATTTAAATTGGCAGCTCCCGTATAAAGCGCCATGTAAATATTGTCGGTCGAAAGATTAAATACCCCGCCATTGAATAGCTGGTATTTAAAGCTTGTGGTCTGACCTTGGACTATGCTCATGGTACGGGTTGAATCCTAGTTTGACCAGAGCGGTATGCATCTTGACGATCCAATCCATCTCCAAGGCGTTTCGCAATGGCTAATGCTTCCTTGTATTGATTCTCATAAAAGGCAAGTAAATCTTTATCGCCCTTTTGGTAGGTATAAGCTTCAACCAAAGAGCCGTACAAAAGTACTGAATCAAAGTTATTGCCAAGCCAGGACTGACCTGCTGCATTGGTAATTGTTGAAACTGGTACGGCAAATCCTGACCCTGATCCGCCAAGATAAGTATTAGATACAGTTAAAGAATCTCCAACTACATATCCTGTTCCGCCCGATGCCAGTGTGGCTGATGTAACTACTCCGCCTGTTACAACAACCGTAGCATAAGCAAAAGAGCCAGTCCCGCCAGACAAAGGAACGTTGTAATATGTTCCAGAGACATATCCCGTTCCTCCACTAGATATAGTACCCAGTGCAGTAATCGGAGCCTGAACAATACTATCTGGATAGAAAAAGTAATGTAACTCAGCCAAATAAGACTGATCAGGAGTCGGCCCAAGCATAAAGCTAAGATATAAAGGCGCAGAGCTTTGGGGGCCAAATAATGCATAGTGTCTTGGCAAGCTCTGATAGCTTGATGTTGGATAGCACTCGCGAATAAAGTTAACGTCTTTATTCAACAAATACAAATAATCTGTTTGAAAAACAATCGTACCAGATACCGCTGCAATGTTGTACTGCGATAAAGTAATTGTCGTTCCTGATACGCTAAGCACTTTGCACTGAACACCAATACCTGTTCCGCTTACGCTTTGACCGGCAAAGATATTTGTAGCAGATGAAACCGTAATGGTGTTTGTGCCAACCGTCCCAGTCGCTGTGGTGCTCACACTTGAGAATACTGCCAATGAAAAAGGAGCTAGAAAATCATTGGGGCAAGACAAGTATGAGTTACCAGCAGTCAATACGCCCGTCACATTCTTACGCAGGGACGGAAACAAGATAGAGTTAAATACTCTTTGCTCTGCCTGTTGTATGAATGTATTGATATCATTCGTAGGGAATGTGTATTCCAAATACGAATTGATCTCAGTGACGAGCTGGCTATAGTTCATGCCATTGGGCCTCTAGCAATTCTGCCACGTTCAGCTGCGCCATTACCCCTGGTCTCTTCACCAGATGTTTTGATCTCATCCATATTGCCAATTGATACGCCACCGTTTAATGGAGTCCAATTCTTACGAGTAGGCATCTTCACTGCTAAACCAATGTCTGGATGAGTTTGATTTTGCTCAATAGCTTCAGTACCAAACTTTTTACCATTCATCTTATGTGGTGCAGCATACTCTTCAGCCGGGCCATTTGTCTTGTTTTTAGCTTTGACAATAGCTGGGCTATTCTTTTTTGTAGGTTTGATGACCTGCATATTAACCTCCGGTTTGATAGCTAGCTCTGGACAAGTTGCGTCCAAGAGCTTTACGGCTTTCATTTGAAACGCCGGCTACTCCGCCTTTTGCAAGCTTAGTAGGCTTCTTTCCTTTGTGCATATTCTTCTCATGCTTATGCACTTCTTTTGCAGCTTCTTTATCTGCAATCTTTTTAACTTCTGCTTTCTTCATAACTGCTCCTTTAAGTAGTAGAAATTGTAACCGTGCCCACCTGATTTGTGGTAACTAAATTATTAGGAGTCAGTACAGAATCAAACTGACTTGCCCCGCCTATCGGGTTCCAGCCCCACTGAATATCCCTTGATCCACCGGACGGGAATCCTAAGATATCCAGTCCAGATGCAACATAACTTAAGTCCGGTCTTGGTTGGCGAACAGCTTGAGGATCATCAACCGGATACATACCCAATTGAAGCTGCGGCTGATCTGGATCCCAACACTCAGGGCAAACCTTTAACTGATACAGCTTGGTCTTGATGACCTCCATCTTGAGTTGGCTAAGCTTATACCGCTGACCGCATCTATCGCATTCAGCAATTGAAAACTTACCAGAGGCGAACCTATTGCCCATCAATAAGCTCCGCCACCACCACCCAAGAATTGCTGTCTTGGCACAAACCGAATAGCCGCCTTCTCTCTATCCTCGCCAGCAGCAATATCAAACTGCTCATCATATGCCTGTTTAAGCATTTGCACTCTGGGCATTAATTCTGGGACTTTCATTGAAATATGGTACGCCAGACCGGCAGCTACGGCTGGCAAGAACCTGAAGTTCATGTCCTGCACATTCGGCCCTGCTCCGGCATCCTGAACACGCCGCAGCCGCCAATAGGCAAAGGTATAAACTTGCGATGAATCTGGTGTTGGCCATACAGTTATTGCCGGTAGTTTAGGAACATATACCGCTGCACCCAGTGCATAAGACTGAGCCGTGGTGTTCGCTTGTGCTCTAAAGCAATTCTGTAAAGTGTTACCGGAAATGTATGAATAGTAAATAATCTCGCCGCCTATAGAGCCAAGCTGGATATAGCCGTTTGCAGCCAATCCTACCGTGCTAGAAAGCGTTATTGTGGTAGCAGTGGATGATACTGCTGCTGCCACTTGAATCGTTGTTGTAGACGTTTCTCCAGACATTCTCTGAACCCAAACTTGAATAGGTCTAGCCTGGGTTAGTTTGTTTGGAATAGTCGCATAGGTAGAAACACTGATACGAGTAATTGTTAGGTCAGATTGATTAGAGGTGCTGTTGGCATTGGTGCGGATTACATGATCCAACAAATCAATCGTATCAGTGGGCAATGGATAAGTATTTAAACCAGGTGTTAAGGTGATAACGCCCTGGTCAATAGTCCACATATTAATGCCACGGTTTTGCCATTCGATGGTCATCAGGTTCATTGACCTGCGAGCAGTACGCAAGTCATAACCGGAACGCATCTCCCTGCCAGCTCTCTCCCATGCTTCTTCTGCTATTTCAGCAAAGTCTAGGTCAAAGCTGGTTGTTCCAGTAGTGGTTCCGGTATTGATTGACATTATGCGCTAGGAGCTTCTGGCTCTTCGTTAGTAGATTTAGCTGCATCTTCATCAAACTGCTCATGGGATTTACCAGCCACAAAAGCCGCTACCGCCGCTGCCGGAGCTTCTTGAGTCGCTTCTTGAAATGGATTGAGTTGTGCATCCAAATCATTGATTACTCCTTGAAGATCAGGGTCGATACCGTTATAAGCAGCCATTTGATGCTCGGCTCTTTTGTTCAATTCATCAAGGATGAATAGCGCGTCTTCTTTGCTAATCTGAATCATTTCTTTTTCCTTGTTTTAGCGGATTTAATAAAGTCTGCCTTGGATGGAGCGCCTTTAGATCCTGGCTTACGCATATGCTCACCAGAACCTGCTGCTATCCTCTCTTGCTTAGCATGAATGTTGGCATAAAGTCCGGGATGATTAGCAATTCCGCCCTTCTTAAACTGCTCAAAGTCAGTATTGTCACGGCGTTTTTTAATCTTTCCTTTTGGCATTTTGGAGGCGTTAATATCCCCCATACCGCGGCTTGCCATCATTTGTGCATACCCCTTAAGGTTTCAGCTAAGCGAGCACGTTGCCCCAGTTTACCTGGAGCTTTTGCCGCTTTAGCTAGTTTCTTGGCTGGAATCTTTTTACCTTCAGGAACGCCAAGCTGCTCGCGTAATGCGCCAGCTTTTTTGATGGCGTGTTGGATCCACTTTTCAGCCATGATGACTCCTTAACAGGCTTTACCGCCGTGCTTCATGTGTTTCTGATGCTTGTGCAAATGCTCAACAGCTTCGTGGTGTTTTACATGACCACCTGCTTTGTGCTCGCCGTAGTGGTGGTGATGATGAACGTGACCTCCAGCCTCGTGCTCTTTCATGTGATGAACCATGTGCTTGTGCTCATGCTCATGGGGAGCTTCGCCGTGTTCCATAATGGGAGCGTGATCGTGTTTCATATTTGATCCTTATTTCTTGTGATGAACTTTAGCTTTGCCACCGTGCTTCATGCCGGTAGTTGTACCAGCCATCTTAGGCATCATTGCGCGGGTATGACCCTTTTGCTGAATGCCATGCTCGCCGTGTGCGCGTTTTTTCTCACCCTTTTCGATGCTAGACAAGCCTTTTTTCATGCCTCTTACATCTTCAGCAGCTTCTTTCTTGCCGCCAGATGCTTTTACCTCTACGGTGTCATCAATGTGTCCGCCTTTAGCATAGTGGTGTTTAGCCTTAGCTTTACCGCCATGCTTAAGAGCCTTTTCACCCATGTCTTTAGAATAGGGTTCTGCTTTCTCGCCGTGCATACTCATGTGATGCTCAGCCATCGCCAAATGGTGATGAGCTAAGTGCTTGTGGTGAGCCTTTGTTAGACCACCGTGAGCCATGCCAGGAGCGCCAGGAGGCATTGCACCAGGCAGATTCATTGCAGGAGCGGCAGGAGCTGCCATAGCCCTTGGAGCCGCAGCTCTAGGACGGCGAGCCGCCATTAATGCAGCCATTGCTTGAGCCGCTTTAGGATTCATCGTTGCCATATCACCACCTCTTTTAAAATGTTTGCCTTTATCGGCTTCCGCAAAATCACGACCCACGGATTGTGGAACGTGCACCTTCTTTGCAAAAGCCTTATTATGGGCTATTGCTTCCATAAAGTCATGTTGTTTCTTACTACTACTTGGCATCCTTGTCAGCCTCTTTGACGAATAAGGAGATCAATTTTTTCTTCAAGCTTGTTAAAGCGTTGGTCAATGTGGTCTGTAATTCGATTAACTTCTGCATTGGTGACATATTCACGAGCAATCTCCTCTCTGGTTTTGTTCAACAGAATATCAATTCTTTTGACTTCTGCAAGTTTGTCTTTTACAAAGAAACCAATTATCCCTATGACTAAAGACAATATAGCATTCCATACAACCATCGCATCCATTTAACACTTCCACTTTCTTAGGCTTTTATTGATGCGACTATCTGGATCTTTTGCCGTTTCAGATCCAGTTAGCTCCCTCTTTAATCCTTCCATCCTGGCACAAAATGATTTCTTGCGTGATCCGCCTTCAGGCTGAGGAGGCTTAATGTTATGCCCCTCTGCCCTGAGACTGGCTCGCCCTTTGGCATTTAATCCACCACTGGGATTCTTGCCTTCTTTACGAGTCCAAGCCCCGCTCATTACGCCATCGCCTCTTGAGCAACTACGTTCACTTGAACCGTAGCACCCGCAGAAGATGTAACCGCAACCGTCAAAATGTCAGCTACGTTACCTCTTACGTTTGTTAATACAGGAAAGAAGTTACCCAAATCAAGCTGTTGCAATCCATTAGGAGGAGTTGAAAATGCATATACAACCTCGCCACCAGTACATTGAATTGCACTTAAATCTTGTTC
>Ga0214193_1000183_pt1 | contig 17003 bp, 19 predicted proteins | sample TroBogEpilimnion_10_FD_153031 | JGI IMG/M metagenome (GOLD analysis project Ga0214193, IMG submission 153031) | Freshwater microbial communities from Trout Bog Lake, WI - 05AUG2008 epilimnion | ecosystem: Environmental > Aquatic > Freshwater > Lake > Epilimnion/Euphotic zone | place: Trout Bog...
TATATTGTGGTAATAAGTGTGGTATTTGGACTATATTGCGTTAATATTTCAGTATTACCGCCATAGCCGTTACTGTTACCGATAAACAGTTCTCTAGTGTCCAAACACCAGCCTAATTCTCCTTCTGCTAATGCGGTTGGCAAATCAGCGGATAAACCTCTGCGATTTTGAATTCTTGAGATGGTTGTTACAGCCATATTGTTAACATCTCCGTTGTGTTGGATATTTACCTATTGTACCCTATGATGTTCTTGGTCTATATTATAATAAATATTCAAAAGGATTGTATTATGAAAATAAGCGATTTATTAGACGAATCAGCTGGAGTTGGGAAAATTGTAAACGGAGTGAATACTACCATTGATGTAAAACCCGGCGAAACCAAGAGACAGGCAGCAAAATTTGGCAATGTTACAGATCTCAACGGACGTCCTAAAATAGCTGCCACTAATGGAAGCGACGCTGTACACGAGTCAGAACCTTGGAAAACTAAAAATCCAAAAAAACATCATAAAAAATTAACACCTGCGCAAAAATCTGCTGCAAAAACACGAGCAAAAAATGCGGGTAGACCTTATCCAAATTTAATTGATAATATGTGGGCCAGTAAACACTGAATTATTGACTATACCAGGTAGGCAAATATATTTTGCAATATGCAAATAGAAATTAACAAGCCTACCTGGAAAAGTTTAGACGAAGTTCCGTTGCTCACATTAGACTGGGCAAAAGTTATAGGTGGACAGGACATATCTCTAGAAGAGATTAAGATTTTAGTAGAAACCTACGAAGAGTGGTTAGCGGATCATAATTGAGTCTTTTGGTAGACTACAATTAAACATTGTAATATTCTGCAACTCTTTTCCACCATAGATTTTTGTATTCAGCTAACTCTTCGCCTGTTATAATCCAACTTTGTGGTTCAAAATCTTTTGTGCACATTAGAATTACACCCTGTTGTATCTGAGTGCCATAAACTTTGTCATGCGCTGTAGCATATGCTGCAAGCTGAAGTTTATAATCTATTACGCGGTCATCGCTTTTGATTTTATTTGATTGTTTAAAATCAATAATGCTAGGAATTCCTTGATACAATCCAGACATATCTGTTGTCCCTGCATAAACCTCTGGATAATACAAACTGGCTTCTAATCCCCAACATTCATCTAAAAAAGGTTTAAGATAGTGTTCTAATATGACATTGGCCATTTTAAAACTATGTTGATGATAAAAATTTGTCCCAGCTTTGGGATTTTTACCTTTCAGATGACGTTCTAAAAAACTATGCATCATGGTGCCACGAAAGGCAGCTTCTTTGGTAATTTCTGCTGCTTTCTTTTCGCCTATGCTGCGACGCCACGCTGCTAAGGCTTTTTTAGCTTCCTCGGGTTTGGTTTTATCTAATATTGTAGTAACCGATGGAAGTTTGTTACCAAACGGATCGACGTATTTTCTACCATCAGGACCACCATCTTCACGGTTTAATTTTGTATATGAGTAGCGTTCAATAAGATTCATCATTTAATTATAAGAAGCATTAGAGAGAGTGCCAATTTTACATCAAACTATTTCTGCGTTGATCTTCAAGTCTTTTTAAATCAACTGTTGTGCCATTTGTGAGCAGTTCACTTGATGACACTAATATATGAAGTAATTGTTCGGTAGCAGCAAGATAGTTGTTGCTTATTAGGATTTGTTTTGATTCTAACCATATCCAGTGCCAACCTTTTTTAACTTCTAGTTGGGTAGAATTTACAGGAATCCATAAGTTTTCGGCTGTAATGCGATATATTTTTCCTTCTAAAATTGAAATATCATATGCGTTATTGTTTAATCTCTGCATACGATTAGCAATTTTTTCAGGCACTGTTAGTTTCGGCCCTGTTTTACCAAATTCTTTTATAAGCAACAGTCCTTTTATTATATCAGGTTTTTCTGGTAGTAATTTAATTTCATCAATAGTCATACTATCAATCTTAGCAACTAGTTCAATTATACGAGGTTTTTTACTAGCTAATAGCAGAGTATCAGGGCCATACATAGACCGCACGTTATCACCACTGTATTACCCAAGTTAGGGTATTGCCCGTAAGTGTATTAACTATTCGATTCATAATATAACCCATTGAAGAAAAATAACTAATTACTGCGTTCATTTGGTTATTATAGTTTGGGCTTAGCAAAGGATTACTCATGACTGTACCTTGCCATGCTGCATAATAATCTTGACTTGGATAGTATGCATATGAATAAAAGACACCAGAACCTGCGTCTGTTAGTGTTATTGCGGTAGGACGAGGAGCTGTAGCGTTTGCATATGACACTGCCAGCATAATTGTATTTGGATCAACGTATATAACGTAGTAGTATGTTGCCGGTGCTAAAGGTGTTGGCAGTGAAATTGTACTGCTAACAGTTATTATATCTCCTGTATTGTAAGGGTGACCGGGAATAACAAGCATATTACCTGAAACAGTCCATTGTAACGGAGTGAACGGCGTGCTATAGGTCATGAGAGTTCCATTTGAAACTTGTGTCTGATATAATCCTTGTTGAATTGACGAAAACACTGCCTGTTCTAACGCTCTAACTTCACCATTTATAGCTTCTTCGCTAGACAGAGAGTTTCTTGCGTCTGCTGCATTATAGAAAACTGGACTTTGCGGAGGGGAAGGATTGTATGCATAATTATAGTAAAAACTATTTTGGTAATTATTGTTGTTAGTGCACGACATTTTCAGTCTATCCTTCTTGTTCTTGCAGTGATAAATTTCCAGATTTTACTGCTTTATCAGCTGTAGTTTGAGCAGTCTGATTTATCTTTTGAGCTTCTTTTTCTTTTTCTTTATCGCTCATTTGATCGGGCACATGCGTTTTAAGCTTGATATGATCTGGACCACTTCTTTCCACAATGTCTGTGAAAGGTGGTTCTGCAAGCAGGTTCATTAAACCACTTGCATTAACATCGTGGTGCATTTTGCGTAAATAGGCAACGGCTCCATTAGGTCCGCTCATTGGTGCCCATGGACGATTTTTATTTCTATATGTCACTAGGAAGTCCATAAGATCGTTTTTGATCTCATCGACTACCAGTGACTCATATAGAATTTCTTGAATTAACACAGATTAGCCTTCTTTCGAGCGCTTAATAGCAGCGTCAAACGTTTCTGGTTCAATTAGCTTTGCATCCGCAAGTTTATCCTTATTAAGCTCTAGCCAATATGATCTAGTAGCGGAATTTTCAAAAAGCTTTTTTGATTTTTTACCAGACACGGTTGTATAAATGACACCATACGGCGTAGTATTTTTTACTTCTGCCAATTGTGATGCTTTAACTTTGGCTTTTGCGCTGGCTGACAATTCTCTTAAACCTTCTTGAATGAGGAATTTGATAATGCTCTTCTGTTCAGCAATTTTCTTGTTGACCATAGAAATTTGTTGATTGATAGCGTCGCCTTCAAGTCCATAGCCAATTTTAAGAGGGTCTTTAGATAGTCCTTCTAAAACTTTTTGCTTGAACTCTACCTTATGAGATTCAAACGCTATGTTGAGTTGCTTCAGCTGAGCTTTAGCTTCCGCTAATGCATCGACCGCATTATTATAGCTCTCATCTTTTTTGTGTTTTTTATTGTATATGCTCCAGGCAGTAGCAAACGCTTTTTCTGGATGTCCTGGATATTGCTTCTTTAGTTTCAGAACAAAATCTTCCATTCCAGGTGGTGCTTTTTCTGTAATTTTTTCTTCGCCTCTACGCAGATATGCAGGTATATCAATTTCCTTGCTTGCAAGAGGTTTATCTATAGGAGTTACTCTAATTTCACCTGGTCGTAATGGTTTCTCATCTTTCTTTGCCAATTCACTAGGAGTTGGTGGGGAAAGTCTTGTTACAACAGCTTTCGGTTTGCGAGAAAAAATCCCCTCAACTACAGGAGATTCACTGTTTATTTTAGTGATTTTATTCCACTCTGTATCTGCCTTGCTGGGTTTAGCCGTTTGATTAGCCATTTTCTTTTTGTAGCCTGGCCATGTCTCTTCTACTTTTTTACCGCCAGATTTTTCTGCTTTCTTTTTGTCAGCTAATGCCTTTTTAAAAGATTCTTTTTTGTTACCATCTTTATCGACATCGAGAAAATCTGGTTTAGACTTTTTGGCTTCGTCTAAATCTTCTTCTTTAATTTTACCCCAGTGATCTTTTTGTTTTGCACGGATAGCAAAGTTAAGTTGACTGACTATTTTTTGTTCAGCTTCAGTGCGACTAGCTTTTTTCATCAACTTCGCTTTTTTAGATTTAAGATCTGCTAAAGTAAATCCGTCCCACTTGCCAATATCTTTTTTAGCAGTGTGCATCTTGGCATCCCATGCTTCGTCAACATCCGAGCCTTTTTTTGTAATTCTGCGAATAGCTGTATCTAATCCCTTGTCTCTTTTAGCCACTTTTGAAGCGCTTTTAACTACTTCGTCTTTATTGCCAATATTTGAAACGATGTTCTGTAAGTGTTTTTGTTTGTCTCTGTCAGCAGCCTTCATGTAATTAACATAGGATCCGGTTTTCATTTCGTGAATCATTACAGAACCGCATTCGTCGCAACGCATCTTGCCGTCTTGGCCTTCCATGTAAGTTCCCATACCGCATTCTTTGCAGGTCATTTTACTTTCAAGCGTAGGTTTCTTTTCTCTACCTAAAGCTGATAAATCTTGATCGTCAGGCTCTTCTTCTGTATTACCCAAGTTAGCTAGATCTGCACTAATATCAGAATCATCTGGCGGTGCACCAGCTTGGTCAGCTGTTGTGTCTGTTCCGGCTTGTTCAATATCAGATGTTGTAGCCGGAACTCCGCCAGATTGCAATGTTGTAACTGCGTTATCAATGCTTTCTTTAGTTTTGGTAGTAACCTGCAGTAGTTCATCAAGTGATGTTTTAACGGTTTCATTGAATCCTGACGCAGCGTCTTGACCAAATTGACTACGCATTGCATCAACAAGTGGCATTAGATCGTTAGGCCCCATTTTTGCTACATCTTCTGCCATATCTTGGACTTTGCTTGCGAGCGCTTTGGCGTTAATAATAAGAGTAGCTTTGGCTATTTGTTCATCATTTGGATCACCTGATGCAGCCATTTCAGCTTCATGCAATGATGCTTTTTTAGCTTTTCTAGCCTCATCAAAATGGTCATCTAGTGCATGGTGCTCAAACTGTACATAGTCCATATAGTGTTTGCTACTGCTAATACACTCACTCGCCGTTGTTAGTTTCATAGCTACCCAACCTTCAAGCTTATCACCTGGTTTGATCATATTGAACAGTTTAGTGCTGTATTCAATTATTAGCATGAGATTTTCACGGGCAACACTACCGCTGGTTTCGCCTAGTTCCATATCGCCGTCAATATCCTCTGGCAATTGATCCGGTTCAAATGTTTTGTAATAATCTAGATAATGATATACTTTATCTAGAATATTTGCTGATTTGGTAAGGCAACCGGCTATCCATGGCTGAATTTCGCCATTTGGATCAACCTGTTTCAGCATGCTCATTGCATATTTGCCGTTTCTGTATAGTTCGCTGCGTGCCATGCTTGCTTGATATTCGTAATGATGAGCCTGTCTAAATGTAGCATGTCCAGGAAGTCTTTCCAGTGTATCACTTTCGTTTAGCTGTTCGTGAACATTATCCATGCCGGGAGCGGCGCTCGGGGTTGGCCTTGCCTTCATAATAGACACACTTTCTTCAGTTTCGTCTGGTACTCGTTGCCATGATTTTAGTGTATCTTGTCTTTTGGACATAAGTGTATGTCCAAATTGTTCTACTCCTTGGCCTAACATTTGTGCAACGTTGCTTATTGGTTTTGGATAATCCTTTAGCCATGACATTATGGATTTTTCATCAGGATCAAGAGAAGTTTTAGTTGAAACCTTGTCGGCGATTGAAGCTAATGCATTAGAAAAGGCCGCCGATTCTTCACTCGTTTGCGGTACTTTTTTTGCTAGAAAACTCAATTGCATAGATAACGTTGGTTTTGCTTGTGTTGATTGGTCTATATTTGATTCATTCATTTTTGCTTTACGTCTTCTTTTTGGGGCTATTTCAGTGAGCATCAGTCGCATAGCTTCTAAAATTAGCATGCTTTTAATATACTCTGGATTCTGTTGATATGAATTAAATGAGCTTTCAGCAATTACTTTGTCTCTCTTGGCTACCCACGAAGATTGGCATTCTTCAATAGCAGAAATTGCAGAAGGGCTTTTTAAATCTATATTGATGCGTACACCGTGAATATTTTTCAAAGTAGCTAACACCTGACTTAATCTGGCTGCATCCGATGATTCAAACTGATTTAGGTACATGTTGATATGTTCTCCTGGCCATGCGGGCCGTCCGCTGTTGTGTTATTTATATCTAATAGCGATAAGAACAACTATAAGGAAAAAGAAGTTCCACAGCCGCATGTGCTTTGAGCACTGGGAATATCTATTGCAAAATATGAACCTGCAATGTCTTTTTTGTAGTCAATAACAGCCCCATCTAATATATCAAGACTAGTTGTATCAATGACCAACGAACCAACTGGTAACTTGAATTCAATGTCTAGATCGTCTTTTGCATCAACGGTATCCCAGACTTTTGAGAATCCTTGACAACCTCCGCTACGTATTTCAAGACGTACTAATTTGTTAGTAGTTTGGCAAAGGTTACTCAGCTGAGATTTTGCAGAATCTGTAATAGTTATAGACATTGTTTTGATAAACTGTTTAACGCCTTCTTGGCGAACATGCATCTATCCATGCTTGCTTGCAGACGACTTTCGTAAATGTCTTTTTTGACCTGATCTTTAGATGAATTTATTCGACGCTTATAGGTTATAGCATCTACCTTATGACTCGTATATGAATCGTCTAATTCGAACAATTTTCTTACTGTAGTATCGTTAGTAAATTTACCCGAATTTAACAACCGTACTACTGATATTGCAGTTTCATACAACGTAATGTCATCGGCTATTGTGTTATTTGTTAGACTATTGTAAATTGAATAGAACTGTTTGCCTGCTATACGATAAGGGTCTTCTTTTGTAAGAATTTGGTAACGCCCAACTTTGATGCCGTTTGAAATTTTTTCCGTCATTAAAGCGTCAGCTGATTTAATGTCACCGACGGATTCTGTAATCATGTCATCAACTACATTGTTGCTAATGCTGTTTAGTCTCTGAAGAACATTAGCCATAGCGCTTATATCCGCGTTGGTTACTTGTCCCGGACCTGCTAATTCTACTGTGCCAGCAGATTCAACTATAGATGCTGTTGATGTTCTTGCAGCCGGAGTGTTGTTACCTTCCATAATATTTCTCAAACGTAACATTGCATCTCGTTCTTCAGGTGTAACCGTCATATTAGCTCTCCCATAGATCTTCTAAATCATTTATTGCAAAGCATAATTTACCTTCATAAATGAATCTTAGCAATAAACCTCTGCTGACAAGTTGTCTAGCTAGTTCCTGTTCTCTGATATCCAGTACAGCCTTTGGTAGTGGTCCGTTATGTCCTTTTACCCGTTCAAGCATGACATTTTCTTCGTTGCTTACCGGCTGTAGGAATCCACCTCTTACTTCAACAAACTTCAACGCTTTATCTCCAGGTTATGCTTGCGTCATGGCTTTTGCAGATTGCATCAGCAATGCACCCAGTCCGGCTACAGTAGAAATCTTGCCTTCTAAATCGGGAGATAGCTTGCCTTTAAGTTCTTGTATTTGACTGTTTAGTCCTACCATTATTTGACCAATTGTAGCTAATCTAGCTGCATCTGGATTGTTTTTATATTCGCCTGCCAAGTTGGAACGAAACAGTGCATCAAACATATTGCCGGTATCTTCATTAATAACCTGCTCTACTGTTTCTGTATTTGTTGGCAGGTCATGATTATCTCCTAGAATCTGCGGAACTGCAATGCCAGCTAACTGCATCATTCTGTTAATAGGATTCAATGGTTGCATCCCGCCAAGAACACCTTCGGTTAATTTTTCAAGTTTTGAACCTAAAACCATTTTAGTTTTACCTTCGACTATGATACCTACGGTGCTATTTGGACCCTTTGGTATTGATATTTCAACAGCTTGTGATTCATATATTGCCATTTCGCCTTTTTCCCAACTTACTAACGGTTCAGTTGGAATTTCATTTATTCGAAGCGGATGTTTGGCTAGACGACTCCATCTGTCATCCTCTGTATTCCAAAAAACAACATCTTCGTTAGTTTGCTCAGCCATAATTTTACGAGGTTTCATATCCTGGTCCTCCTGCGTACCAAAAACTTTATTGATATAATCTGTAAATGTTTTCATTTTCTATCCTTACTGATAGGGAACATTGGTTTTTTTGATTGGTCGTTATCTGTAGTTGTTGACACGGGTCTAGCCGTATGGCTTATATTACCATTCTTGCGCACAATAACTATCTGTATTGGTTCGGCAGGTTTGAATATGTGATCTAATAACATGATTGAATATTTAGTAAACAATCACAAAGAAAGGCGCAATAAGCGCCTTTCAGGGTTTATAAAACAAATATTTGTTTTATTATGGGGTTGGAAGCGCGTTCCGATTTGGAACGTTTGGTGAACCAGCAGTTGCCAGTGTTGCCACATAAGCAACAGTATTAATAGCACTACCAGATACTTCAAAAGCATTGGTATTGACATTAACTGTTTGGCCACTTAGTGATGTGAGGGTACCAACAGTTGATGAACCAGACAGTACTGTTGTCTGTAGATCAAACACAGGAACGCCTGCGTTGGTAGCATCATTAAGAGCATCTAGGAACTGATATCCGGTTGTATTGCTGTCCCAATTTGCACTGTCAACGGTTGAACCGCTTACATACCAATATCCAGTTTTTTCAGTGATAAACTTGATATAGTAAACAGTTTGGCTTGAACTATATGCGCTGCCAAAATTACTGCTGTAACTGAAATCTGTTACGTTATTCAGTTGTTTTGCGGTAAGACCGATAGCACTTGGGTTGCTAGAAGTAGCATAGTTTACGCTAATAGCAACTGGGTTAGCATTCTGCGCAAAAAGTTGTGTCAGAAGGTTTAAGTTTGCTTGTAGTGTAAATGCATTTTGATATTCAGCAGCGGTGCTGTAGGTTTGGGCAGTGCCGGTTCCGTCAATAACGGTTACTGGTTGCCATGTGCTGTATCCTTGCTGTGTGTATAGCAAGTTAATTGGGGTATCAACGTTGGTTTGAAAGCATGGTACCAATGTAGCAATGGTAAAGAAATCCATACTACCTGTCAGGAAGTTACCTCCTAACACGCCGCCGTTTACTTTGTTGTAACTGCCTGTATTGTAGGCCATTGTTTGTTCTCCTTGTAAAGTGCAAACTTGTTTTGCTAGTTATTTATATCAGATAGTTTTTTTAAGTGTGTTTAGCTTTTTTCTTTTTAGTTTTTCTTTTAACAGGTGTCGCAGTCCCTGCTGGCCCGAAAAAACTCTGTCCAGCTGGCATTCTTCTAATCACTGGCATCATTGGACCGCCTGCGCCGGCATAGCTTGCAATACCACCTGCGCTTGTGCTACCACCTGATGCAAATTCAAGTAATGGTTTTAATTTTAGCATTACATCTTGGCGGTTTATTTTGTGTTCTCGTAATATTTGTAATATCCTCTGTGTAACCAGCAATTTCATATCTAAATCTTCGCTAATTTTCTTCTTAGCCTTCTTTAATGCTAAGGCAGCTGGTGATAAATTAGCTACTTTTCCCTTATTTGCTGAAGCTGATTTTCCAGTTGGAGATATAGCTTGCATACCTAGCCGTCCAATCGAAGGTTGAGGTTGAGGCTTAGGCGAAGTTCCAGACTTAGATGTTGTTTTGGTTTTTGGTGTTATTGTTTGCATGCCTAGGCGTGCAGTTGAGGGTGTGGATTGAGTTGCGGTTCCTTGTGCAGTTGTGCTAGGTTGTGTCGCAGAAGCATTAGCAAATGGTTCTAACTCAGACATTTTGTTTTTTAGCAAAGTCACAGCGCCGTCTTTATTTCCCGATTGTATTAATTGCTCAACTTCTGACTTTATATCTTGCAGAATTTTGTTAGCGTTTTGGTCACCGAGATCAGCAGAGAATAAGGTATCAATTTCTGCCTTTGTGTTATCTGGAATTTGGTCGCCAATTGGTTCATCTAATGCCGGTGCCTTCAGTCCAGCATTTGTAAAGATTTTTTTTACATCGTCATTATTAAATCCTTGATAGGACAATAATTTTGCAAGTTGTTCAGTGGATGTTGGCTTGCCAGCTTTTTCCCAAGCAGTTTGTAGTTTCTTCATTGTCACTACATTTTCATACTCATGTGACATTTGTTTGATTTTACTAGAAGCTTTTTGTCCGGCCTGGGCAGCTACTTGACCTATTTTTGATGCAATACCAGGTTTGGTATATTTGCCAGATGTGTGTCGAGGTGCTTGACCTTTAGCTCCTCTAACTACATTTTGACCAAAGTTTTTAATGTTTTGTCCAGCTTTTGTCCAGTCTATTTCATTTATTGCAATTACAGTTTCTGCTATCTCAACTGATTCACGTTGCATTTGTCCGCTCATTTGCTTGGCAATTTGGATCATACGTTTTTGTTCCGGTGTGAACATAGAATCAGGTACCGCATGTCCGTCAATCTCAACAGGCACACCGCCTTTAAAAATAGCATGATGATTCCCGCTTCCTAGACCCATTCTATCTGCAAAATTGTTCAAGAGATTGGTTTGTGTATTGAGCGAATCATAATCATAATCATAATCATTTCCAGTTGTAACATCTGAAGAGCTATGAGCCGAACCGGTTGTAGGTGCGTGACCTAGAAAATCTTTAATTGTGCCTACGGCTGCTGTTGTTGCACCAGCTTTGGTAGCAGACCATAAAGCGTCACGTATATCTTTACCTTGTAAAGTTTGATCAGCTAATTTAAGTAAAGTTATTACAGCAGCTCCTGTTAGCCCTGCGCCACCTAGTCCTGTTGCTGCAATAAGTATTCCCCATGCTGCCTTTTGCAATAGAGGATATTTTGTTGCTAATTTTCTATATTTTTGTATATATGAGTAAGTTTCGGGATATTGTTGAGCAAGATTTGCAGCGAGTTTGTCATACTTGTCAGCAAAATCTTTCATAGCAGAACTATTGTAAATGTTAGATTTTAACTGTTTCCATGCTGCAATAGTTTTCTTACTGAAATCATAGCCTTTCTTGGCTGCTTTACCTGCAATATCAACTCCTTTGCCAAAACCAGTTTTATTTTCGCCACTTTGTTCAGCGCTTTTTATAGCAGTTTGAAACAGATTATCTATCTCAGACGAGGTAAGATTAGCTTCAGTTATAGCCGCACCAGCGCCCTCCCAAAGAACATAAATTGCTTCTGAACTTTTATCATTTTCAAGTAAAATGGAAATGTTACGCAATACAGAGTATTTGCAAGCGGATTCGAACAAGTTTCTAATGTTAGAGCTGTAAAATGTGCGATTTAATTCATCTATCTTCATGGAGTTCCGCCAAGCTTTTGTAGAATTTGAGTTAGCTGATTATTAACCAGTTTGGCAGCAGCAGGTGGCACGGCAGCAGCCTGTGGAGCTTGTTGCTGAGCAGAACCAACTGCGGCCTGTTGTGTTGTATTTAAATCTTGCCCTGCAGATTCTTTTTCAAGATATTTGATAGCACCTAGCCCTAATATCTCTGCAGTAATCAACTGACCTGCTAGTTTAGCTTTGGGGTTCTGCGGATCTCCGCTTATAGGAGAATTTGGTTTACCCCACGTATTAGCAGCCGGTAAAGGCAATTTGCTTTTTGTCAAACTTGCTTTTATCTGCTGAACTGTAGTCGGATCTGATATAATTTTTTTTGCTTCTTCTGGAGTTAATTTCAGCTGGTTGGGCATTGTCATGTATTTGAATAACATGTTCCAGGTTACATCATTAAAATCTTTCTGTTGTCTTCCAATGTATTGACTGAATTTTGCCAAAGCATTTTTGGCCAGACTATGTACTTCTTTTACACCATGTTTTCTAGCTTTAGCCACAGGATCTAAGACTGGAAAAATTTGTTGCAAGACATCCATAATGCCTTCATCTATCATAACATGATTATTAGAATCATTCTGTGTAGTAGGATGTTGCATGCTAGGTTCTATCCTTCTTTCCTTATTTCTTTAATTTTTCTGGTAAATTTTTTCGAGTCCTCACTAATTATGCTCCTATGCAATCTTTTTATCAGATCATCTGCCTGTTCTTCCGGATAACTCTCACGTATTAACCTTATTAGATTTATAGCGCTAGCAATGAGATGCGTTGCACGACTTTCAACTACTGTATGCTTGTTTTTAGCAGGCACAATAGCATCTAACTCGTCAATAAAATTTTTCAAATGATTCACCACTTGATCCTCTATATTATTGGAATATTTATGTTATGTAGCATAGAAACATAAATACTATTAATTATTGGAGACTTTAATGACACAATCTAGTGCAGAAGATATTCGTAAAATGTTGCAAACTATAACAGAGTATCAGTTTGCTATACAAGAAGAGGATGCACCTGATGATAATGAAGGGCAGCCAATTGATACTATGCTGGTAACACCTAGTAAAAAGATAGACGCTGACAAACTAGCAGGGCAGTTGAAAATAGACCCTAGTAATTACAACGAATTTGTAAGTACCATTAATGCCCTGCAAGATCAAAATTCAAATCTAACGGCTGACCAAAAAGCTATTTTAGCAAACGTCTTGCAAAAGATGTCAGCTGGTTCTCAGCAACTAAACGTTAGTGAGAGTACCGACGATGTTACTGAAGAGCCTGCTTCGATTGACGATGTGTTGAAATCTATTAAAACTGCAAGCGAATCTAGTCCTGTCTCCAAACTGCAGGCAACAACTTTGGCCAATCTATTATTAGCTGGAATCAAAAATCGCTCATATCATGGAGGTATGGACAAGGTTTTTAAAGGTATACAAACAGCCTTACAACAGGCACAAGATGGCAATGAAAGCGACGCATTACATGAAATCGCTTCCATTGTTAATCATGTCGAGGGCGACAAGGAAGCATTTGATCAAGATGTATTTCCTAAGATTGTTGTGTCGTTGCTTCTATTAGTTGGTGACTTAAGCCAACACACAGAAAAATAATTTTATCTTCTAACTAAAGCAGTTAATGCACTTAGATCTTTTATTGCTTGTCCTGGCGACGGCAATGCTTTTTGTTCATCTTTTTTTGCAAGAGCTGCATTTTTTCGTTTAATATCTGCAAATTGGTCAGCTGTGCTATTACCAACTGGCATTTGATTATCTTCATCTTGATCGAATATTCTCAAAGTGTTCGGATCAAATCCGAGATTAACTTTGCTCCCTACACCACTAGAAGATCTTGTTTTCAAAAATTGTACTTGATATTGACCGCGCTCTTTCATTGCAGTAGATGCAAAAATTGAAATCACATTATCAGCTGTTTGAATTTTACTAATACCACCTGAAATATGACTGTGATCATGCTCTTGTTCTTGCACTGATGAATTATGTGTTAGTATACCATTTGTATAAAATAGTTTATTTCCGGTTACATTTATATCAATGGTTTCATCAACACCGATATATTCTATAGATTCTATTTCATCTTCGATTTCAAAAAGTTGATACATTTGTTTATAATCTCTTCCTTGTTATTAGTATAATCATTTTCCCATATTTCTAGCAAATCATAACCTCGTTCGGTGTAATAATCTTTTCTCAATTCATCTTTTTTCCATATATAAGCAGATGACCAAGTTTTTTTAAATGGATGAGGGAATTCGTTCTCGGTAAACATTTGTGGGTTGGCATGAAATAAATTTCCTTGGAATTCTATTATTTTACCTTTATAAAACAAATCTGGCAAAATGCATTTTTGTTCCATAGATTCTGACCATTGTTTTGGTAAATTCCATACCATTTCATTTTCGCCATAAAAGTACAAATCATCAATAGATTCTTTTATATAATTTATACATTCTAATGACCATTTACTTACAGTGTGCTTGTTGGCAGTTTTTAATAAAAAAGATTGGTATCTTCTTGTACCTTCTTCAATACCATATTTGTCAATGAAAAAAGTTAAATTTCTAGATTTGCATAATTTTAACAATTCAATTCCAAGAACTTCTCCATAAGTGTCTATGTAGTATTCTCTGCTTACCTTGTAAGCCTGTTTATCTTTTTTATCTTTCCATATTTGGTAACCTTTTTCATAACCATACTTATCAATGAACCAATTTAAATTTCGTCTGGCATAAGTTCCTCGTTTTGATTTAAAACTTTTATTTCGTTTTTCCAAGTATTGGTTCCATTTTATTATACCATCTATTTCACCATACCGTTCTTTATATATCTCAAGGGATGCGCCATTAAGTCTCAATTTTTTTAATGCCTCATCTTCTCCATATTTTTCAATGTAATATTCTTTTGTTCTTGAGCATAATTTATTTTTATTTTCCCACATAGTTGTCCCGGCTTGTTTGCCATATCTAACTATATGGGATTCTAATGAACTACTGTCATTGTTAAGCAATTTTATTTGCTCCCAATTGTCTGCTAAAATTTGAAAATCTAATCCAAGTTCATAATATTTTTTTATAAATCTGCACAACTTTTTATACGACTTTTTATCGCAATCTATGTTTTTTAAAATATCAATTTGCTGAGTTGTTAAATTGAATTGTTTTATAAATCTGCTCTCCGCTATCATCTGTGTCATTTGAGTTCTCCTGAGTTGCAGTTGTATTTATCATAGAGAACATCATATCACTAACTTTTAATCCATCTTCTAACGATTTTAATCCATCTTTTGTTGGAAATGTATGTTTAGCACTACATGTTACAGTTTTTCCAGATTTCGTTGTTATTTTAAATAGAGGTTGTTTTATGATTGGTGTTTTTTCTATAACTTGAACTGGACCTTCATTTGAATCCAACCAATCGCCAACATTAACATCTTTAATTTTAATGCTATTACCGTTTGATATTACAGTTGTATCAAGAGAAAGGCAACGATTCAACTGTGCAGCAGTTTGGCCAATCATTTGTCTATCGACCAATAGTCCACGTAGTTCTTCGGTGACAAATTTGTCTTTCACGAACAAATTGCTTGGATCTATTCTCTTGTTATTTGGAAATAACAAATCTAGATAGTCAACCACTAAAACATCTGGTCGTTTTTGACGTTCAATTTCATAGGTTTTTAGATAGGCTTTGATATCATTGCATGTGCTACCTTGTGGAAGTTGTTTAACATGCAAGTCACCACTTTTACGTCCAGCTTGTTTTACTTTTATTTCTACTTCATCTATTTTTCGAAAAATTTCTTTAGTTGAAATTTCACTCAACATGCTATCCATACGCATAGCACACAACTCTTCACTAAGCTCTAGTGTGATATAAACAACATTTAAACCTTTAAGTGCAAAATTAATAGCAATATTTTGTAAAAACAGGGATTTTCCAACACCAGAACCTGCACACCAAATAGTTATCTCACCTCTATTAACACCGCCGTATAGTTTATCATCAACTGCTTTCCATCCTGTACTAACCTGCCCATTGCTATGGCGTATACGTTCTAAACGAGCTTTTGGATCTTCAAAGTAATTTGTACCAATGTCGTTGGTCAAGCTGATTAGGATAGCTTCTCTAACACGCTTCTCTACTTCGCCATAATTACCTTTTTCAATCAAGTCAACTGCAGATAAAACTGCATTAGCCAAGGCTCTATTTTTACAAAATTCTTCAATTTCATCTAAAAATGCATCTTGATGCTGAACTGTGATGTTCTCAATTTTTTGAAAATTTAATCCAGTCTCAGCATTTACCTGCTCTATTTTCGGCAGTACATTGTATTTTTCAGACTGCTTCAAAATATAACGTATAGCTGGCCGAAATTTATTTACAAAATAGTTTGCATCGAGAATATTTTGGCAACGAGCATAAATTTCGTCACTGCTTAGTAGCACGTCGATTAGAAGTTTTTGTTTTTCTTCGCTGTAATCTCTTGTTTCTTCTGGCTCTTTTGCCATTTTATGACCTCAACATTTGTCTTTTTACACCAATTTCTAGTGTGCTAGATGTTCTAGAAGCAATAACACTAGCTATTGTATATAATCTACCGTACTGTTTACTAGCATCTGCACAGTCTTTTATACCTTCATTCCATTCTGGAAATGAAACTGACCATTTGTTAGCTATAGCCGCATCAATTAAATCTTGGTTCTTAAGTTGTCTATCTGGAATTACAATTTTTTCTTTATCAATACTGTTTAGCCATTGTATTTGCTGTTTGTTTAGTGTACTACCTAACGGTGATATTCCATCTATTGCTATGGCATCAAATGGTCCTTCTACTATCATTACATACTTTCTATGATAAAGATTGAGCACTCTGTTATTAAACAAATAACCAGTAGGAATGTCACTGTTGTAATACTTTGGAATATGTTTAGGAGGTGTGCCTGCATATCTACAGGTATATCCTACGACCTTATTGTTATGATAAAACGGAATAATTAGGCGTTTATTAAGATTTGATTCTTTTATAGGCGACCAATAGTAAGTCCATCCATCTTTAATTGCTCTGCCTCTACTAGACAAATAGTCTAAACAACTTTGAAAATCTGTAGATGTATTTTGACTTTGGGACCAAAAATTTATTGGCTGCGACTGTTCGGGTAATTGGCATTCCGGAAAATGGTCAGCATGAAACTGAATATGCTCATTTGTTTCTTCTATTTCCCCGCTTAATTTTTTACTTAATATTTCTAGTTTTGCTTGTTGTATTTTGTTTGCAGGAACACCTAGATATCTGAGCCAATTTTCAAAATTGTGGCCTAAATCACCGCCTTTATATGCGGTTTTAAACCCGCAATTATAGCAGTTTACAATAATACCACCGTCGCCGGTTATCAATAAATTGCCTCTGCCTCTAGTATCTTGATTATGACCCCTATGATG
>Ga0214193_1000192_pt1 | contig 16442 bp, 38 predicted proteins | sample TroBogEpilimnion_10_FD_153031 | JGI IMG/M metagenome (GOLD analysis project Ga0214193, IMG submission 153031) | Freshwater microbial communities from Trout Bog Lake, WI - 05AUG2008 epilimnion | ecosystem: Environmental > Aquatic > Freshwater > Lake > Epilimnion/Euphotic zone | place: Trout Bog...
TAAAAAATGGGATATGTTAATCGCATTTCCACCATGCACACATTTGGCGTGTTCGGGAGCAAGATATTTTAAAGATAAAATAAATGACGGTAGACAACAGCAAGGAATTAAATTTTTTAATGATATTGTCAATCTTAATATTGATAGAATTGCAATTGAAAATCCTATTGGTATAATGAGCTCAAAATATAGAAAACCCGACCAGATAATACAACCATATTTTTTGGTGACAGTTATAAAAAATCTACTTGTCTATGGTTAAAAAATTTACCCTTGTTAATTCCTACGAAAATTGTTAATGAGGGTGAAAGATTTTATTGGATTGATAAAAAAACAGGTAAACAAAAAAGCCAATCATTATACGATTATAATATTTTTAAAAATGTTAAAAACAGTAATGAACGTTCACTATTAAGAAGTAAAACTTTTAACGGTATTGCTGTTGCAATGGCTAACCAATGGGGTTAAAAGTAATTTCAAACCAAATAATAAGAAACCTAGCCATTTTAACAAATTATACGTTCGTATTAATGTTAACAAAAAACCCCTGTAAACTTAATTACAGGGGTTTAATGTTTTAAAACTTGCAAAGACAATTAACTTCAAAGAACGAATACAAATATAACTATTTTTTCTTTCTTATTTCGTACCCATGCGGTAAAATTAGACCTTTTGAATGTACATATACTTTCAAGGGCGTATTTTTACTTTTAGCGCGTTTAACCGCTTTTTTCTTTGGTGCGCTTGATTTTCTTTTTACTTTTTTCTTTGCCATTTTATTTAGTTTGCTTGGTTTAACTTGTTGGGGTTTGTATCTAGTTTATCATTACCGGATTTTACAATATTATTGGGTAGTACAAGGTCTACTACGTTCATTACCTTGGTAATCAATGAATAGTTTTTAACTGTTGGAAAAACCCTGACAACAACCTCATAAATACCCGCCAATGCGGTTAATATCTGTGTATAATCTAAATGCATATTTATTTCATTTAATGTTAAATTCATTTTTCTTTCCCTTTTAGTTTTATCTTAAAATAAATTGTAATTGTAGCCATTGTAATGGTTGAAACATAACCCCCCGCTTGTAACACTTGTAAAATTATTACGGGGCATTCAATACCCTGTAACTTACCAATTATTTCAGATGTAAGTAAGCAACCGCCCGAAATAACAAACCCAATAAAAGAATGATGAAAATTATGGTTTAAGTCTGTCATTATTTGCTAATATATGTTGGGTATTTACGTTTAACTGAATAGTATGCACTATCATTAATAATTTTTTGTATTGTTTGAGTGGAACAACTATCAGCAAATACAACATTGTTAATAGAATATTGATACCAAAAATCCTTATAAATTTCTGTACTATCGGAACAAATGACGTTAACAACAAAACGGTAATGTGTACTATCAACTCTAAACGGCTGAGATACCGCGCCCGCGTTCCGGACAATGTAAGAATGAGGTATTTGGGCAAATGAAACTAAGGAAACAAGTAAGACCGAAATTAAAAGTATTTTTTTCATAGTTGTAAAAATTTATAGATTAATCCAAGTTGAACCGTTATAATAAGAAAGTTTATTTAAACTTGTATCATATACCACCAACCCCTCTTTAGGGCTTGATATAGCGTTCTTTTGAGTAGTTGTCATTTGAGGCGGTAAAAATCCTTGTGTTGTACTTTCAACATCAATAATTGCACTAGAATTTATAGTTGACGTACCTACTGCTAAATGTCCATTTTTGTCGAAAAAAGAAACAACATTACCACCTGTTTTAAAATCTAACATATCAACCGCGGCATTATTATTATCCAAAATAAAAGAAACTGTACTTGAACCAGGTCCTCCATAATTTTTAATATGTAACCATGCAGACGGCGAAGAAATACCACTGCCTATTCTTGCGTTATTGTCAATAGTTACAGAATTTCCTGAACCATTAAATACGGCAGTGTTACCGCTTGAACTTGAGTGTTGACTAACCGTCAACAAGTCGTAACTCGAACTGCTACCATAAGGCATAAGTTGTAAAACACTTGCTAAACTTGACGAACCAGTATAGTTACCTACTGCAATTTGGTTTGTTAAAGTATTAACTACTAAAGCACTTTGAACATTAGTATTTGTACCCAAACAAATCGTATTACTGTATGGTGAAATTCCTCCTATACCTATAGCACCATCGTCCCTTATTGTCATTAAGTTAGTACCACTACTATTTTCAACAAGCATTGTATTTGTACTTGAACTTGAACCAATACCTTTTACATCTAAAGCACCGGTCGGCGAGGATTGGTTAATCCCCATTTTTAATGTATTAGAACCGTCAGAGATATTCCCCATATTACTACCAGTAACGTAGGTATTATAGCCAAGCATTATTGAGTTATTTATTGAGGGATATGTGCCTGAGCCCGTGTTGGCACCTAGCGCCGTGTTGTATGAACCTGTCTGGTTTTTAAGCGAATTATAACCGAATGCACTATTATTTGAACCCGTAATATTGAAAACGAGAGCATAAGAACCAACCGCGCTGTTTTGATTACCGGTTGTAGTAGTGTATAATGTTTTGTAGCCAAAACCAGAATTATTATCAGCTATTGAATTGTATAAAGATTGAAAACCAAAAGCTGAAATTTGAGAATTAGTTAAGTTACCTTGTCCTGCATCTTGACCAAATAATGAATTATAAGCACCACTTGTTATTGACTTTCCCGCAGCTTTGCCAAATGCGCTATTGCTACCCCCTGTAATTGAAGTCCAGTTAATACCATAACCAAATGATGTATTATAATTAACTAGGTCAATTCTTCCGCTTTCGAGGTTGTTAACCTTAAAGACTAAATCAACATTATCAGTCGTTCCAATAAAATTTGTTCCCGCTGTTGTTCCTGAATTTCCCGTTAATCCCCATGCAGAAATATTAGCATAAGAAAACGTACCCGAACCATTGTTATATAGATAACCTGATGCATTAGATAGGTTACCTATTGAGGTTAAGTTTGTTTTTAATGGTTGGTATAAAGCAACTGTTTTATTTAGGAGCGTTTGGCTTGTAATTACTGTTGTATCTACCGAAATATTAGGCGCAATGTAATTAATACCATACCCGTTTGTAAGCGAAAAAATAGAACTAGGGTTAACCCATGAAGCAAATCCGTTATTATCCGTACTCATTACATAACCATTTATAGGTGGTGAATTGACATACCTAAATTTTGATTTTATTGTAAGGCTATCCCCGTAAATATCTATTGCTCCACATAGGTAATTACTTGACATTGATATTTTTGAACGTGGAACGCTACAAGGGTCAACAATATATGACCCATCAGCTACAACAATATTTTGTCCAGATTGACCAAAAGCCAAAAAGGGCAAAAGAAAAAAGAATACCAATATATTTTTTATCATGATATGTAATTTAAAACGTCATCAACACTAACAAATATATTACCCTCTTGTTTGCTCATTGCACTAATTACATTTGCATAATCATTTATACCGGTTAAATCAGTATCGGGGTCAATACCTGTCCAACTAGATACATTATTTATATATCCGTTTGTGTTATTTTCATTGTTAGGCGCCCACCTTGAAATAATACCCCTAATGGTTGTTAAACCATGTAAATTTTTATACGCTAGTAAATTTGAATATGCTGCTTTAACTCCATTTTGTAACGTGTCAAAACTTTCAAAAATATCATTCGGTGCGGTTACTTTACCAACCCATTTTATAGTACTATTACGAATGTTCAAAGGGTTATTAATATCCCCCTTACTTGTTTTTACTGTATTCATAGTATCATTATTTGAATTGTCCGTATTATCTGAAACATTGCCCGTACTATCAATACTTGCAACTGGTTGGGTATTAATTAAAATGTAATAAAGTAAATACGATAAAATAGCAACAACCACTACTATTAATGTAATGGCTATTGCTTTTTTATTTTTCCTTATAAATTCCATGCTCAGGAATTTATTTAGTTGATGTTGGTGCTGAAGGGGTTAAGCCAAACAAAGAATTGTTTTTTGCGTAAAAATAACCCGCAACAACAACAATAGCAACAACTACAATGATAATTACAGTTTTTGAATTCATGATTTTTGATTTTTATTTATTGATTTTAATTAATTACGTTTTAATCTGCTACTACCACAAAACCGCCTTTACCATCGCTTATATAACTTGTATTGTTAGGGTCTGCAAGTGGTAAATTATTATTTGGGTAATGTTGGTTTACAACTGCTTTTGCATAATTGTTATTATATACGTTTAACGAACTTACCAAACCACTTTCAGTTTTTAACTGTTGGTTTAATTGGTTTATGGTATTGCTTTCGTTATCTGCCAAAACAACTCTATCACGTAATTTATACCATAAAAATATTGCAACTGTTAATACAATTATTAAAATACCAACAACAATATAAAACTTTTGTTTGTTCATTTTATTGAATGTTAAGTTTTGCCAACCTGTCCAATACCGCTTGTTTAACGACCCCCCAAGTGTCCCCATTCCATAAAATAGCTGTTGTTTGACTGTCAACCCATTGTTTAAAATCTTTTCCACTTGTTGTTTGATGTTGGGTATTGAATGAATTGTTAACCCTTACAAAATCAGTATCCGAATAGGTTAACAAAGTATTCCAGCTATCCATATCATGACCAAACGCGTCACCTAATCCATAGAAACCGCCAAAGTCATTCCATAACTTTTGAACAAGCATATCAATATCTGCCTGTGGTAATTGAACGGTTGTATTTTCGTTTGTGTTGTTTGGGTTATCTATAACCGGTGCGCTTTGATTTATAGAACCTGACTTTTTACCCTGTACATATACATAGTACAAAATACCCGCTACAATTAGCATGATGCCAATAATGACGTATAAGCGGGTTTTAGCGTCTAAATTTTTCATGTTAATTATCTGTATTTGGTTGGTTCAATTGATAGGTATATGAGCTATCAGAATTTGAATTATCGGTTGTTGAACTGTTGTTTCCACCAATAGCATTTACTAAATCGGTTATACCTGTTTGAATAAGTGTATTAGTTGAATTAGTATTTGATTTTGGTGGTACTACTGTTTTAACGGGAGTAACTGTTTTAGGTTTATTAAAAAAATAATATGACAAACCAACAACAACAACCAATACAACAACTAAAATTATTATAGTTTGTTTTTTCATTTTTATGATTTTAAAGTAAACTTAATAACCCGCCTAATATACCACCATTATTGGACGATGATGAAGATTTTGCGGCTGCTGCTGCTGCTGCCTGTTGGGCTGCTAATTGGGCTGCTGCTGCTGCCTGTTGGGCTGCTAATGACTTGGCGTCCGCATCAGGTTTGTACACGAAAAAATAATAACCTATTGAAGATATAAGTACTAAACCTACTACAATAGACAATACAAGGTAAATTTTTTTATTATCCATTTTTTATTGTGCTTTTGTTAAATATCCGTTATTTTCTGCTTGATTAATTGACGAAGTAACTATAACCGTTTCAATATCAATACCGGTACTATCTGCAAATGCTTTGGCTTGTTTCAATAGCAAAGGATTTGAAATAATTTCCTCAGCACCAGCCATTATTACAGTTGTTGCTTCTGAAGGGTCTGAATAATTAACGGCTTTTGTACCTACAACCGCTTTAAGTTTGTCTATTGTCACCCCATTACCCATAAAATACGAATAAAGGAAAACCACAATAAGGGCTACCCCTATGATGATTAAAATTATTTTAGTTTTCTTGCTCATTTTCTTTTGTTTTTTTAATATAAAAATATACTACAACTAATAACGCAATAAGTACCAAGGCATACAACCAAAAATTACCTTTAGGGTTATTTGTTGAAGCGGTTGGAACACTATTCCAAATATCGCTAATTGCGCTCATAGGTATCTAACATTGTTTGTACTGTATCTGTATTCATTGGTTTTCCACCAACATTTTCAGCACTTGGAGTTAATACAACTTGATAGCCACCATCTTTCGAAAAAATACCTATCGTAGTCAATTCTTTCAATAGATTTTTATCTACTGTATAGTTGTTTGCATTGGGGTTAAATTTAACATTCCCAATAATGGTATTAAGCGCGTCAAAATTACCTTCATCTAAAAGTAATTTCAATTCACCTTCTGCCCTTGTTTTATCGGGGGTGAAAGGTGCATTTTTACCTATTGAAAGAGGTGCATTTGATTTGTGCAAAGCCGTATAAACCCCAACAGGGTTGTTATCTACCATATATTGCAAAAAGGTATTTGGGTGGCAAGCAATAGCAACCGCCAAATGTCGAGGGGTTAACGGTTGACCTGTTTGTGACCTCATTAGAAAGTCACTATATTCATTTGATAAACTCATTTTGTTTTGTTTTTAACTGTTAATTTATATAAATAAGGGGGTTTTTACTCCCCCTTATTTTTGAACCCAACCTTATGTTTACTTTCTAAAGTTTGTTTAAGATAATGGGCTTGTTAACAATGTTAATGATGCTGTATTTCCAACAGGAACACTATAACTGAATTGGCACAAAGTGTTTAAGTTAAAAGTGTATTGAACGGTCATAGTACCTTGTTGGTACTGTGTGTTACGCAATCCCGCGTTAATTACAATTCCCTTTGGAATTTGGTTTGCACCAACCAAGTCAGCCACCAAAATGGTAGTGTTTGCGGTTGTTAAACCCGCAGGATTTTGAGCACCTGTTGAGGTTGTAATATAAGAAAGGGTAAATCCGTAAAAACGTACCCCACGTTCTAATGCACTAATTAATTGGTTATAACCTTTACCGGACCAACCATCACCGTATGTATTAACAACAGATGCAGCACCCGAACCATTATTAGTAGGAGTTGCATTAAAGAAAGGTTCATTACCAAAATACGCTGTAATTGCATTTGCACCAGCACCCGTGTTTGATATAATGGTTTGAGTGAAAGCGGGTGGAATTGGTAACATATCAAAAGGCGCGTCACCTAATACCAAAGAATTGGCTGTGTTAGCTTGCATTGCCATACCTGAAGCAATTGCCTGAGCCATTGCATTAGGGTTAAAATTTTGTTGAGCAGTAGCGGGCGAAGTGGTTGCCGGTGCTGAAGTCCATTGGTTAGCGGTTTGAGGTGCGCGATTTTGTGAAGCGACCGGAATTGGGAAAGGTAAAGCCATTTTTTTATATTTTTTAGTTTTTATACCTCATAGTCATTTGTGACCGTTCGTATTTGAAAACAAAACTAAACATGAAAATAAATAACTTTCAAATAATTATGAAAATGAATTAATAATAATGAACATACTTAAAAAGGTGCGGTCATTATTGTTAAGTCATATTGATAACCATTTAATGTATTTAGTTGTATTTGTGTTAATGGGTTTATTTTAAAAATTGTTTTAACTGTCATCATTCCTTGTTGGTATTGTGTATTGCGCAAACCCGCACTCAATACAATACCTTTGGGGATAAAGTTTTGACCTACCAAATTAGCGCATAACAGGGTAGGGTTTGCCATTGTCAAGGCGCTTTGACTTTGAATACCTGTTGTTGGGTCATAACAATTTAATGTAAAACCATAACATTTTAAACCCCTGTCCAATCCCCCAAAGAGCTGAGCATATCCTTTTCCCTTAAATCCGTCACCAAAAATAACATTAGTGTTATTAAACGCGTCACCATTAGAATATGCATGAAGCGAATTATTGTTAAATAGATATACTAATGCATTAGCACCGGTATTATTGTTTACTGAAACAGTTAACGCGGGTGGTACGGGTATAAGATTAAAAGGTTTATGTTGTAGTTTATAAATACCGTTATTTGTTTGCATAAATCAAAAATATTTATACAAATATACTCAAATACCACTATCAACAACTATATAAGGTTTACCCTTTGTTATGGTTTTTACTTTTTGTGAGGCTAATATACATTGGTTATAACAACCTTTTATATACGATTTTCTATCTTCGGGACTGTCAGGGGTTTTAAAAATAACATAGTAATTAGTCATTCTTAATATATCGGGTTGAGCAAAACCCCAACACCAATGCATAAACACTAAACAATTATTTTGGTTCTTACTATTGCCTAAAACAGCCATTTGGTCATCAGTTAATTTATGACCAATATATTTATAACAATCTTCAAATACTAGTAGTGTATTCCAAACCTTTTTTAAATGAGGGAATAGATTTTTCATTTCCGATTTTTCAGCAATGGTCCGGTATATACCCGCTTTTTGGGAAAGTATTAAATAATCTTTGGGGTGCAAAAAAGGAATATGCCTATACTTTGGGTGGTCTAATTCATCAATAATTAAAACACTCATACCCTTTTTTAAATATATTGATGCCAAGCCCTGTTCATAGTCACCACCAATTATAAAAGGCGTCTTTCCTTGATTTCGCGCTCCAATTACTGTATATATTTTATTAAAAACCGCCATACGTTTGTATTAAGGATAGATAAAATACAATACCCATTATAGCAAGTAAAAAAGTTACTATAATGGGTAAAATTTGCTCAATAAAATACTTCATCATTTTATAAAAATATGTCCATGGATTTATCAGTTACTGACTTAATGATAGTAACCCATAATAACAGCTGAGGGTCAAATTTTTTGCCTGTAACTTTTGCATATTCAGTTAAACCCTTTGCAAGGTTTTCAACTTCATTATCTTTCATAGGTATTCTTTCCCTTATTTTATCATGCTTTTTTTGTAAAGCCAAAAATTTAAGGTTCAAATTTTGGTCATCAGTTGATAGGTCATCAAATTTTTTATTGTCATTTTCAAGTAAACGCGCTTTCTCATCAGCATTAAATTTGCGTGTAAATACAATTCTTTCAGCAACACCAAAAACGGTTTCGATAGCTGAACTAATTAAATACGCGCCTGTCTGTCCGCTTTCCTCAGCCTCTTTGTCACTTGATTTATTAGCGGGTGCTGTATCATTTTCGATATCTTCATTAGTTTCACTAAACCATTTTGTTTCCTGTTGGGGTTCGTTTTCGCTAACGGTTTTTGTTTCGGGGATAGAATTGGCAAACTCATTTAAATTAACATTTGAAAACCCTTTTGGGGTTTTGCGTTCCGTAGGTTCACTCGCTACCTTTTCAATGGGTACGTCATTCATCTGTTTCAAAACATCGTCGATAGAATTTATCTTATTCATTGGCATATTTTTTAATTAATGGGAAAATGGGGGAAATAGGTTTCATTTTATCTTCTAACTTTTTAGCCATTGAGGGCATTGCCATTGACATCATGCCATCGGTTGCAATGCTTGACATCAATTTAAAAAACAACTTCATTTGTGTTTTGTCATCATTGCCTTTATTAAGTAATGCAGGTTGTTCGTTAGCTATGAAACTAACCAAACCAAAAACGACCGTTTTAAAATCATTCCTTATTTGTTCCTCGCTTTGATTGTCCATTTTATTTAAAACATCAATCAATAATTTGTTTACTTCGTTCATGGTTAGATTTTGTTTAAAAAGTTTTTAAGCAATGAATTTAAAAATTGATTAAAAGAATAGTCGTTATTAGGGTATAACTTCTTAAGGGCTTGAATTTTGTTTTTAAACAATTCCACAGCATCAGTATCAAGGGCAAAAATTACCTCATTGTCTTTTAACTTGGTAGGTGGAAACTCTAGAAAATATTGTTCTATTATTTCCTTTTTTGTTCTTTCCCTTGCTTCAATACCAATACGGGTACGTTTGCACCTTGCACACGAACAATTTTCTCTATAATCTTTGTGCCCCTGGCCGCCCTTAGTTTTCTTTTTACCTTTTTCCCCCTCAACAGGTAATGCAATATTTAAAATGCTTTCAACGGTTGTTGGGTTTTGGGTTGTATCATTTTGTTGGTTTTCCGTAGTCATCAATTTGCATATTAGTTTTAATTAATTCCCTCAAATAAATACTTATTTTACCCTGTTTCTTTATTTTCAAATACATTCCCTCAGAAACGTAGAACGTAATTGGTACGGTCATAACAGGAGCACTAAATCTTTTTTTATCGGTCATTTATTTTAGTTTTATTAAGTCACCTTTATTTGATTGCCCCGCAATTACATTTTGAATAGGTTTAGGGAACATTTGTAATCCATATTTTGAAACCATCAATTTTAAAAAGTTCATGTAACTTTTTAGACTTGCTTCATCAATAAACGTGGCAATTATAAAACCGTTACATGTTACTATATACCTATCATAACCAATACCATACTCAGGTAAAATATTCATATCCGTTCCAACCTCGAAACGTAAATCAATTTTTACCTCTTTGTCATCAGTTGTTTTTAATATTAATTCTTTGCTCATTGGGGTAAATTTTGGTTAAGGTTTTTAATGTTATTTGAGGGGTTTCCAATTTTTATAGGTTCAGCGGATACAACAGGTCGAATATCATTATCATTATACAGTATGTCAACTTCTAACATACTTGCTTTGCGTATAAAATCCTCAGGGGTAATTAAGGGGTTATCAATTACGTTAAAACATTTTATTTGTAACAGGTCGGTATATTGTTGAACGAATTGTGAACATATATCCCTGTTTTTCATATCCAAACCATTAACCGTTTTTCCTGTTTCTTTGAAAATAGCAATTTCAAGCAAACGGAAAAAATTATATTTTATGTCTGTTGTTGCTTTGTCCATTATTTCGTTTACAGCATTTGTAATGTCAGCAACAGGGCGCAATGGTCTAACAACACAAAAGTCATTATACTGACCAACTCTAAAACTTAAAAAGTCGGGCTTTGAACCGTTACCGTTTTCATCAAGTATAAAAAACCTACCATTTTGCTCAAAGCATATACCAATATGATTATAATACGATTTGTCAAAAAATTGAATTAATTTGGCTAACCAGCCTGTACCATGAAACAAAAATATGTCACCGTTTTTAAGGTTATCCCTTATAGCATTGTATTTGTCAATTGAATTTAATGTAGTGTTGTTTTCGTTTTCCATGGTTTTATTTTTTTTTTTTGGTTTAGTTTTATTGGTTTAGTTGTTTTATCCTTGTTAACTATTCTTTTATCGTAAATGTTTTGAATAACCTTATAAACGGTATTCCAAACCCCCGCATTCTTTCCGTTTCTTATTGCCGTTTTAGTTTTGGTCATGTTTTGAAACTCATAAAATTCAGCATCATTCGGTAAACTTTTGACAATATTAGCAAATTTTTCATTATCCTTTGAAATTTTAACGGCTTTTTTGGGAACTCCTTTAATTTTTCGGGTTGAATTGATACCATTTTCCAATTGTTGATAGTTTTTATTGCCGTATATTTCGGTAATTATGTCACTTTCTAATTTGAAAGCACCCAATTCTTTACTATCTTTTATTCGTGGTTTCTTTTCCAGACAAATACAGTCCGTATCTACATAAGTTACCCCGTGTTTTTCATTTTCAACCATCTTTGAAAGTAGGTAAACCCTAGCCAATGAAGTTATATAACTACTAAAAACGGGTATGGTATGTATTTTGGGTGACTGAGTAAGGTTTTTTAATTCTTTTTCGGTATAAACATTAAATTGATTTATTTCGGTTTCATGACCGTTTGAATATTTTATTTTATATCCTGTTTTGGTTTTAATGGCTTCACTTGGGTTAAAAATGATTAGATAACAGTCATTCCGCTTTTGATTAAACATTTTTAATTCGTAGGGAATACCTTGTAAATCCATTTGTGTTATTAACTCAAATGGTATCTCTTCGAAATAAATATCCTTATGCTTTTCCCTCTGTCCCCACTTTCCGTAGTTACTATTCATCAATAGTTTTAATAATGTCCTTTCAATTTCATTTTTAGATACTTGACGTTTGGAATATAATTCCTTGTAAAAATGTTCAAAAGGTGATTTCATTGGTAAACTTACCAAAACCTCATTAACCTCTAAAATCTCTATAATTCCGTTTTCAAGGGCGTACCGAATTTCGGGAAAGCACCAACAACCCGAAAAAACCCCCACGGGAAAAATTAATTTACCGTTATATTTAACGGGTAAATATCCAAAATTCGTTTCCTTATGTCTTACTTTAATATGCGCATGACCCTCATAGTATTTCATATCATATAATAAGCCACTAACTGTTTTACTATCTGAAACGCGTACAAACTTTGGATTAGGGAAAACAGCAATGGAACCAATAAAAGGGTACATACTGTTAATATCGTATTTATATGAATTGGTTTTGCCCAACTTGAAAGCTTCAACACGCCCACCGTAATAACTGTTGAAAAACTTTATAGAATGGTTGTTATATGCCAAATCAAATTTTTGATAAAAACGCCTGAAATAAATCATGGACAAACTCGCAAGGGTAGGTCTAACCGATTGAACCATACAAAAAAGGTTATCCAATGCATTCCAAACTATTTCACAATCTCTGAAGCAATATTCTATATGTTCGGGTTTTATCTTAAACCTTTTGCCCTGCCCAAACTTGCTATCCATTTTAAGTTTGGGATAACCAATTAATTCACCAATTTTTTCAACAGAAGATTTATAAATATTCAAACTATCTGCAAATATTACCCCATCTTTCTGTGCCATTATAAACGTTGAACCGTTAAAAATGGCTTCTTTGTCCAAACCCGTTTTGATATTTCCGAAAATACCGTTTAAATCAAATTCCGCGAAATGACAAAATATATAACATTTTTCGTATTTACCTGAAAAAATTTCATTCTTAAAATCTTCAATAGTAAAAAAATGTTTTTTGAAATTGTAACCATACAAACAACACAATGCGAAGCCCTCGGGTCGCGCGTCACGAGAAAATGTTTCGATATCAAATACAAAAAACTTACTTTTTATTTTTTCTAGGTTTTTTACTGTTGATAGTTTGCCTAATATTTTTAGTCGGTTGTATTTTTGCTTTCGGTTTCTTACTGTTTTTGTCGTACTCATTAGTTGTAATATCTACCTGTACATTAGTAATCTGAAAACCTATTATACTATTTTTTGATTGAATTTTTTGTGCAATCCGTTTATCTAAAAAATCTGTTAATTTTTTATAACTGTCAAGTAACCCCGCGTTTGCATCAATTGTTGAGTTGACATTAAAAACATTGGGAAAGCCTATTTTTTGTTTGTCAATATTTATTAAAACAGGTATTGCGATATAATCAGTAAACGTACCCTGTTTTGTATAAATTACGATTTCAATTCTAATGATACAACCACCGAAATTTTTACCCAATACCTTTTGTCGGCGCTTGATACTATCAAAGGTGCTTTTACTTATTACATTGCCAAAGTTTTCAATTTTTGACCTGTCAAAGAATGGTGCTGAATATTGTTCAACTTCAACCTTGTTTTTCTTTGCTAACTGTTGTAATATTTTTAATTGCTTTTTGGTCGGTTTCTTTGCGTACTTACTTTTCCGGTCACTAAAATATTTTTCCATACCGTAAAATTGGTTTTTAGTGACCCCCAAAGCCGTATAAATTTGTTTTTTAGTTAGTATCTTTTCGCGCCCATACTTCGAATAATTTTCTAAATATTCTTTTTTGTCGGTGCGGGTTAAGTCGGTAACTAAATGGAAAAAAGATTTTTTAACCTTTCGACCTGTTCCACGTTGTTTGATGGGTTTTTTATCAAGTTTTCGCATAGTAAATAATAATTTGAAAATTAATTAATGATATAATAATATGATGAAAAATTTCATCATGTTTAATCATTATAAAATTAATTTCACCTGTAAATTTGTAATCTTCCCAATTATTGTAAAAATATATTTTCATGTTAATGTTATTTTAAAATTTTCTGCATACCTATCACAAACATAAATTGATTTGTATCTAGGTTTTAATGTTCTTTTATTATATTTTACAACTAGGCAATGTACTACCCAATTACCCCAAAAATTTAACTTTTTGTAATAGCAAATAATCTCATATTTTGTATAAATATTCATTGTATATTGAAATATTGGTTAAATCTTTCGTTAAAATCCCAAACCTCTATACATTTTTTATTTAAAATCCTTTCAACAAAAAATTTTTGAATTTGGTTTTGGGTGAATTGCTTTATTTGTGGTATGTAATTATCTGAACCGTTACAAGATAGACAAATACTATAATTAAAATTGTCCCTGTCCTTTGTCCAATTAGTACATGAATGACATTTATCAAATTTTTTATTCATAATCTTTCATTTATTTTTGACCAAAATATATGACCTTCGGGAGTATCATACCAAGTAAATGCATTAGTCAATAATTTGTTTAAAACAATATTAATATCTTTTATATCGTGTCTTTCTATAAAAGTATTTTTAATTGCTCTATTGCGTATATCTTCGGGGTTTATGTCCTTTATTTTCATAGTGTTTTTTAGATTTTAAAGGGTACAAACTTTTTACATTTGTACCCTTTGTTTTAACTTTTTATTCTACTTCTTTGCTTTTAAAAGCCAGACTCATGTAGTCCTTGCCCGATTGAGAAACCTTTTCCCACGCGCTAACCCAGTACTCAACGCCCTCAATTACAACACTCCCTTTGTAATCGGGGTGGGTTTCTTCTTCTTTGCGGTCGTTGATAAATAGAGCGCCTGTGAAGTCCTTTTGCACGAACGGGGTTTTTTTAACTTCTTTAACTGTTTCTTTTTTTGCGGTTGCTTTTTTCTTAATACTCATAACGTTTTGTTTTTTGGTTTTTATTTTTACCCCAACTTTATAACGGTGCGGGGTTTAACCGTTTTTTGGTTTGCGTTTACTTTCTATTAAATTGTTGATTAACTCAACTTTGTTAGTTGCTAACAAATTATTGTTTACACAAATTTCTTGAATTTTATTTATTAACTCTATTTGTCTGTTGATTAATATAATTAATAAATTTGAATTTAAAGTTGCCTGTATAACAATACTCATAACACTACCTTTTTTGTAAACTTAAAATTTTTGTTTTCTTTTTTGAAATTGCGCATTGCAATTTTTAGTTGTACTGGGGGCGTTCTTTCAAATTCCTCATGCGAAAATGTTGGTACTTCGTGCGCTTTCATGTCAAGCGGGTTTAATTCAAGTTGTCTTTTCATGGTACATTTTGGTTTTAGTGTTTCTGTCAATTGTGACAATTTTTTGCATTATATAGATTTCGCCTGTATGCGGGAAAACCGCATTTGCGTATTTTTCAGCGTTTTCAATCGAAGAAAAATTATTGAGTGAGGTATAAACAATTTTGTTTCCTACCTTATAAACTACCTTATAATCCATGTTCCGCAATAAAATTGTTAAGGGCTATTCTTACTACTTGGGAAAGGCTGAGGTCGTTATTTTCGGCGTAACCTAGCAATTTGTCAACTGTTGAACTTTTTAAACTTAATGAAGTTTTAACAAATTTAAGAGGTAATTTTGTAACTGTTGATACTGATTTTTTGGTTTTTGGTTTTTCTTTTTTCATGTTTTTATAAATGTTTAAAAATTAATACTCTATAAATTATACCTGTTGCAAAATAGATAAAAAATATTGCTAAATAAATTAATAAAATTCTATCTATTAGCTTGTTGTTTTGAAATTTGTTGTAGTCCATTTTATTTATTAATAATAATAAATTTATCTATTAACAATTCTGTTTTTATTGGTAATTTTTCATCAATTAAATGAGAAATTAGTATCCATGTATTGTTTTTAAAATTATAACATTCAACCAGTTCAGAATTTTGTTTTATACTTTTTTGTTCCAATTCTTTAATTTTTTTTTCAAGGTCTTGAATTTCCTTTAAAATATCATTTACATCAATATTTATTTCACTATCTATATAATTAAAAATATAGTGTGCAAGTAACGCAATATCTGTATAGTTATCAAAAAATTTAGGTGCTTTTGTGACGTATTCCAGATATTGTATTATCTCAACACGTTCATTAGTGGAAAAAATATTTTTATCTTTAAAATCCTCTACCCATTTGTAACAAGATGAAAAATCATTATGTAATTTTCTAGGGGTGACATTTTTAAAAGCGGTTACAACTTGTTCTAGGGCGTTTTTTAGTTCTGTGTTCATAGTTTTAGGTTTTAGTTAATGTTTTTATTTGATATTACTTTTAATCCCAATTCCGGCGTATCCTTTAAAACTGGTAAATTTTTTATTATTGATTTTGCTAATCTCTTAAAATCTTTTTTGGTTTTCGGTTTCATGATATACAGGTTTTAGTGTTTGTTTTATTTGATACTCAAAGATAATACACTTATTCAATTCTACCTACAAATATTTTAAAATATTCAAAAATATTTATCAAATTTAATTTGCTTTTGTCGGGGTTTTGTTGTAATGACATTGGACCACCCTATGAAGTAGGTAGACTATGGTGAAACCCCCATGAATAGGGCGGTATAGGGTGGTAGGTAACCTCAAACGCAATAGTAGCAAGGGTTTTAGGAATGTAGGGGAGGAAATTACCGGTATA
>Ga0214193_1000209_pt1 | contig 15682 bp, 23 predicted proteins | sample TroBogEpilimnion_10_FD_153031 | JGI IMG/M metagenome (GOLD analysis project Ga0214193, IMG submission 153031) | Freshwater microbial communities from Trout Bog Lake, WI - 05AUG2008 epilimnion | ecosystem: Environmental > Aquatic > Freshwater > Lake > Epilimnion/Euphotic zone | place: Trout Bog...
TTCCTTGATCCGCTCGTCATAGCGCGTCGGGGCTAACTGATCGTCAGCCATACGCCGTCGGTCGTACCGACGCCATGAGTACTCTTCGGTTCCTCTAACGAACTCGCTGAAGAACTGAGAGAGTTCCTGCTTCCAGTCCACGGACGGTTTGGCTGCATCAATGATCGCTCTCGGCATGTCTTTACCCAAGACACCAGCCAGCGCCACAGCCTGTTGAACTGCCTCAGACAACTCCTGCTCTATCTTCTCCTGCTGCTCGGGCGTGCGATCCACGATGACATGCTCGTCCATCTCAGCGATGGAGTACGTCCGTCCACCGATAGTGACAGACTGCTTAGGCGCACCACCCTCGTTAGGCGCACCACCCTCGTCACCCTCGTCACCCTCGTCACCCTCTGTTGGGTTGTTACCGATGTCACGCCCCAACTCCTCCTGCTCACCGTCGGGCCGCTTGCCCTGCTTGAGGAAGTTGTACACCTCGGACACAGACCATCCGTGGAACTTGGCGTCCCACAGTCCTCCCGGTGGCAACTGTATCCAACCCCCGTAGCCCTTGACGTTGTGGATGATGTCATTCACCACGTAGTCCGTCGCCGCCCCGATGGTCTGCGCGTCACGCTCGTAGATCTCGTTGAACCGCATCGTGTGCTTGAGTACGCAGTGCAGGTTCTCGTGCAGCACCAGACCGATCAACTGCTCCAGTGATAACTTCTTACAGAAGTCATAGCCGTAGTATTTGTTTACGCCATCTGTACACGCCGTCGGTATGAGTTCGCTGATCTCTGACTTGCCGATCATGATCGCGCTTGCATAGAACCGCGTCTCGTCATTGGACAGCAGCGCGACGTGCGCCTTCTGTAACTGCTTGCTTAACTGTGCGATGTCCATATCAACTCCTTAGAGCAACTCGTAGTTCTTGTTGTCGATCATCCACTTCTGGATCTCGGGATTCATGTCTGCCAACTTCTTGGTGTGCTTCACCTGAGTCAGCAACTTGATGAAGATCGCCTTGACCTCGGAGTGCGAGCAACGATTGACGTAGCGCATGTAACGACTCAACTCATCTTGCGTCGTGATCTCGGCGGAGGCTGTGCAGATCATGTGCAACATGGCTGCGAACTTGTCTGGCACAGACAGCGTGTCCGGATTCGCCACCACGTCCTGAAACGAGTGCAACTCATTGGACAGCGCAACGTGCGCCATGATCGACTCGGCAGCGGACGCGCCAACCGTGCCATACAACGCAGCCCGTGTCAGATTTGGCCCTGCGATGTGACGCTTGCGGATCGGCGTGTTGCACTTGGCGAGCGACCGGAGCGACAGGAAGGGACGGCCTTTCTTGGATGGATTAAACAACCAATCAATGTCCTCCAGTTCTTTCGGCGTGAGTTGCAGATACGACGTGAACACCTTCTTACGGTTAAACAACGCCCACGAGATCAGCACGGGATCAATGTGGTTGGCGATGGCCCACGGTGTCCACTGCTCTGCGGTCGGGCCGTCGTAGCGGTAGATCTGTACGCGGTTGATGCCGTGATCCTGTAACGCATCGCCCACGCCGTCGGCGGGGTTGTTCGATGTGGAGAATACAATGCTCCCCTCTGGGAACGGCTTGTTGCCCACCATGCGCTCTAACTTGATCGCTTGCCACGCGATCTGTAGAAGTTTCGGACTCTTCAACTCCTCGTCGAGCATGATGATCTTCGGACGCGGATCGTCCATCTGAAAGATCTCACCGATGTAGGTAACAATCTTCTTCAGGTCGCGGTCGATGTAGCCCGACTGAACGTCAGGGATGTCCTTCACCGGACACTCCACGTACACGTAGCAGTACTTGTCTTCGGGGTAATAATCCCCCGGCTTGCGCCACTTGTCGCCGTTCTCTTCAGCGACAGCAGGAAGCAACGAACTCTTGGCAACACCGGGAACCCCGATGAACGTCGGGGTGATCTCAGGGCCGTACATCAGAATGGCCTTCTTGGCCTCGTCGAAATTGACCGACGGATAGTTATTGATCTGGGACATGGTTACTCTCCAATTAGTTCTTTACGCCAAACTTGGCAAGGATGTCGTCTACACCGGCTTTCATCGTCGCACGCAGATTGTCTGACTCACGCAGCACCTCTACGTTGACCCCATCTAACAGTTTCTCTAGCGTCGCTCGGGCCTCCTCTAGGCGCGTGTCACCTGTAATGTTCAACTGTTTATACGTATCGCATAACTCCAACGCTTGCTGAATGGTCGAGTCGTAGATGCGACCGCGCGTGATCCTCACGCCCTTCGCCGGATCCACCACGGTATCCACGCGACAGCAATTGCTGATGGATGTCAGCAAGCGCACAAGCGTTGAGACTTGTTTATCTAAGATGCCGTTGATCAGGCTCGGGATCTGCTTGTTGAAGTGCGCGCGCATCTGCTCGGCAGACTCAATAGAAATCTGATTCCGGAAGTCGCCCACCGGAACCTCCTGCGTGTACAAGTGAACGCCAAACTTCTTGCGGACTTCATCGGGCGACGGATAGTCCTCTGGCTTAAACATGTCACCCTGAAACGCCGCGTTACTGATGACACTCGGCAACACGTTGATTAACTTATCTACTAACTGCTGCTCTACCGCATAGCGCCGCTCAAACTCCTTCATGAACGCCGGAATGCGCGAGTTCGGCAAGTAACGCCATGCACCTGCCCACGCGAACGTATCGCGTTGAAGCCAGTTGTACCACGCTGCCCGATCCTTGGTCAGCGCGTGATGCTCGGGCACATTGGCAAGCAAGTACTTAACGAACTTGCCTGAGTTCGGATCCGCGTTCTTCGCCTGAGTCACCTCGTCAGAGATCTCTTGATCCTGCTTGGTCGCCGTCCACACGTTGACTTCTACATGAACAAGTATTCCAGAAGTCGCCAACGTCGCTACGGTCTCGGGTGCTGTTAGTTCCATATTCACTGCTCTACTCCTTGTTACATCTGTAACGGTATGAATGATCGTCGTACAAACTTACTTCCCTACTGAAGATATATTATAACATAACTATACTTATAAAGCGAGTTTTCAGTCCTGTAATGCGAATCTTCAGTCCTCAGTCCTACACGTTAGGACGCTCACGCGCCATCAACTCCAAACCTTGGCCTTGAAACTCGTCGATCAGATCGGTTGTTGTGAACGTGCTGTAGTGATTGTCCAGAAGATCACGTAGCCAATTCAAACCCTGATCGTCGTTGTTCAACACGGCGCGTTTAACACGGTCGATGCCGTGATTGATCAACGCGTTGTGTATTACTTCCAACACTTCACTCTGCATTACACGCCCTCCTCAATAAACGCTAATAGGAACTCGGCATCCTCAACGCTCTCCCACAAGTGGCTGCTGCCCTGCTCCTCGGGGATGTCCTCGCGGACATGCTCGACTAACTCACGTAGACAAGTCATCAGGTTGTCCACAAGTTTCTTCTGGTCGTCGCTCACGGTTAACTCCTCGTGTTGTTTGATCAGCCGCATCGCTTCGTCGTGTAGTGATTCACGCATCGTCATCTCCCATATCAACGCTATAGATCAGCCACGCCAGTCGGCACAGCCACAGACTCAGCAGCGCGTAGCCGCCCAGTTTCCACCAGTTGATGTCAGTCATTACTTATCTCCTCCACATCCGCTTCAGTTGGGTGTTGAAAGCCGCTGATACGGCTGTAATGCTCAATGAGGTAGTCAAGATCGTTGTGTACTTTGATCGCAGCATCTTCTTCGTCATCTGCGAACACGTAGACCTGCACGGTCACGCAATACCGTTTCTCGTCCATGTCACTCCTCCTCTGGGTCTTCTAACTCAACCACGAACCACGCTGCGTGTCGGCACGTATTACCGAACGTATACGCATCCGCTGCCTCATCGAACGGCCCGTAGAACTTGAAGCCATCTACAGGGTCACCCGTCATCACGATTAACTTGCTCATGTCACGCCCTCCACTTCATCAGAACATTCATAACCGATCCATACGCCACGATCAGCGCCACGCCCACAACAAACAGCATGGCTCCGATGATGATCAGGTCAGCCAACGCAATGAATACCTCGCTCATATCACTTCCCTCCAGTCAGGAACGCGAACGCGGTCTCAAAGTCATACAGCACACGCTCACGTGCGAGTTGTGCAGGTGTCGGTTCATCATAGGTCGGTTGGGGTTCATCGCCGCAGGGGGCATCGAAATGCGCCTTGTCGGCTTCGTACTGTTCGATCTTCTGCATGAGCGCCTCCATCAGATCAAAGACGGTGGGTTCGGTTTGGATATCAGGTGTGTTACTCATGTCACGCTCCCATCACGTAGTTGCGGAACACGGCAACGTTCATCAGCGCATCGAACCGCGTACGGAACAACACGTTGTGGTCGTCGCCCCACGCTTTGCGCAGCGCGTTGTATTGCTCACGCATGCCATACGGCACGTAGCCATCGCACAGATGACCGCATACGTTGTCGTAACGCTCCAGTTGCTCGTTAGTCAGGTCTTCGTAGGTCATGATCAGCCCTCCAATGTGCGACCCGGACGGGTCAGTTGTTTCAGGGTTTCGCGGTCGGTCACCACCATGTAGTTGCTCTTGTGCATCGGCACGATGGTGTGCTTGCGGGCACGTGCGATCAGTTCTCCACATGGCATACACGTTGTGTAGCCCAGATCAGCGCGTCGGATGGGGATTAATTCTGCGCACTCGGTGCAGAAATCTCGGTCGGGCATCGGTTGGTCTCCGTGTTGATGCGTTACACGTGTAACGCGGGTTGAAATACAGAAAGGAAATTTAGAATCTTTATTTAAGAAGTCTGTCCTTGTCCTTAGCTTCTATTATAGCAAGACCACAAGTATAAGTCAAGTTTACTATGTTTAAAAATATATAAGGTTCGACTCGGGTGGTCGAGGGAAGTTGTATGAAATCAACGTGTTACGACGGTAACGTGTAAGAGTTTCTGCGTTCCGGTGATTTTGAGTTTACGAATGGTACTGGAACAGGTCGTTTTTTACCTATTTATAGATAAGGTTTGGGGGTTCTAAGTCGTTGAAAAGGAAGAAGAAGAAGAATAATAATAATAATTTATTTATTATATATATATGTAAAAAGAACGGGGGTGTTCTGCTGTTCCGCGTTTTTTCGATATGAGAGGGGGTAACGGGTTGTCGAAAAATTGGGGGTTGACGAATGGGGCGGTGGCTGTCCCCCCTCCCGCTCGAAAACTCGTCCGGGGAAACCTGCAAAAACAGCCGGAACAGCCGGAACAGCCGGAACGCACGTGTAACGCGTTGATTTTATTAACAACTTTCTGTTCCACTGTAACAATTAAGCATAAGAACTCCCGGAACGCTCAAGAATGTGTTGCAAGTCATTGTTATCGTTACAGTTGTAACGCGAAAACGCACGATGCCCCGCGCCGCGACGCCAGTTCCCAAAATCGCTTGCAACGAAAAACCTTCTGTGATACGCTGGGTACCCAGCGCTGTTAGAGAACTTTTAGCGTTACAGCGTCACACGATGCCCGACGGGTGGGTGGTTTGACCTCAAATGATGCGTTACACGTGTAACGCGAACGCACGATGCCCGACGCCGCGACGCCAGTTCCCAAGTGAGGCGCAGCCGAGCGCAGGGAACCAATGTGAGCGCGCAAGCGCTCCACTGCCGCGCCATGCGCGGCCCAATCAATCCGCGTGCAGCGGATTGATTGATAGGAGTGCGAGTAGCGCACTCCGATTAACATGAGAATAGCCCCGACCCTCTGATGAGAGTCGGGGCTGCGATTAGCGTGACGAGTAGGTCACGTGTACAGGCACATCGTTGCGTATACAGATGCGGACGAGTTCCACCGCTTCCAGTATGTCGTTGATGTGGAAGGTCGCGTAGACCTCACCGAGGATTGTGTATTGTTTGACATGGATGAACATGATTACCACTCCGAAGATTGGCGGTCGTGCCAGATGCCCATGAGCTGCTTGAGTAGCTCCTCGGCATCCGCGAGGTCTGGGAACTCACGGACGAAGTGCAGCATGACCGGCTCGTCCCAGCACTCGATGACGACATCGCCACCGCGCCCATAGTGTTCGTCGGCCAACTGATACAGTTGTTTGATGCAGTAACGCTCGTGTGCGGTGATCATGCCACGACCTCCACGTGTTGCAGCCAGCAGTGAGCAGCCCAGAGGATGCGCAGCGATTCGTAGCGGCTGTGACGCATGTTGTAGCGCAGCCAATGGTAGGTGTAGACGTAACCGTTCAGCAGCTTGCGAGCAGCGAGTTCAATGGTGATGGTATCCATGATGTCTCCAATGAGTTGTGTAGATGTGGTGAGGCGCATCGTGCGCCCCACCACTGAGGATTGATTAGACGCCGAGGCCGAAGATCTTCTTCAGCTCTTTGATCTTGTTCTTGAGAGCAGCTTCAGCGCTGACCTCAAACTCTTCTTCCTTCGCCGCGGCGTAGAAGGCGCGGATCTCCTTCTCCAGTTTGGCGAAGCGCTTACCGAAGTCGGTAGCAGCCTTGCCACCGCCGGTACGCTTGCGAAGGCGAGACTTGGTAGTGCGCGCTGCGCCCTCCATCTTCTTCCGCAGAGGCTTGATGACCTGCTTGACGAGATCAGCGTCAACGGTCTTGAGTCGCACGCGAGGGTCGATCAGTGCGCCCTGCGTGGTGTAGTGCTGGTAAACGGCAGGGTCAAGCTCGATACGCTTGCCGTTCTTGTCTACGTGGTCCTTCACGTTGATCCACATGAATGCGCCAGTCGGCGTCTCGACCTTGACATACGACTCGACGTAGCGAGGCGACAGTGTGAGACGGTCGAGAATCATGTTGTCCACGACGCGCATGAAGTCCTTGTATGCGTCGGTGGTCTGATCGACGACGCTGTGTTCAACGCCGTCCTTGTCCTCGCGCTTGACGTGAGGCAGCTTCGCCAACAGTTGCGCGTACGTGTCCTGCAACGGCTCGGTGTCGCGCAGGTTGCTGTCGGTGAGGTCAGCGGCCTTCTGCACGGTGACCTTGAGTGCTTCGATGTCCGCAGCGGTGAATCCCTGCGTGTCACGGAGCGACTGGATAACTTCAGCGATAACGATAGACATGAGATAGTCTCCAATTGAGTTGAGATAAACGAGGTGAATTTCTTCCCCTCACTTGTTAGGGGAAGAAATTCACCCACCTCGTTTGTTGATTGCGATCTTGGTTCGGGGTTCTGTGAGACCCTACCCGTCCCCACCCCTCGGTTTTTAGTAGGTAAGGAGGTAGGGACTCCGTACACTGGGCTACACTCAAACGCCTCCCCAATTTCCAAAACTCGACTCGGCTTGGCCCACGGAGACCCCCCCATAGGGACTCCTAACTTCCCTATCACCCCCGTATAGGTATATATTTCTATAATGGAATTCGTACCTGATATAGACGACGACGTGCCGCTACCCACGCGAGCGTCCGAAGTCATGCCGGACTTGTCTCCACAAGAAGAACTGGAGATGAGGGTGAACACCATGAAGTTGTTGGCAGACCTGACGGGGAAGCCCATCTCGCCAAAACCGGAACACCAACAGGAAGCCTATGAGTTGGCGAAGCAGATGGCGGTGAACCCCAAGATGCGCCCCGAGTTTGCTAAGTATCCCAACGAGGTGATGGCGTACCTTGCCGGAATGGTCCAACAGTCCAACTGCATGTTGGTGGACGAGTTGTCTGACCTAAAGCTCTACGTGGTCAACAAGCTCGTGTACGAGGTCGAACACGCCAAGGACAGCAAGTCTCGGATCGCTGCCCTGTCGAAACTGGGCGAAGTGGACGGCGTAGACGCCTTCAAGAAGCGTTCAGAGATGACTGTGCAGGTGAAACCCATCCAAGAGGTGGAGCAGGAGCTTCTGAGCGTTCTCGACAACATCGAATACGCTGTGCTGCCACCCAAAGATCCGGAAATAGTCGAGGACATCCCCGAGGAAGTCGAAGAGAGCGACAGCGTAGAGGACAATAGTGACGAGTCCTAACGCCTCAAATATATTGAACTCCCGATTGTCGCCGTCGGACATCGCGAGGCTCCGTGCTGCTCTCCCCCACATGCCCGATAAGCAGAAGCGTAGGACGGCACAGCTTCTAAAGCAATACCAGAGTGAGTTGGTGAAGCAAAAAGGGCGTCAGTCCTTCTTAGATTTCATCAAACACGTCTATCCGGGCTACAAAGTCGGCCCTCATCACGCCAAATTGGCCCGAATTTTTGAAGAAATCGCCAACGGGAAGAAAAAACGGGTGATTGTGAACATCGCCCCCCGTCACGGTAAGTCCGAAATGATCTCCTACCTCGCTCCGGCGTGGTTTTTGGGCAATTACCCACACAAAAAGGTGATCATGTCGTCTCATACCGCCGATTTGGCGGTCAATTTCGGTAGAAGGGTGCGAAATCTCGTCGGATCGGACCCTTATAAAGACATTTTCCCCGACGTTGAACTGCAGGCCGACAGTAAATCGGCCTCAAGATGGGGGACGAACTTCAATGGAGAGTACTTCGCTATCGGTGTGGGTGGCGCTTTGGCAGGTCGTGGTGCTGATCTGTTCATTATTGACGATCCGCACTCTGAACAAGAGGCTAAACAGGGACTGCCCCATGTGTTTGAACCGGCGTGGGAGTGGTTTCAGGCGGGCCCGATACAACGATTGATGCCGGGAGGCGCGATCATCGTGGTCATGACTCGGTGGTCCAAACTGGACCTGACCGGGAAAATTATCGACCACATGGTCAAAAACGACGACTCTGCCGAGTGGGAAGTGGTCGAGTTCCCCGCCATCCTGAACGACGAGCCGCTCTGGCCGGAGTTCTGGAGTCTGGAAGAACTCTTATCTAAGAAAGCCGACATGGACGTGCGCTACTGGCAGGCGCAGTACATGCAGGACCCCGTGTCCGAAGAGGGCGCTCTATTAAAGAGAGAGTGGTGGCAGATGTGGGACAAGGACGACCCACCCCGCTGCGAGTTCATCATTATGAGTCTCGACGCCGCCCAAGAAGCCAACAACCGTGCCGACTTCAACGCCCTGATGGTCTGGGGGGTGTTCCTCAACGAAGAGACAAAGGCGTATAACATTATACTCCTGAACGCTATCAAAGAGCGACTGGAGTACCCCGACCTGAAGAACCTTGTACTGGAGCAGTATAAGGAGTGGTCACCGGACTCGTTCATCGTCGAGAAGAAGTCCAACGGCGCGGCCCTGTATCAGGAGATGCGGCGCATGGGTGTCCCGGTGGTCGAGTTCACCCCCGGCAAGGGTCAGGACAAGATCTCTCGGGTTAACTCTATATCAGACTTGTTTGCATCAGGTATAGTCTGGGCACCAGACCGGCGCTGGGCGCACGAAGTCGTGGAAGAATGTAACGATTTTCCAGCAGGACGTAACGATGACTTGGTGGACGCCACTACTCTTGCTCTCATGCGGTTTAGGCAGGGTGGCTTTGTTCGCCTTCCTACTGACGAGCCAGAGCCAGTCAAGCTCTTCAAGTCATCCAGATACCGAGGATACTACTAATGGCTGACACATATAAGATGGGGTCCATCTCACCGATTGAACCGAACCCTCTGTTGGACAAGACCTCACAAGGACTTGCGACGCTCAAGAAGTTTTTGAACCGCGATGCACTGTATTACAACAACGGGCAACCTCAAGGCAGGTATGGCGACTTACTGCTGGGCAACTCCCCGGAAGAAATTAACAAGTGGGCTTACGGCTTTCATCCGTTCAATGACCCGAAAGATTGGGCGCGTACGGGACCGATCCAAGAACAGCGACAATCAGGTGTTGCTGACGTGGCAATGCTACCCCTTGCCGAAACTGCGACAGCCGCAGAACTCGCCGCCAAAGGTCTAGGCGCATTGGGTCGCAGGGCCGTCGCAGGTACCGCTGATCTTGGTCGTAGACAGTTCTTGAAGAACGCCGGTACGGCTACCACAGGAGTCGCTGTTGCTGCGCCACTGCTGTTGAGGAATCTAGGCAAGGACGTAGAGAAAGCCGGAGCGTCCGCCGCAGAGAAAGACCTTGCAAAGACAGCAGGTAAAGCGACTACGCACGCGACTCCGGAAGAGTTCCATGCGGCTATGGAGAAAGCGCACGAAGACGCACTGCGTGAATTTGATGAAGGACGGTATGGTCCGATCCAGCAGAGTATGGACGCAGAAATGGATACCCCTAAAGCTTATGAACATTCAAACAAAGAAGTCCAAAGGTTTAGAGAAAAGTATGGCGAAGATACTTTTAGAGATCGGTGGCATAAGCTGGCCTACGATTTAGGCGGGGCACCAGAAATAAGCCAAGATGATCTTTACCACATGAATCTGTTGGAAGATCGCTTACACGCCATTCGACAAGACCCCCGCTTCGCCCCATATAAAGATTACGCAGTCCCCGATGGGCATTATGAATTAGGAGCGGATCGTATTACGCCAGCGGATTCTTTTACTACGCATAAACGCGGTGGCGCTATCGAACGCACGACTCACGATAGGAAAATACTATGAGTATCGACAAGTCCCTGTACGCCGCCCCGCAAGGGCTTGATGCCGATCCTATTCAAGTGGAGATCGTTGATCCCGAAGAAGTGCATATCGAAGGCCCCGGCTTTGAAGTCCACATGGAGAGTGATGAGGGCGAACCAGACTTCTACGAGAACTTAGCAGAAGAGCTGGGGGACAGCTACCTCCAGTCGCTCGCGTACGAGTTGATTGAAGATCTAGAAGAGGACATCTCGGCGCGTAAAGAGTGGCTCGACATCTACGTCAAGGGTATGAAGCTGCTCGGCCTTAAGTATGAAGAGCGTGCCGAGCCGTGGCCGGGGGCGTCGGGCGTGTTCCATCCGCTGTTGATGGAGTCGGCGGTCAAGTTCCAAGCCGAGATGACGATGGAGACGTTCCCCGCCGCAGGGCCGGTGCGTACCGTGATCGTGGGCAAGGAGACCCCGGAGAAGAAGGCGGCGGCTCTCCGCGTTGAAGCGGATATGAACTACGAGTTGACGGAGCGCATGATCAGCTACCGTCCGGAGCATGAGAAGTGCCTGCTGACCGTGGCGGTCGCGGGCAACGCGTTCAAGAAGATCTATTACGACCCGTCGCTGAACCTGCCGGAGGCACCGTTCATACCGCCCGAGGACATCATCGTCCCGTACGGCGCGTCGAGCATCGAGACGGCGGAGCGCATCACGCACCGGATGCGCAAGACCAAGAACGAGTTACGCAAACTGCAGGTGGCGGGGTTCTACCGCGACGTAGACCTTGGCGACCCCGTGCGCGTCATGGACGAGGTGGAGAAAGAGAAAGCCCGTGAACAGGGCTTCAGTGCGTCGATGGACAGCCGGTTCCAGTTGTTGGAGATGCACGTCAACCTCGACCTTGAGGGCCATGAGGACACAGACAAGCACGGTGAGCCGACGGGCATCGCTCTGCCGTACGTGGTGACAATAGAGAAGGGGACGAACACCGTCCTCGCCGTGCGACGCAACTGGAAGGAAGAAGACCCGCAGAAACTGCGGCGTCAGCACTTCACGCACTACGGCTACATCCCCGGCTTCGGGTTCTATTGCTTCGGCCTGATCCACCTGATCGGTGGACACACGCAAACGGCGACATCGCTGCTTAGGCAGCTTATTGACGCAGGTACACTGTCCAACCTCCCCGGCGGTCTCAAGGCCAAGGGGATGCGCGTTAAGGGTGACGATACCCCCATCGCTCCGGGAGAATTCCGAGATGTCGATCTACCCAGCGGTTCTATTCGCGACAATATCCTTCCGCTTCCGTACAAGGAGCCGTCCCAAGTCTTGATGGCGTTGATGGACAAGGTTGTAGCCGACGGACGGCAGTTCGCGGCGACCGCAGACCTCAACATCAGCGACATGTCGGCTAACGCTCCGGTAGGTACAACGCTTGCCATCCTTGAGCGCGTGTTGAAAGTGATGAGCGCCGTTCAGGCACGCATTCACTATACGATGAAGCAGGAGTTCAAGCTCCTTGCGGCGATCATTAGAGACAACACGCCGGAGGACTACGACTATGAACCAGAAGTGGGAAATGCTTCTGCAAAGCGTTCTGATTACGACTGCTGCGACGTACTACCTGTATCAGACCCTAACGCCTCCACTATGGCGCAAAGAGTCATTCAGTATCAGGCAGTTATGCAGTTGGCTCAAGCAGCGCCTCAACTCTATGATCTCCCGTTTCTTCACCGGCAGATGATTGAGACTCTGGGCATCAAGAACGCTCAGAAGATTGTGCCGCTGAACGACGATTTGAAACCAGTTGATCCCGTCTCCGAGAACATGGCCCTGATGAACGGCAAGCCCGTGAAGGCGTTCATGTATCAGGATCATCAGGCCCATCTCGCGGTACACACCGCGATGATGCAGGATCCCATGCTGCAGCAGATGATTGGGCAGAACCCCAAGGGGCAGGTTGTCATGACCGCTGCCGCTGCGCACATCATGGAGCATCTGGCGTACGAGTACCGCGCACAAGTCGAGAAGAAGTTGGGAGCGTTGCTCCCTCCCCCACCGCTGTCCGTACAGGGTGGCGCGGCTCCCCTCGACGCCTACGACGATCCGGGCTACCTCGACCCACAGCAGGAGGTCCAGATCTCTCAACTCGCGGCTCTCGCCGCGCAGCAGCTACTCAAAGGGAACCAAGCGGCGGCGCAGCAGGCGCAGATTCAACAGCAGATGCAGGATCCGCTCGTTCAGTTGCAGCAGCAGGAGTTGCAGTTGAAGCAGCAGCAGTTGCAGGCGGATACGCAGTTGAAACAGGCCGAGTTGCAGATGAAGCAGCAGCAGTTCCAGATGGAGATGCAGGTTCAGCAAGCGGAGATCCAACGCAAGGCCAAGGCCGACATGATCAACGCCGCCGCCAAGGCCGACGACCACAAGTTGAAAGAGACCGATCAACAGCGCCGTCATCAGACGGAGGGCACCAAACTCGGTATCGACATCGCCAAGCACAAGGCCGAACAACACGCGGACGGTACGCGGTTGGGTGTCGAGATCGCCAAACATCACGCGGACAAGAGGCACGAACGCCTCAAGACCCACGTAGACATCCTCAAGCAAGGGATGCAGTTAGATCATCAGTCTGAGCAGAGCGATGCAGATCGTGAAGCACAGGCTGCGCAACAGGCTCAACAGCCGCAACAGGAGAATGGTGAATGACAAGCGAAACGGAGGCAGAGTTTCTGATTAAGAAACTCAAGGAGCAATATGACATTGCTGTAGGGCAAGTGGTCAGAGGTCAGACGGAGTATGAATACCGCCGACTGGTTGGCGTCTTGCAAGGACTCAACTATGCCATTGATCTGATCCGAGATTTGGAGAAGCGCATGGCAGAAGACGAGGAGTTCATTCTCAATGAGTGACATCAACGTCGATAAGACGCTCTCTGAAGCGGAGCGTAAGGCCAAGCAGTTGCCCGACCCTGTGGGGTTCAAACTGCTGTGCATGGTGCCGAAGGTCGAAGAAGAGTTTGGCGGTACGGGGATCATCAAGTCCTCAGAGTCCGTCAAGGTCGAAGAGCAGACCACCATCGTCCTGTTCGTGGCGAAGGTGGGGCCGGATGCCTACAAGGATCCGGTACGGTTCCCGTCAGGGCCGTGGTGCAAGGTGGGTGATTTCGTGGTCGTTCGGGCCTATTCGGGTACCCGGATCAAGATCCACGGGACGGAGTGGCGAATCATTAACGATGACTCGGTGGACGGGACGGTCGAAGACCCCCGTGGCATCGGTCGCGCAGGATAAGGAGTAACTATGTCTGCTGAACCGAATGAAGTGCTAGACCCTACGACCGACGAGTTTAAAGTCGAAGTCGTAGACGATACCCCTCCGGAAGACCGAGGTAGGGTTCCCCTACCGAAGGAAACCGTTGAGGAGTTAGAGAAAGATGACCTAGAAGAGTATTCAGAGAAGGTCAAGAAGCGTCTGACCCAGATGAAGCGGGTCTATCACGATGAGCGCCGCGAGAAAGAACGTGCTGCCCGTGAGAAGGAGGAGGCACTCGCCTTCGCCCAACGTGCCTACGAAGAAAATAAGCTGTTGAAACAACGGCTTACCGTTGGCGACAAGATACTCATTACTGAGGTTACGAAGGCCGCTACGAACGAGCTTCAGACGGCGAAAGACCGGATGAAGGTAGCGTATGAGTCCGGTGACGCAGAGAAGATTACGGAAGCGCAGGAAGCCCTGACGGAAGCAAAACTTAGACTACGTGATTACCAACGTTACCAGCCGGCTTTACAAGAACGTGAAGAAGGTGTACAACAGTCACAACAGACACCGCCTCCCCCGCGAGTGCAGCCTGATCCCAAAGCGGAAGCTTGGCGTCAGAAAAACACTTGGTTCGGGGCTGATCAAGAAATGACCTCTCTTGCGCTGGGTCTGCATGAAAAATTGGTCCAGTCTGGTGTAGATCCTCGCAGCGACGGCTACTACCAGCAGGTTGATAGAACGATGAGGAAACGGTTCCCCGAGTATTTCGAGGAGTCGGAGCCTCAAACGGTGGAGCGAGAAGAAGCTCCCCGCAAAGTCTCGACAGTTGTTGCGCCAGCTACGCGGTCAACCGCGCCTCGTCAAGTTCGTCTGACTTCAACGGAAGCAGCCATAGCCAAACGGCTTGGACTGACCCCGGAAGCGTACGCACGTGAAAAAATTAAGCTGGAGAACCGCAATGGCTGAGAATCGCATCGCTCGTGAGTTAGAAAATCGGGAAGCAACCAAGCGCAAGATGACTTGGAGTCCCGCAGCGCTCTTACCTGAACCCAACCCTGTTCCGGGATGGAGTTTCAAATACATCCGTATCAGTGTGATGGGTCAGAATGATCCCACGAACGTCTCACAGGCGTTTCGTGAGGGCTGGGAGCCTGTGAAGGCTGCTGAAGTCCCGGAGATCATGCACCAGCGAGACAACAACCCCAACAGCCGGTATCCGGATGGTGTGGAGATTGGTGGACTGCTGCTCTGCAAAGCCCCAGAAGAACTCGTCGCTTCTCGTCGTAAACACTTCGAGGACTTGGCGCAGCGGCAACTGGAGGCTGTCGATAACAATATGTATTCCCAAAAGGATCGTCGGTCAAACATGGAAATGTTTGCCGATAAGAAATCTCAGATCTCTTTTGGGCGTGGTAAATAACTTTTAGGAGTCTTCAATGGCTTATCCGACTATCTCAGCCCCCTACGGGCTAAAGCCGGTGAACCTGCAAGGCGGTCGTGTATTTGCGGGTTCCACCCGTATGTTCCCGATTGTCAACGGTTACGGCACGAGCCTGTTCAACGGCGACGTTGTGCAGATCGGTACTGGCGCCAATATTGGCAACCTCATCGCTTCGGGTCTTACCTACAACGCTGCGTCGGCGGTTGCAGGTACCATCGGCGTGTTCGTCGGCTGCGAATACAGCACGACGGGCGGTCCGATTTACGGCAAGAATCGCTATCAGTACTGGCAAGCCTCCACGACTGCTCCGGACGCGATTGGTTACGTGGTGGATGATCCGAACGCGTTGTTCCGCACGGCAGTTGTTGTTAACCCCGCCGGTACCGGCGGTAGCCAGACCATTCAGTACGTTAATCCGGCGTTCGTCGGTTCCAACGCGTACTACATCGGCGCGGCAGCGGGTAACACCGGTCTGACCACGACGGGCGACTCGTTGGCGGGTGTGGCTGTGTCGGCTTCGG
>Ga0214193_1000213_pt1 | contig 15434 bp, 3 predicted proteins | sample TroBogEpilimnion_10_FD_153031 | JGI IMG/M metagenome (GOLD analysis project Ga0214193, IMG submission 153031) | Freshwater microbial communities from Trout Bog Lake, WI - 05AUG2008 epilimnion | ecosystem: Environmental > Aquatic > Freshwater > Lake > Epilimnion/Euphotic zone | place: Trout Bog...
ACGTAATAGATTGTTGTATCAATTAGAGTATAGTATCGTATTAGATTTCTGTGTCAATAGGAGTATAGTAATGTTATAATTTGCTGTATCACGAAGAGTATATTAACGTGATAGATTGCAGTATCAGTAGGAGTATAGGAGCGTTATAGATTGCTGTATCAGTAGGAGTATAGTGACGTAATAGGTTGCTGTATCATTGGAATATAGTGACGTAATGGATTGCTGTATCAATAGGGGTATGGTAATATATTAAGTTGCTGTATCACTAGGAGTATAGTGACGTATTGGATTGCTGTATCAAGGGGGTATAGTGATGTAATAGATGGCTGTATCAAATAAGAGTGTGGTGGTAAAGTAGATTGCTGTGTCAAGTAGTATAGTAACGTAATAGATTGCTGTATTAAAGAAGTATGATAACGTGATAGATTGTTGTATCAGTATGGGTCTATTATCGTAATGATTGTTGTATCCCTAGGAGCATAGGAGTGTGTTAGTTTGCTGTGTTAATAGGAGTATAGTAGTATAATGGATTGCTGTAGGATTGCTGTAGCAGTAGGGGTATGGTTACGTAGCAGATTGCGGTATCGCTGGGGTATAGACGTTATGGGTTGTATGTTGCTGTTGTTGTTGTGTGTACGCTAGGATGCAGTGATTGTCAGTCGCCGCGTCTTAGTGTCTTCCCGTTGGTTACTGCACTGCCTGCCATTGGCCTGCGGTCGTCGTGGGTCATTGCGCGAGGATGAGCCCTTGAGTCGTCGCAGTCGTGTGTATTCCCGTCGAGGTGTCGCATTGTTTGTGGTCCTGTGGATGGGTTAGTATGTGTGCCCGAGGGCAGTGTTGAGTGTGACATGCAGGCTTACATAGCAGAGGAGGTAGGTATTATTAGGAACGTTATGGATGACCGGCGTAGGGTAGGGCGTTGGGGTCCTTGGCAGTGGATTACTCTTCACTAACAAGTTAGTCCACTGGTTGAGGGCCTTGGCGCGGTCAGAGGTATGGCGGATAGAATGTTTGGGTGGGGTAGCGTAGGGTAGCTCGGGTAGTCCCTTGGTGTGGGTCGGCTCTTCACTAACACGACCGGCCACTTCGAGGGTTGTTCCGTTGTCAGATGTATGGTGAGGTAGATTAGGGCGGGTTAGCGTAGAGTAGGGCGGGCGGTCCCGTGGCAGTGGAGCAGCTCTTCACTAACACAGCTTATCGCACCGGGTCAGGGACCGCACCGCAGTCAGATGAAGGGGTGGATAGGGGGTTCGGAGGTATGGTTGGGGGTTGTGTGGCCGTGGGGTGGCGGATGTGGGTGACATGGTTGGTGTTTGGGGTGGTGTCCATGGGTGGTGTGGCCGTGGTGTGGCGTGTGTGGGTTACGTTGTTGGTGGTTGGAGTGGTGTCCATGGGTTGTGTGGCCGTGGTGTGGCGTGTGTGGGTTACGTGGGTGGTATTTGTGATAGGGTTGCGTTGCCTGTTCAGAATTTGGTGTGTGATTGTTGCCGTTGGGTGGCAGATGAGGGGAGCTCGGTTGGTGTGTGTGTCGTCTTGTGGCAAGGTTGTTGGTTGGGGGGGCGGTAGCTTGGGCTTGGGGTTTGCCTGTGGTGGGCGTCGGCAGGCTTTCACTTGAGTATGTCTGGTGGGGTCATTGGTAGTGTGTTGTGGGTCGCGTGGGTTGGTGGGCTGGGAGGAGATGTGGGTTGGGGTTTGGTGGATTGACGTGAGGGTTTGTTGGCGGAGGAGAGGTCGGGTTTGTGTTGGTATTGTTGGTCGTGTTGATGATGGGTTGGTGCTGGTTCGTATCGTCTGAGTTGGTTGGGTGCGGAGGTAGTCAAGGGTGGTTTGGTGGTTTTTGGGCGGAGTAGGTTGATTGGTGGTAGCAGAGTTTCGTTTGGGTGGGTGGATTGTTGAGAGCAGGTGGTAGTATGAGGTGATTGGTGGTTGTTGGTGTTGCAGTGACCCTTGGGGTGGGTGGTGTCGGTTGCGTCTGCGTTGGGGGGAGATATGGGTGGTGGGCGTCGATGTTGCCGTTTGTGGGGATGGTTGGTCTGGTTGTTGAGTGGGGGAGTGCCATACTGTCCAGTGCAGTGTGTCCCAGTCCGGTTGGGCAGGGTGGTGGGGGAAGGCAGGGTCTATGTCTTCTGGATCCCGTTGGTTGATGTGGCATCTGTGGGCGGCCAGGAGGGGTTCTTGATGAGGCGGGCAGGTGGGGTCGGTGTGGTCTTGGTTACAGAGACAGCAGACGCAGTATGGTATAGAGTGGATGAGGCTCTGGGTAAGCCGGTGTTGTGGGAGGTGGGCGAGCCCGATGGTGAATTGGTTGGTAGGGATCACTTGAGGTGGTGGTGGGGGAGCTGGTGGAGGGGGGGGCTGTGGCATTTGCTGTTGATGTGCTCGTCGGCGGCCGAAGGTACGGCGGGTGGCGTAGGGGCGGGTGGGGTTGAGTCGGAGTAGTCGGAGCAGTGTGTCTTGGAGTTGGGGTTCTGTAAGGATGGGGTCTGAGTATTTGATTTTGTCCATGTGAGGGAGTCGTGGGGTATGATTGAATAGTGTGGGGTTTGCATGCCGTTGGATTTGGTGATGGATTTGGATTGCCGCGCGGCGTCGGTGCTTCCATGCGTTGAGGGTGTATTCTGTGGTTAAGGTGCCGATTGATTTGAGTATGGTGGTGAGTTGTGCCTTGGCCGCTTGTGATTGCCAAGGGCGGGAGCGTGCATGAGCTCTCGCGTTGTAGGCTAGGGATGTGACGAGTTCAGTGGTCCAGGCTCCTTTCCATAGTTGTTCTCGTTGGGGGTGGTGGAGGAGGCTATGCTGAATTGCTCTGCATAGTTCTTGTGTTTGCGGTAGGATGCTTGGGTGTTGGGTTTCTACAGTGGCAAGAGTGTCCCGGATGAGCTGGGGTATGGTATGTTGGAGCAGGGTGTCTCGGGGTTGGAGAAGGGCTGGGCATGGGCAGTCGCAGATCCAGTGGAGGTCAGAATCAATGGCCATACAGAGGGGGCAGTGCGCATTTTTGGCTTTGTCGCTGGGGTCCGCGGTGTATAAGGAGTAGCGGGAGCCGTCGACGTTCCATCCTGTGATGATCTTCATGATAGTGGATCGCCTAGCGTGGGATTGCTTTTTGAGTTTCCATATGCTGTTGAGCATGGTGAGGGAGAGGCCACTTATACGCTGCTTGCGTGCTAGATAGTTGAGGGTGTCAGCATCCCGGCGGAGTATGATGGGAGATGATATGCGTGGCAGTCCGTTTGGTAGGCTGGTGAACCAGGTGAGGGGGTCCATGGATTGACAGAGGATGTCAGGTAGCGAGAGCTGGAGGTGGTGTGCTATGGTGATTTGGGGGAGGATGGGGTGGTTGGAGGCTGCGCAGTCCGCCAAGTATATTCCCCAGTCTTGGTCCGTGTATTTGTCTGGGGTGGTGCGGGTTTCTGGGTGGGCTTTGGTCCATTGTAGGGTGACGCCTTGTGGTTTGAGCGCCTTAAGGTGGTGGAGGACTGCCTGGAGAAATGGAATTTTTGCTGGGAATTTTGAGAGCTTAGGTGTGGTGCCATTGATGACGTCTGTGATGGACCTGCAGTCTGTGTAGATGGTGTCATTTTGCTGTTGTGGGAGATGCCAGCGACGGAGGGCTAGGCCAATGATGATGGCGGCGAGTTCCATGTGGGCAGGTTGTGAGCCTACCTGGGTGCCATGGTTGAGGGTGATGAGAGTGGTGCCTTCTTGTTGCCAGCGTGGGCCTTGGGGGACTATGGCAATGCCAACATTGCCATTGCGGTTGGTGGGGTCGCGTGCTTCTTGGAATACGCCAAGGAAGTTGTTCCCTTCATATTCCCATCCGCCGTCAACGTATATGGTATATTGTGGGGGTAGGTGGAGGTTTTGCAGAGGGCTGGTGGTGGGTGTTGCGGCCAAGGTTAGTCGGTGGGGTGGTGGGTCTGGCGTGTTCATTGGTGTGATGGAGAGGATCCGCTGGTGTAGGCCCTGTGGGTGGGATTCAGCGCTGGGTTGTAGGAGGATTTTGTGCCACGTGATGGTTCGTTGTGGGTCTAGATTTGCGGTTGTGAGGATTGGAGGGGGTGCTGTTGCAGGGCTGTTAGGGGTCCACCTATATTGGTCACCTTGGAGTGGTTGTGCATGGGAGTGTGGGTTGATTGGGTGCCATGCGCGGAGATGATAGTGCCCATGGGGGTTCTGGGTGTGTAGTATCTCAAAGATGGTTCGGGGGGCATAGTTCAGTGGGGTCGGGAGTATGTGCCAGATTTGGCCCGGTCGGAGGGGTCGTGGGGGCGCTGGTTGAGTGGGGCTGGTTAAAGTGGGCTCTAGGTGTGGGCGGAGGGACTCCGGGAGGTGGGTGGAGGGGGTCCAGTGTTGGCCGGTGTGGAGGTCACCAAGGGTGTGGATGGCATGTGCGTGGAGTTGGGCTGCGGCTGGTTGTAGTTCAGGGAGTTGGTGTGGGAGTCGGGGGAGTTGGTCGTTGGCCGAATGATGGTGTTGGCTGAGGGCCAGGTCTTCGTCCGCATAGAGTTTGATGAGATGGTGGGCCCAGAGGGAGTGGCTCGTGCATGAGGGGGGTCGGGTCGTGGTGGTGATGGCGTTATGCGGGTTGTGGGCGAGCGTTGATTGGTGTCGTAGGGCTCTTTGGAGGAGCCGGTTGGTGGTGTCGGCCTGGCGGGGACCGCGGATTTGGCTGCGCCAGAAGCAGCGGAGCTGTGACGTATGGATTGCGTCACTGGGCATAGGTATGTTTATCATGTGAGGGCTTGCGAGGACCGCGGCTGGAAATGTTGGTGTGAGGCGGAGGATTTGGCGGCTCCACTTGAGGATTCGTTTGTCCAGTACCTGTAGTTGTTGGGGTGTAGGCGGTATGAATTGGCTGGTGTACGTGAGGCGAGGTATTAGCGCATGTTGAAGGACATAAAGTTTGCTGCTGGTTGGGGCTGGGCGGTGGCGTATTGCGTAGAGGTGACGGTCCAGTTGGAGAAGGTGGTGGTTATGTTGGGATTGGTCATTAGGTTCTAAGTCGTACCTGCTGCCAAGGTATGTGAGGGTGCCTTGTTGGCGGAGTTGTATGGTTTTGCCGTTGATGTTGATGGTGAGGGGTGTGGTGGTGGGCTGTTTTGGGTGGGTGCGGTGGTATTGGAATTCATATGCCCTGAATTTGGTCGTGGCTAGGTCAAGTTCGAATATTTGGGCGAATGCTGCGACTAGGTCTGCTTGTTGTTGGAGGCTGGGCAGGTGGCTACTGAGGGATAGGAGGTCATCAGCGTATGCGATGGCTTGAGCGGTTGGGTCATTGAGTGAGGGGCGTTGGAGAGTGAGGGCCCGGAGGAGGATGTCATACACCGCGTTCCACCCGAACGGGCTTGCTACGTCGCCTTGTGGAACGCCTCTTTCAGCCGGGAAGAAGATGTCTTCAGCGCCAAGGGCCCGGAGGTGATTTAGGCCCTGTGTGCCATTGCGGTCGTGTGCGTGTTGGGAGATGGGCAGCCTTACAGTGGTGGATCCATCTAGATCCAGTTGAATGAGGTATTTGGCCCATTCAGGAGGAACACCAAGGCGGGTCCAGGCCATTTGAAGCGCTGGTTTGCTGATGCTGTCAAACGCGCGTCGAATGTCCCAGGAGGACACTAGGCAGGCTGTGTGAGTTTCCTTGGCTTGTTCGAGGGCGTCAATAAGAAGGAGGGATGCGCTGTCGGTGCCATGGTTGGCTCGAAAGCCATGTTGTGAGGGGTCCAGAAGGTGGTGGGTCTCCCATGCGTTACGGATGCGGTGCGTGAGGATACTAGTCCATATTTTACGGAATATCTCCAGCAGGCAGATGGGCCTGAGGTCCTCTATGTTGGTGAGCTCGTCGGTTTTGGGGAGGGGGACCAGCCAGCGCTGTTTCCAGAAGTCGGGGATGTGTTGGGTTGGCCACAGGGAGCAGAGCATGTCATAGGTTGCTCGGTGGAGGTCGTCTGGGAGTGCTTTGAGGTGGCGGTAGGAGAAGCCCGTGATGCCTGGAGCAGTGTTTTTCTTATGCGACTGGATGGCGAGTAGGTAGTCGTCATATGAAGGGGGTTGGGTGAAGACGTTGTGTAGTTGTGTGGTGCCAGCTTGGATGTTGGGGACCGTGTTGAGTGATTCCCAGATGAGGTTGGAGAGGCGGTGGGGGATTTGTAGGTGTGCAATTCGCGCTTGGAATATATCCCGGGAGAGGAGTGCAGCGGGCCAGTCGGCATCTGTGTCATGTAGGGGCCCATGGTGTTCCTGTGGGCGGCTGAAGTGTCTTTTGAATTTTGCCGAGGCCGCCTGAAGGCAGTCGATGGGGTCTGTAATGTGTTCGCCGTCCGGGCCTGGAAGATCATGCGGGTCTAGGGGTGGGGGGAAGTCACCAGTGAGCAATTTGATGAGTCTGCCGTATTGTTTTTTCTCGTATGTGTCACGTAGCATTTTTCGGTATTCCGTGGCATTATTTGCTCTGTCTTGAGTGCGGCGGGTCTGATTGGTGCGGCGGAGGTTGATAATTTCTGAGGCAATGAATTCTTTGGTGGGGGGGAGGGTGAGGTTGCGGTAGTAGGTGGGGCTATGACGAAGATGGTTAATGTATTGGGTGACCGCGTCCGGGTCTTGGTCCCCGCAGAAGGCTTTGTGGATGGCAGTTTCCCATGTGAAGGTTAGGTTGCATATATTGGGTATGACGTGAGAAGGGCTCCATTTTGTATATCCGTGTTGGCCGAGGAGGTGGCGTTGGGTTTTTAGGAGAAAATGGTATTGCGCCTGGTTAGCGAGCATATGGGGTGTCCAGCCGTCCCTGTAGGATTTCCACTGCTTATGTTTCCATTTGATGCCGCCCAGCCCAATTTTGGTTGAGGCCTCACTGACCTTGAGCAGGTACTGGCTTGCTGTGTCAGGGTTGAGGAGGGGGGCTGTTGGACAGGGGTGGGTGGTGAACCAGTCCGCCATTTTGGTTTGGTATTCAGCAGTGGTGTGTTTGTCGCGGAATATGTTTGGGACCTTGCGGCGTTTGCGGTGGTAGGGACAGGTGTGTGGGCGCTGTCGGAGTTGAGGGGGTCCCCCTGGGATGCGGAAGGAGTTCCAGAAGAGTCTGTGTTTGTCCGAGATCGTGCTGGGGGAGCGTGCGATGTGTGCGCCCAGTAGGGAGGGGGCGGTAGGAGATTGGTAGGTGAGGATGTGGTCTATCCAGGAGGTGGGGGTGGTGGCAGTCCAGTTGGTGCGGATGATTAGTTCGGGGTGTGCTTCTGTCAGGGAGCGGCTGGGGTTGTGCCACCCCATTTGGTTGCACCAGTTTTGCAGTGGGGGGTGGGTGCCACCTTTATCCCGGTTGGTCCAGCTGGAGTTGAGGTCGCCGAGAAGGATGGTTTGGTGCGTAGGGTTCCGTTGGTGTTTATGCACCTCTCGCATGATGAGGTCTTGTATGTAGGTGAGTGGACGTGTTTGGTCTAGGTCTGGGAAGTCTTTCAGAGGTAGGTGTTGGTGGAGGTATTGGACAACATGTGCGTGGAGGGATGATAGGTGTTGGTTGTCTGCATGCGGGACCGGCCAGTAGGTGCTGAGAAGGCGGAGTTTGGTGTGGGTATTTGAGATGGTAATGCCGGTGAGGAGTCCGCGGTTGGTAGGGTCGGTGTACCAGTGATTGGCGTGGTGGCTCCAGCGGTGGCTGATGATGATGAGTTGGCCTCCAACGGGTGGGGGGTTGAAGTGATGGGTTTTGGTGATGGGGGCTTGGAGGACTAGGGTGCCAGGTGGTAGGAGTTCGCGGATGGTGGTGGCAATAGCTTGGCCTTCGCGCTTGGTTTGGCGTGTATCCTGGAGGCAGAGATAGTCCATGTTGGTGGCGGTGAATAGGTAAGTGATGTCCGTGATTCGGTCTCGGAGGGATCCTCCCACGTTCAGTGTGCCTGCGTTGAAGTCAGGGAAGTTATCGGTGGCCATAGAATGGATGTCGAGTTGGGTGGGGTCGTGGTGGAGTTGTTGCCATCGGGGGACTTGTCCTAGATTGGGGGTGTTGAGTGGGTATGGCCGGAGGTTCCATCCGTTGGTGGGTGGGGCTGGTGGAGTTGGGGTTGGCGGGCTGGCCTGGGGGGTGGGTGGGCTTGGGTCGGAGAGTGATGTTGGGTCGGAGCTGGTGTTGTCTGGTTCGGAGGTTGGCGTTGGTGGGCCAGCGTTGACTTGAGCCAGTTGGGTTGGGAGTGCCAGGAGAGCTGTTCTGTATGCGTCTTGTTGGTTGGTGCTGAGTGTCTCATCATCGGTGTGGGTTGAGCTCGGGCTGGGACTTTGGGTTGGGAGGGAGAGAGAGGCGTGGGGTGTGGTGGGGGTGGAAGAGGGCAGGGGGTCAGGGAGCAGTGGGGGCAGGGGTGGGGTGTTGATTAGGTCGGGCAGGGGTGTGTTGGTGTGGGTGGGGGCAGGCGGGGTGGGGTCAGGGCCGGGCGTGGAGTTGGGCGTGGTGTGGGTTTGGTCAGTTGGTGGTAAAGAAGTTGGGGTCAGCAGGGTGAGGTCAATGATGGGGGAAGAGGGTGGTGAGGTGGTGGGGTGGGGGCATGGACAGTTGTCGTGTGTGGTGTGGGGTTGGTCAGTTTGTATTAAGGGAGTTGTGGTCGGCAGAGTGAGGTCAGTGCTGGGGGAGAAGGGTGGTGTATTTGTTGGGTGGAGGCATTGACAGTTGTCGTGTGTGGTGTGGCATGTAAAGCTAGCTGGGGCTGGTATGCGGGTAGTACAGTGTTTGTGGAGGGTGTTACGTAAGTGGTGGCGGAGTGCCGTCATGCGTGGTTGGGTGACAGTGCGGAGTGTGGTGCAGAGGGTGGTTATACGTAGTTCGAGTGAGGTGCGGGCAGAGGGTAGGTGTGTACGTAGCCATGTTTGCACAGCTCTATGATAGCCTAGTACAAATATGCCACAGTCGTAGTTATTGGTTTGGGTGGGAAGAGTGGGGGTGTGTATGGTGATGTGTGGAGTTCGGTCGGGGAATTGTTGATGTGTGTGAGCTGCGTGTGCGGCCCGAGTCCAGAAGAGACGCAGGTCCCGTTCAAGGTCCGGGTATTTGTGGTTTAGGGAGTCAAGGTAGATGATGTGTAGGTTGTGTTCGCGCCGGATGAGTAGGGAGAGTCCCCAGTGCGCGCCGTGATGGTTGTGGAGGAGGGCCACAACCGGTGCTTGGAAGAGATCTCGAAGGAGGGCGCGGGATGGTGTGTTGGTGTGTGTTGGGTCACGGACGTAGCTGTCAATGTGTCGTGTGCAGATGGGGGAGTCGGCAGTTTGATGGTGGAGGAGTGCGTGGAGGAGGTCTCCAGTGAGGAGGCCTCCCGTACACAGTCTGTACATTGTTGGGTGTTGGAGTCGGTGTTGTTGGGTTTGTCGGTATGGCTGATTAATTGTGCATTCCAGCCCGTAGTTTCTGTCTACCTCGTGACGTTCCGAGGCTATGTGCTCAGTGAGAGACTGCATTGAGGCGCTTATGGGGAGAGGTGGGGTGGCTGGGTTTGGGTCCAGGGTGGCGTGAGTGCGGGGGGCGGTGTGTGGTCTTGCTGGGGTTGCCTTGGTGGGAGGGGGGGAGGGGGTTGTGTCTGGGTTTGGGTGAGGGGAGAGGGAGGTGGTGGTTGCGGAGGTCGGGAGTGCCATGGTGGTAGTTTAGAGCGTTGGTAGTATGTCTTGACCTGAACTGCCTGTTGGCGGGTTGTGAGGCCGTTGTTGGGTTGGTACCAGAAGGGGGCATCGTATGCCAACCCGAGTTCAGCGTTGAGTAATATGTCTCGGGTGGCGTAAACTTCTACCCTGCCTGTAGCTGGGTTGCGGCGGAGTTCGCAATTGTTTGCCTGAGGGTCCCAGAGGTCGTTGAGGTATTTGCCATAGTGTGGTGCATTGCTGGCATCGTAGTAGAGTGCATGTGGGTTGAACTTGTTGTGGGTGTTGGTGCTCCACATGTATCTGGATTTGGAGGTTTTGGCTGTGTTGGCGGAGATTTGGTGGGCGTGGGTGGCGTATATGCAGATAAACTGACCTTTCTTTGCAAAGAGGTGTGGGGAGTCTGTTAAGGGTTTCACCCCGTAGAGCCCTTGGCCTGCTCCCAGCATAGTGGATTGTCCAATTCCTACTCCTTCCTGGGTTCCGTAGGGGAAATCTAGGGAGGGCGGTGGGTTGAGGAGTGTAGGTTTCTTGAGGTTGGGGCAGTGAGGATTTGGGGTGGCGATAGTGTTGGGCCTGGTTGGGGATTCGGTGAGCGGGTCCGTGGGCATGGGGTTTGGCTGGGCGGATGAGGTTGTCGGAGGGTTGGGATGCTGGGTTGGCGGTATGTCGTTGGGGTGTATGAGGCTTACCATGTCTGAGGTGATGTGGGTCGGGAGTTTGTACCGGCGGCGAACGGCCATGAGTGTTTGAGGGGACAGGTGGGTGGGGAAGAAGAAGATGGTATAGATCCATTGGGGCTTGCCATATCCCGTGAAGAGTTCTTCATGTAGGTAGATGTCACGTTTGGCGTAGACCCCTGGGTGGGCTTGGTGTGGTTTGAATTTGATGGTGCAGTTTATATCTTCGTCTTCAAAGGTTTCATTGAGGTAGCCCCCATAGCTGAGGACGCCCCGGGCTGGGTCCCAGCTGTCGATGTATCTTTGTTGGGGGTCGTCAGGGTCTGCAAAGAGATATAGTGATGGTGTGGTGATACATTCTTGGCGGGTGCGGATGGTCCCGTTGTATGCGCAGATGTAGTCTCCAGCTTTGGCAAATATGTTGCGGTATTTGGTTTTGTTTGCATATTGGGCTTTTTTTGGGCGAATGCCAAAGAGTCCAGAGCCAGCGTCTATGCCTGGGGCATTGAGTGTGGATGGTCCCACCCCAACGCCGTCCGCCTGGCCGAGGGGGAAGTGGACGGGGGGGCGGGGCAGTAGTGGACGGTGTTGTGGGCCTGTTTCATCATAGTTGGGGTTGGGGCGGTTTCTGGTAGGTCGGATGGGCGGGAGAATGTGTTTGGCTGTTGGGCAGTCTTGGAGTAGATGGCGGAGGGTGGCCATGGTCCGGGGAGTGGGTGGGCTCGGATGGTGGAGATGTGGTCGGAGGAGAGTGTTGATTGTGGAGAGTGTTGAGTGCCGATGGTGGAGGAGAGGTTGTAGAGTGTCCCAGAGTTGTTGGGCGGTGGGGTCTGGTGCGGGTTGGCGTGGTGATCTAGGCTGGTATTGTGTGTCTGTATGTACAGTTTGTGCATGGTGGGGAGCGGTAGTATTTACAGGTGTACTTTGGGTTGGTTGACTAGTTACAGTTTGTGCAAGTTGAGTTGTGCTATTTACATGTTGGACAGGGTTGAGTTGGTTGTTTACATTTTGTACATGGATTGGTTGGCTATTTACATAAGGAGTGAGGTAGGGGACATGCGACATATTAGGCAGGGCTGGGGTCAGCACAGGAGTGACATGTGCTAGTCCCCTCCTGGTTGGGGGGGGAAGCGCACGCGAAGTGCATGGGGCACCCGGTGCGTGCGCAGCAGAATGCGTCGGGGAGTGGTGTGCGAGTGACTGCGCAGCGTGTGTTGCAACAGAGGGGTTTGGGGTTGACGGCGGTACCAGACATTAGCGTGCTGCGAGTGGTACGGCGTTCTAGTCGTTGCGTTTCCTTTTGACTGGTTTGTAATGTGATGCGTTCCTCGGTGACACGGGAGCGGCGTTTTAGAGTGAGGTCTGGGCTGGTTGTGACTGCCGTGCGGTTGGGTTGTGTCGAGTCCGAGTGGTTTGCTACCGGTCCGGTGATTTGGGCCAGATCGTGGGCGTCTGTGGGGATGGTGGGAGAGTTGCGTCCCGTTGGTGTGGGCGAGGGTTGTCTCGATTCAGTGGGCGTTGGGTGGTATGAGGGGGCGTTGTGGGTGTCAAGGAGGTGTTGGAAGGCGGCGCGGCGGTATGCGTAGTAGTTGGTGAGGGATCCTTGTGGCGGGTTTTGTGTGAGGATGATGCGGCTCCATGTGGGTATGTCGGTCCCCATTGGTGGTCTGTTGGCCATTGCGTGAAATTGCGTGTAGAAATCTGCCTCTTCTTGGTCTAGCTCAGTACCTGACATTCGGTCTCGGAGTATGGCCCAGTTGCGGTGATGTGCAGCTTGGAGTTCGAGGGTGCCGTGGAAGAGCGGGTCAGCTGGTATTGGAGGGGCGCCGAGCTGCGCTAGACGTAGCGTGAGTTGGAGGATGAGGGGTAAGTATACCTGCTCATAGTTTATTGTTGATGGGTCGGGGGCTAGGTCCGTGGATCGGTAGTGCGGGAAGTCACTGAACTGTGGGTCACGGTGCTTGGCTTGTCGGAATTCATGGAGGAAGGTTCTTATGAGCGGTGTCCTGGATTCCTCCGGTAGGTGCGATTCGGTTGTGTCGTAGATGGCGCGGTCGCGATACTGGATTTGGGCATTTCGGAGCTGAGTTGAGAGTTGTTGTGCGGGGGTGTCCCAGTCTGGTGGTGCGGTTTCAGCTGGTGGCTGACTTGGGTTGGAGTGGTTGGGAGGCGTGCCAGCTATGAATGCGTTAGTGTTGAGCTCGGAGATCTTGCGTAAGATGTCGCTTAAAATCATTTGAGTGCCTTGCGAAGTTTCTGCCATTCGTGCTTGTTCACGGGATTGCGCTTCGGCCCTGAGTTCTAGTTGGCTGAATCGTTGAGTGAGGTTGTGGCTAGCGGTAGCTGCCTCTTGTTGCCTTTGGAGGAGGTCTGCGTGTCGCTGGCAGGCTTCTCGTTCACTTTGCTTCTGTGCTTCCCTGGTGGCTCGGTCACGTTCGTCTAGGCGGCGTTGGAGGTCAGCTGCCTGTTCAGCTTGTTTCTGTGCGTGGCTGTTTTCCATGTCACAGCGGAGCTGGTGTAGTTCCGCCTGGTGTTGGGCTTCACGTTGGGCCGCCTCTTGCCGTACTTGGTCTAGCGATGCGGCTATTTGTGCTATGAGGTTGTCCCGTGGGTCAGGTTGAGCCGAGGGTTGTGTTGGTGGAAGTGTTGGGTCCATATCCATGGGTGCTGGAGGGGGAGCGGCGCTGTCATTGTTAGGCGGGTTTTGGGTCCGTGGGGGCGTGGTGGCAGTAGGTGTGGGTGTTGCCGCTTGGGGATACTGGGTCGCTGTACTGAGGTTGGGCCACCCAAGTGGGGAGGGCGGGCGGTGCTGAGTCTGAGAGTTGGGGGAGGTGGGGGGGTTGGACCATCGAGTTGGGGGAGGGGGGGGGGGGCGGGTCTGTAGGTTGGGGGGGGCAGGAGGGCCTTGGGGTTGGGCTAGTGGAGGCGTTTGGGAGTGAGGTGGGTGGGGGTGGCTGTTGTGGGCCGGGAACTGCAGAGGAGTTGGGGAGGGGGTGTGCTGAGGGGTGTAGGGGGAGGTTGGGGGTGGTGGTGTATTCCCCATGGTGTTGATTGAGTTGATGGTGGAGGGGGGTCTGGGAGGCGTCTGTTGGGTTGGTGTGGAGTTGGCAGGGTTGGTGGGGGTTGGGGAGCCAAGTGCGTAGAGCGATGGTTCAGGTTGGATTGGAATTTGAGCGACCAGGCTGGGAGGTCGTTCATCTATGTGAGGGTGTGCGAGTGAGGTCGGGTGTCCTGGGGCTGTGTTGGCAGCCCTGCGGATGGGTGCGATGAGATATAGGTCTCGGCGGATTTCAGGTATGATGGCATTTTGGGTAGGGCCGCCTTGTCCCAGAGCGGAGAGGACGGTGGGGGCAACTACCCTTTCGCCAGCGCGAGGGATGAGGAGGAAGGAGCATGTGGTAGGCGGGCTGGATTGGTGAGGGCGGCGGGGGTTGGGCCTAGGTGGTGGTAGTAGGGCTGCAGGAATGGCGATGATGTGGTTGATGGAGTCTAGTATTGGTGTGGTAGGTTGATTTTGGGCTTGGGCGAGTGCTGTAGATTCTGCGTCATGTCGTTCCAGTAGGTTGAGCATATCAGCCAAGCTGGTGTGGGGGTGGACATTGCGTAGGAGAAGAAATGGTCTAGGGGAGCGGAAGTCAGGAGCAGGGAGAAGTGGTTGCTGGTCTGTCAGTTTGGTAAGTAGGGCGGGGTGGAGGAGTTCAAATAGGTAGGCTTGGTATTCCACCAGTAAGCGTTGTCGGTTATTGTGAAACCCCATTGCGTAGAGGGCCTGGGCCATGTGAGCTGGGTCCGTGAGATAGGTGATAGAGCCATCCAGCTGGGAGACCCGGGTGCGTTGGATATTGATGCGTATGATGGTTTCTTGTTGTAGCGCATGATTTGTGCCTGGGGTGTAGTTGACATGCACTCGGTTGACGGTGAGGAAGAACGGTATCCCTCCCAGTTGTTGACAGAGGTAGCGGTGCAGTGTGAGGAACTGGCTGTTAATTAGGCCTTGTACGTATGGAGTGATGTCATCCATCCGTCCAGTTGGATCTGCGGGGATTTGCTCAGTGCAGCGGATGATTCCTACCAGGTCAGATCCCGCATTTGAGACGTATTCCGCTGTGAAGGGGCCCATGTCTGGTACGGGGTGGGCGGAGACGTATGTAATTAGGTGGTTGTGCCATATGTTGTTCCAGTGCATGGTGTCTGGACGATTGAATGCGCATGGGATGATGCGTACAGCCAGGCGGTGATTGGGACCGTGGTGATGTCCGAATGTGAGTTGGTGAAGACCGGTGGAGATGGTGGTAGCGAATTGGCTGTGGGGGATGCGATGTATGTGGTTGCGGCGGATGTCGTCTGTGATCTGGGTAATAGCCGTGGATTTACGGAGTGGGATTTGTAGTTGGGTTTCCAGGTGGTTGAGAGTCCCTTGGAGTTCTGTACCCCGTAGTTCAGTTGGGATGCCTTCCACGTATATGTGCTCGCTGTGCGGAAGGTGGTAGGCTTGGTAGTTGGTAAGTGCTTGAGTTGGGGTGGTGTTGGGTTCCGCTGGGTTGTAGGCTGGGAAGGCTTTGCGTTCAAGGGATAGGGAGCTCTGAGGAGAGTGGGATTCCGTGGATGGGATGAGGTAGCTCGGAGTAGGTGATGAGTGGTTAGCTGATGGTAAGGCGTTTGGCACTGGTTGGGGTCTGGGCTTAGGTTTGGGGGCTCTGGTGGTGGGTGCCGGGGTTCCGGCAGGGAGAGTGGGGGGTGGTCGTGAAGTTGGTGTAACAAGGGGTGTGGTAGGGAGTTGGCTTGGGCCCAGGGCGTCAAGGTCAGAGCACCATTGTTGTTGGTGTTTGTGGGATAAGATCCAGATGCCTTCGTGGATGATCTTGCAGTGCTCTTCAATCAGGTTGCCAACGATGGTATCTAGTTGATGGATGTCTGGGCTGATGTCGAGAAGGTCTCTGTGGGTAAGTCGGGAAGGGTGCTGGTGGGTGGTGTGGCGGTTGTATCGGAGGGAGTCTTGGAGTGAGGTTGAGAAGTGCTTGCTGTGTGCTCGGTGTGCTTGTGGTTGTATGTAGGTGTTGATAAAGGTCATGTGGATTTCAGCAAGGTCTTGACTGGCGGTAGTGATGATGTCGTCGATGTTGATGTCGTACTGGTGGGTGGGGGGGA
>Ga0214193_1000236_pt1 | contig 14199 bp, 19 predicted proteins | sample TroBogEpilimnion_10_FD_153031 | JGI IMG/M metagenome (GOLD analysis project Ga0214193, IMG submission 153031) | Freshwater microbial communities from Trout Bog Lake, WI - 05AUG2008 epilimnion | ecosystem: Environmental > Aquatic > Freshwater > Lake > Epilimnion/Euphotic zone | place: Trout Bog...
GGTGTTTAAACCCTGTACGAAAGTAATCGTACCGGAGTCTATTGTCCACATATCTATGCCACGGTTTTGCCATTCTATGGTGAGTAGGTTCATTGACCTGCGGGCAGTCCGCAAGTCATATCCACTACGCATTTCCCGGCCAGCACGTTCCCACGCCTCCTCGGCGATCTCCGTGAAGTTCATGTCAAAGAGGGTGGTGCCGGACGTTGCCATATTATTTCTCTGTTACTTGTGTATCAGCCACAGGATCAGCAGGAGCAGGATCAGATTCAACAGGAGTTCCATCTGTCACTTCTTCCACAGGTGCTTCAGCAACAGGAGCAGCAGGAACATCAACGACAACAGGTGCAGTATCCTCAGCGGGTGCATTATCGTCAACATGATTTTCCAATGTTTGTATGATTGCCTTTAAACGATCATCATGATCGCCGTATGCGCTGTTATGCGATGCGGCCAATCTTTTCAATTCGCTGAGTAAATACTCGGCTTGTTCCTCAAGGTGTGACAGTAAGCTCATTGTGATGCCCTCATATTATCAATCAAATTTGGATAAGGTCTACCTGCTTTCTTAGCCATTGACTTAGCTTTTGCCTTTTTGGCTGGGCTAAGTTTCTTGTGCTTTTTGGCAGGATTGGGGGTGTCCCAGACTTTACCCCCGTCCTTATACAGCGATACATCGTTTGGATGATCCTTACGATGTATCACCTTTTTACCCGGCATTTTTGACGGGTTGATGTCACCCATGCCACGGCTGGGCCTCATTAGCGCATCCTACCCTTCGTGTGACCACGCATGGCAATACCATCAGCACGACTTGAGGCAGAGGACTTAACATGACCACCTTTAGCATACTTCTTGGTTACACCGCCCTTTTTGAACTGTGAACCCAAAGATGCTCTCATGTTTTTACCCAAGAAACCATCGTCTTTAGGGGGCATTGGTGAACCCATGTTTCTTGTGGCTGTGGCAAATCCGTCATCTTCCATATCTCCTGCGGCATTTGCTGCTGAAGACTTAGCTTGTCCGGCTTGCTCCTTAGCAGCAAGAGCGCCCAAAGCTTGTGCCGCAGCAGCAGATGTTCCTGCGGGCATTTTGCTGAGCATTTCTGATGCTGTCTGTGGATTGGTTGCCTTAGATGATGGAGTTACAGATTCATCTTTTAATTGGGTGGTATAAGTTTTACCATTCCAAGTAAAGGTTTTGTCTCCAGCATTTCTGGCAGCTCTAAATGCTTTGCCAAAATCACTCATGATTTACCCCTTGTGGTGTTTGTGATGCACTTTACCACCATGCTTGTATTTCTGGTGATCGTGCAAATGCTCTACTGTGTCATGATTCAGGGGGTGACCTGCTGCATGCTCTTTGTAGTGCTCTGAGTGATGCACGTGACCGCCAGCAGCATGGTGCTTGCTGAGGTGTTCGTGGTGCATCTCATGCTCATGATGATGCTCATGGCCTGCGGGGTGAATGTGTCCGTGATGATGTTTCATGATGTCTCCTTAGCAGATTCTGCCGCCACGCTTTTTAGCGTTGATGATTGGGCCGTTACCAATGGTATTGCCCTTCATTGTTTCTTGCAATGCACGGGTGTGCCCACGTTCTTGAATAGCATGTTCGCCATGTTTCTTAATGCCACCGGCTTTAACTTTAGACATTGGCTCTCCCAATGCGTATTGGCCGGGAACAGAACCACCTTTAGCAAACTTAGCAGTTTTACCGCCGTGTTTGAGCATCTTTTCGCCCATGTCTTTGGAATGGGGTTCTCCCTTTTCCATAGTCTTACCACCCATTTTCATCGCCATTTTGAGGTGATGATGAGCCATCTTCATGTGATGATGGTGATCTTCATGGGTTTTACCGCCATGCTTCATGCCCATTCCCATACCTGCTGGCATTGCAGGAGCCATAGCGGCTGAGGGTGCTCTTTTTGCGGGTGCTCTCATTGCTGCACCCATCATTGGTTTGCCTTGTTTCATCATACTACCACCTTGTTTAAATGTGCGGCCTGTGTCCGCCTTAGTGAACTCCTGCCCCACACTTTGCGGGACTCCTACTTTCTTGGCAAACGATGGGTTGTTGGCCACCGCCGCCATGAAATTGTGCTGTTTCTTGCTAGTTGATGGCATGTTGGCTCTCCATTAGCCTATCAATCTTGCTTTCCAGCCTGTCCAACCGATCCAGAACTCTGTTTATATCGGCATGGACTTCTATTTTTGTCACATATTCTTTTGCTAACTCTTCCCGAGTCTTGTTTAGCAAAATAGTTATGCGTTGCAATTCTGCTGATTTCTCTCTCAATACCCAGCCTAAGATAGCGACAAGTAAGGAGAGAACTGCATTCCACATCGTTGAGTCCATCAGACATACTTCCCTTTTGTCAAGCCACGCACAGCACAGCCATCAGCGCATTTCCAAACCCTCAAAGACTTGTTAATCCTGCTGTTTGGATCGTTGGCAGTTTTGGAAGAGGTGAGTTTCTTTTTCATTCCTTCCATCCTCGCACAGAAGGACTTCTTCCTTGATCCGCCCTCGGGTTGGGGAGCTTTTAAATGCATCCCCTCCTTCCTTGCGGATGCCCGACCTTTGGCGTTTAAACCACCGTTCGGATTCTTCCCTTCTTTGCGTTGCCATGCGGGGGTGCTCATTATGTGCTTCCAACGTCAGAAGAATTTCTAATCAACTTGCCCGCAATCACTATTCCTGCGGCGATTGTTGACGATGTGCTTGTTGTCAACTGCCATTGAATATCTGTTTTTTCAGTGTATAAAAATGGCACTGTTGATCTGTTGATTGTGTAAATTGCAACAAAAGGTTGCTGGAGAACATTTAATTGCACTCCAGTTATATTGTTGGTAGCTTGCACGCTATATGTCAGGTATTCAGAACCAGCATATGTGTTGGAAGTATTGACTTCAGCAATGTCCAAGTAGAAAGAATAACCAGCAGGAACAGTAAATACTGACATCTGTGATTTACTTATTGTGGCATTGATATATGCGTAAGCATTACCTGATGCCCCAGTCGTAATTCCAGCATATGTATTTGATGTAGTAGCTGTTATTTTTCCTACATTATTTTTTTGGCCAGATGCAGGAGCAAAAAGAAACAAGTTTTGAATACGCAAATATGATTTGACAGTTGATCCTGTTGGATTTGTAACTCCAGTTATGGTTACATATTCGCTGATTGGGTTAAAGTTTGCATCTAAACCATTGACCAAAATGATAGCGCCAGAATCACTTGCACTTGCACTGTACAAATAAAACGTTGCTGCACTTGATAAGTATGCAGGATATACAGATGTCACTTCCCATACAGGAATTGTCGTATTTCCAACTGCTGATTGATAGCCAAATAGACTAACAACGCTGTGACCAAACACTTGACCACGTGCTACTTGTAAATCAAAAGGCTCAGTCTTAGACTGGCGAGTAATGGAATTTACCCCATTATTCGTTGCTGGTACATTAGTAGCCATGAATAATCTCCTTAAAGTTTAAAGATGGGGGCCGAAGCCCCCAGAAGATCAGTCAAAGTTACCGTAGGGGTAAGTTGTAGAGTTACCAATGTTCATGTCAAGTTGGTTGTAACGCAAAGTTACTTCAATTTGACCTGATGTTGGAGTTGTCAAACTTGTATTGGTAATCTTTAAAGTCACAACAACTTGAGAGAACCATGAAGGCTGTGAGCCAACCACAGGATTCTGGAAGTCTTGCAATGTGGCACTAGCGTATGGAAGCTGTGTACCAACATATGTAGCAGTTCCACGAGTCGCAGAAGTGATGGCTGCCATCGTAGCGTAAACACCTGTGCTTGTCGCAAAGTTGTTTGACACGTAAGGTTGAATAGAGTTAGCTGTTACGCTACCATCTGTGGGCAATGTACCTACGTCAACGATCACATCAGTGATGTTAGAGCTGTAAGGCAAATAGAACACTACGCCACGATAAATCGTGCCGGATGTATCCGCAGTGGGGGCTGATGCTTTGGTAGGCCCAGTGTTACTGAACACGCCAGATTGAGGTGTGTATATAACAGCATTGCTATTAGGAATGTTGTTTGATGCTACAAACTGTCCTGATGCACCGCCATAGTTGGCTGTGTTAGGTGTTGTAACTGCGAAGTCCAAGAAAGCTGTTTGAACTAAATCTGTGTATCCGATGTCACGGATAGGGCCAAAGCGATTGTCGCCAGATATGATTGGCCCTTCGAAGGTACTGCGTCCCATGATAATTCCTTATGCAAAAGCCTCTTGTTAATCGTTGCATCGTCTGCTGGGCCAGTGGCAACAAGAGAAAATTCCCAGATGTCCATTTATACCATGTAGTTTAAACATGGTCAACAAAAAATGGGGGTTTTTTAGGCCCCCATTGTTTTTAGTACGTACCGTAGATTCCGAGAGGATCTGACCAGCCGAAGCTATAACGCTCACGAGCTTTGTAACGGACGTTGCCTGTGTCGAAGTCACCGTCCATGCTGTTTTGCATGGGGGTACGCTCGAAGTGCTTCATACCGTTAGGTACATCAGTGATCAAGAACCAAGCATTAGGTGCTGTCAAGAAGTGGTTAATGGTGTAACCCTCGGGGATTGAACCATTGTTCTCGATAGCATTAATGTCGTTGTTGTTGGTTCCAACACGCAGTTTTGTGTCGAGCAAACGAGTTGCAACGAACTGCAATGCTGGGGGAACAATCAACTTCTTGGGCTTGGCAGCGATCAAAAGACCACGCTCATCAGTCCATGCAGCGATTTGAATAACTGCATTTTCCAATGCTGTTTCGTTCAAGTCTGCGGGGGTTGATGGAGTGTTGGCATTTGTACCGCCGTTCACCAATGGGTGAGCAGAGTTAAACAAAGAAACGCCGTCACCACCAGTGTAGGCTGAGTTGAAGCCGTTATTCAAAACGGCAGCAGCTTTAACCTGCTTGGTGTAAGCCATACCACGGGCCAAAGCTTTTGTATAACGTGCAGACAAAGAGTCATACAAGTTATCTTCGATAGCCTCTTCAGTGATTGAAAAGCCCATCGCAATGGTTTCGTGGTTGTAACGGGTTGTCCATGCTTCCTGTGCGTTGTCATAGGCGATGGCAGAACCTTCGGCCTTGACTGGAGCAGCAGAGAAACCAGACAATTTGGTCTCTTCTTCAAATGAACGCTCAGAGGTCTCTGTTTCATAGATCTCTTTGTGTTCTTCGCCGTAACGAGCATATTCCAAACCAAACAAAGCGTTTAGGCCGGGGAGTAACTCTTTAAGTAGTTGTGCACGTGAAATAGCCATTTTAAGTTACTCCTTATCTAGCTGTTGCGTCATAGTATTCATGAATACCAAAGTTCAATTTAACGAGAACTTCAGGGTATTGTGTAAACACTAAGGTTGAGGAAGCGGCAAATGCGGTGATAGGAGCTGCGTTCAACACAACAGTAGTTGCGCCTGCGGAAGCTGCTGTAGCCACATAAGAACCGGACTGAATGATTTGACCGTTAGGTGCAATAGATGCCACATCTGTTCCCACGGGGAGAGCAAATGGAATACCTGATGCAGTGGTAACAGTGGCTGTACTGATGCTGGTATAACCAACAGAACCCAAAGATTGGGCAGTATCACCAACCAAACCAACCACACGAGCAACATAAGCAGAGCTTGTTGTAGCTGCGGGGATGATCAAACCGTTAGAGCTGTCGCCAGTGTTGACGTTACCAGCCAAGTCAGAACCTTGAAGGTTTTGACCGATCAATGCAACGGCAGCAGAAGTAACAGTTGTTGAACCAGAAGAAGCCACGATAGCTGCTTTGAACACAGTATCAGGATCATCTGTAACATAGGCTTGAATATCACCAGCCAAAGTATTGGCAGGATAGTATTGGCTGAAGCGTTTTTGCTTGGTAACTGGATCCGTGAAGGTACAGCCCAAGAAAATACCAACCATACCGGATGCGCCGCCACCAGTGGTGACTGCTAAACGGTTGACCAAACCACGGCTAAGGTTAACAAAATCACCATAAAAGATGTTTGTACCGTAGTTGTATTGGATAGGAAGTAAACGGGTAGAACCCGAGAACACCTGTCCGCCAAGCAAATTGATTGGCTTTAGCCCGTAAGGGGCAGAGACAATTGGATAAGCCATTTAAGGACTCCTGTGTTAATTTAAAAACCAGAACCGAACGTCACCTTGCTCTGTCTCTCTTTGAAAAGAGGCATTCTGGGGTCACTGTTTTTCATGAAGTTATTGTCAACAGAATCCATTTGAGATTTGTTTTGATTCTCATAGTAGGCTTGCGCTTGTTGCACAAACTCACTTGGAATCCTGCATAACAATAATCCGCCAATTTCAATATTGCCTTTGAATTGGCCATCAGGGTTAGCATGCACCATCATTTCGGGATACTCTTCCGCTTTCACGGGTTCATATCCTTCACGGAGCCTAGAAGAAATATTCTTGGGATCATTCTGCCCCATCATACTAATACGAATGTATCTATGATCCCAACCCGGACGGGGGTCTGGCATAGGTAACATCTCTGGCGGCCTCCACGCTTTAGGACGCTCATGAATAGTACGTGATTCGGAATCACGGCGGGTACGAGTTTGTTCAACCATTTTGATTTCTCCTGAGTTTAGCTACTTCCCTAGCGTATGTTTCCAATGGAATTTGCAAACGCTTGGCAATCTGTACTTCCGTTGCAGTAAGGGTAATCTTTTTAGGGGCTACACTTCTGGTCGCAGAAGCAACAACATTTGATTTTGGGCGCTGCTTCGTATCAGCGGTCTCCTCAGACTCAAACTTATCTGGGAAGACTTGACGAATTCGGGTATCTAGTCGTTGATAGTATTCGTCACTCTTCGGGTCAACGCCCGAATTAACCAACTTGGTATGCACCGCTAGGGCCAAGCTGGTCATTTCTTCGTCTTTTCCAAACCAAGAGTTGCTACGTTGCCAATCTTGGGCCTTGGAATCGATCTCAGGAACCTGCGGGTGAGTAGTTTGTACTACGTTTTTTGGTTCCTGTAAAGGGGCAGGCTTAAAATTGTTAACTTTTTCAGCCTTTAGTGCCGCCAAAGTTAATTCTTTTTGTGCCTTTAGCAGTAAATCGGCATCGCCGGACTCATAAGCTTGCTTATAAAGTCTTTCTGCGGTCTCGATTTCACTGTTTACAACCTTCTTTGCTTGGTCGATTAGGGCTGTTTGAGAGACATTTACGGTGTTTTTAAGCCGTTCATTCTCTTCATAGACCGCTTTTGCGATCTTTAAAGCCTCTTCTCGCTCACGAATCGCAGCTTCTTTAGCCCTTCTTTCTTCGTGATAACCCTTCGCAAATTCACGGATTTTTTGGCTATTTTGCTTCTTTGTGTAGCTCTCTAGCTCCTCATCCGAGGGTTCTTGAGGGGGTGTAGCCATAGGCTTCCTGTTTCTATCCTCTGGAGGTGTGTCATCCACAACCTCAATTTCGGGTTCATCAGGCTCCTCGACTCTATCTTCAGGCTCAGGTTGCACAACTTTGCTTCCTAGCCTAGACTGTTTCTCTTCAACTTCATCAGGGAATTCAAATTCAATTTTTTCAGTCATGATTTACTCCTTACGCACGTGCTATACCACGGGGGTCTTGCACAACAGCCTCAACAGAGTCATCATTTATGATGCGAAACTCCTTCCCGTGGATCTTCAATCTTGTGCCTGTGTTAGGTCTAACAACCACAAAATCTCCAACCTTGCAGGATGGCCCATTGGGGAACCGCTTTTCGTCCTTGTAGCAGTCAGGCCCCATCTTCACCACAAAAAGAACCGGTGAAAGGATCTCTTCATAATGCATGGTTTGGCTGGCTTTCAATAAACCGCCTTCGTATTCCTCATCAATGTCTGGCAGGACTGTAAGGATGTGGTACGTGGAAGGATCAGGCAACTGTTTTGCCTTGTCTTCTGCGTTGTCGGGGATCGTTGTCGTTGACGCTCCGTCACTGATTAAAAGATCACTCATCGTTGAATTTCTCCATTTGTCGTAAAAGGTCGTTGGCTATGGATTGTGCGAACAAGAGACCTTTGATCTGTCCACACATGTTTTGGTAAGCGGCATAGTCCGAAGCCACGCCGTCACCTAGACTCGATGCGAGGGATTGTTCCCTCTCTTTCAATTGATTGAGAATGATCTTTAAGATTTTTTCTTCCATTAACTACCCCGTTTAAACAGCTCTGTTTGGATCTTTTGATTGGCTTGCCTTGCGTCTTCCCTGAGTTTTAAGATCTCAAGTTTCATGGCATCTTGATCTTTCTTCATTTGCATTTCCAACTGAGCCTGCGTTCTGACGGAGTCAGCTTGCGCTTGGAGTTGCATCTTCATCTTGTCGAGTTCAAGTCTTGCTTGAGCCAACTGAGAATCTGCCTGAACCTTAGCTGCTTTGACCTGCTGGTCTTGGATCTTGAGCTGGAGTTCCTGTTGTTGCATTTGAACCAAAGGATCTTGTGCGGCTTGTTGAGCCTGAGCCTGCTGTGCCTTGGCTTGGTTACTTTGCAACAATTGAACCGATGCTTGAGCTGCCAATCTAGAGATTTGAACCTCCATGTTGGCTGGCATGGGCTGATTGGGTGGAGGCAATGGAGTACCCATCTGCTGTTCAATTTTGGCCCTGTAAGAGAATGCCAAGTGTTCAGCAATATGAGCCTGAATCGCAGACATCATTTGGTTGGCCATTGGGTTTTGACCAATCTGTTGCATGATCATAGGATCCTGCATAAAGGTGGTATGAGCTGCAATGTGGGCATCATGATCCTGCGTGATGAAGGCTTTTGTAGGCTCACCCTTTAAGAATCCCATGTTCTCGGAGATAGGATCTAATGGCACCTCATCATCTTCCGTGGGAACCAACTTATCGCCGTTCTTGATTCCTAATACATTGATCATCTGTCTATGCAGATTGGGAAGGTTATAGATTTGTGGTGCTTGAGATGACAACTGGATCACGGCTTGGTATTGCATGATCCTCTGCGCCATTGTGGATGAGTTGGGATCTGATACGGGTATCACATCGCACATCTCATAATCTTGACGGCTGGCAAAATGATCGCCTTTGTCTGTATCCAGTTCCAATTCATCAGGAACATAGGTCTTGATGATGTCTCTTAGGAGTTTAAACTCCTGCTTCATGGCGTAGTGAACTCTAGCCTGAACCGCAGACATGGTTTTTAGGGTACGCTCTAAAAGAGCCAAAGTTGTACCAACTGGCGCATTGGCTGACATATCAGAGATCTGGAGATCCCCGATAGAGCCAAGTCTTCTGCCTTCTTCTGTGATTTGATTAAGCAGAGTAAATAGAACATTGGATGGTTCCTTGTAGGGAAGCGGCATGATGTTGTCACGCATAGCGCCTGATGGCACATCCACATCCCTGAATTCTCCGGGAGCGATAGGGGTGTCGTCCCCTTTGATCCTTGCGCCTCTAGCCTTTAAACCGCCGGGCAAGTTACTTAAAGTTCCTGCGTCCACCAATTGGCGGATGATGGATGTTCCTGCTCTGGCATATCCACCGATGATGTGGATTAGTCCAAGACTGTAGAAACCAAAGCCGGGGATGTAGTGGTAGTCCGCAAAATGGTTGCGTTTAAACTTACGTTTGTCATCCTCTTCCCAGTTCCTGCGGATACCCAAAACCTCTTGGGTTCCTCTATCGATGGTGATGACATAAGGAATGGCAATACCGGTAGGCTCGCCGTTTTCATCCAAATCTTCCAAGCCTTCCAAATCCCAATCTGTATGGATTTCCAGCAGTTGGTATCTGTCATCATCTAAGGCTTTATAGCCTTGTTGGTTGGCTTTCTTCTTTTCAATGTCGGACATGATCTGGACGGGCTCACCCAAATCCACATCCCGATAAAACCCGGCTACCTGAAGTTTTCGGATTTCATTCTTAGTCTTCCTCATTACGTGGGTAACACGTTCTGCCGTCATAAGGCTTGTAGCGCCATAAGGCACAATAAGATCTTCTGCGGTCACGTAGATAGAGGCTTGTCTACCCAATGTTGGATCGTTGTAGACCTTCTTAAATGATGTTCCGGCCAAGCCTAGACTGAACAAAAGACGCTCATGCTCGGGTCTGTATTCCGGCATTTTCTCTGTCAGCTTGTAGTTCATGTCGGTCTGGACACGAGATGCTGCATCTTCTTTTTGTTTGGTAATGTCTCCAAAGATCTCAGTCTTGACTGGCCCTGCGGCTGGGAATGACTCCATGATGGATTCAGACTGAAAGCGAATGGCGGCTTCCGTCAGCACTGTAGAGAATACTCCACAAGCTCCATTCCAAGGCTCTGTTCTTTCCTCATATTTAAGGCCAAGAACCTCTAAGCCTTTGACATATGATTCAGCCCATTCTGATCTGGAATGAATATCTGCGTCTACCAATTCAATGAGTTCTGAAGCAATGCTTTGTAGGGTTCTTGCGTCCAATACCTCGGCCAAGTTCTCATGGAAGTCCCCGCCATAATCTTTGCCGGGTTCTAGAGTGATCTCAATTCCATCGGTATGGATAGAAACGGAATCTGGGTTTTCAATCTCTATCTCCATGTCTGGTTGTAAAGAATCTATTCCCTGTGGCGCTTGATAAACGGCTTTATCGATACTCATTAGTAATACTCCAATTTACGTCTGTATGAAGGTTCATCTGGCTCATCGGAGTCGATGGTAATAAACCCGCCTTGTCTGAAACGCAATAATGCCTGTGAGCTTGAGTCCACCAAGTCATCATGATCCCCGTTGGGGAATGAAGCCATTTCTTCCATGACCTCATCGGCCCATCTTGTGTCTGGACACCATACGTACCCAGAAGCAAACAGGTCGGATATTGCGTTTACACGTGCTATCTTATCGCTTCCTTTGCTCGGTGTATACTCATGTAGAGGGATGCCCATCTTCCTCATCTCATAGATTAAAGGCGCTCCTGCGGCTTTCTTTTCCACAATCAGAGTATCTGGGTTCCACTGTTTCCAGAATTCAAACGCCTTTTGTTTCAGCTCCGGAAACTCCATACGTTGTTTAAACGCATCCAATAGGATGATATTGGCTTTGGTTTCTCCATACTGATTGGGATGGTAAAAGACCCCCCATGTGGTGCATGCTGAGTAGTCAGCCCTATTGGATTTCTCAAATGCGGTATCCCAAGACTGAATGATGTAGTCACAAGGAGGTGGATATTCATCTTCCCAGATTTTCCACATGTCCCGTTTGACAATCGCTCCCTCTTCTGAGGTTGGGTTTTGTTGGTACTGCGCTTCCCATTTGGCTACCGGCAACTCTGACCTTAAAGCTTCTAAGGCTTCTTTAGACCAGAAACCCGGCCATAGGGGGACACCGGAAGGCATGATGGCTGGAAAATCAATTACTTCCCACTGATCTACACCTTCTTTGCCTTGGTTCTTTAGGATTTGGCCGGTTAAGTCCCTTTTAGACCAGCGGGTCATGACGATGATAATCGCTCCACCCGGCTGGAGACGCTGACGAGGGCCGGAGGTGTACCACTCATATACATTGTCAAAGACCGCAGGATTACCCTGTTTAGCCTCTTGTTCTGAATGGGGATCATCAATGATTAAGAGATCTGCGCCTTTTCCTGTAACGGCACCGCCAACACCGATGGCGAAGTAGTCACCGCCTTTATGGGTGTTCCATCTTCCTGCGGCTTTTGAATCGCTGGAGAGCTTGGTTTCAAATACCTTCTGGTAGGCATCCGAAGAAACAAGGTTCCTCACCTTACGTCCAAAGCCTACGGCTAACTCCGCAGTATGGGCTGTCTGAATGATCTTTTTCTCAGGAAACTTACCCAGAAACCATGAAGGCAATAAGAATGAGGCAAACTCAGACTTGGTATGCCGAGGAGGCATATTGATGATTAATCTCTTTAACTCCCCTGCGGCAACTCTTTCAAAAGCATCAGCCATGATCTGATGATGTTTACCTGAAATAAACACCGGCCACATTTGGGAGGCAAAGAAGATAAACGACTCCTTACACCTCTCTACCCTGTCATACTCCAATAACTTCCTAATCTTGTCTTGACGCTCTTCATCTACCTTATCAACAAGACTAAGGTAATCTGCGATTTCTTTCTTGGTCAGAAGTGTCATAACACTTCTCCTCGCATTGGCATGCTCATCATAATGATGCCACGGCTTTAACAGATTTATCCACTACACGGATACTATTGGCCTTATGTGGCTTCATGACTATCTTTCCTTCTGCGGCTAGTTTATGTACTACCCTATGGATATTTGACTTAGACGACTTATGAACACCTTTGGCTATTACCGAATATGACGGCGCTACACCATAAAGCTTTATATAAGCTCTGATGAATTCAAGTATCAATTGGTCTTTCTCTGTCACTGTATATACCTCCAGTATGTAGTTTAAACGCTAATCCGAACGTTCGCAAGTCTTTTCTGAAAATATATATACCCCCCCATGTTTTAATTTAGGCTTTTGTACGAACGTTCCTATAGATGAGGGTGGGGTAAATGTGGGAGTAGATTAGAGCGTGTAGGCTGGCGGGGCAGGCATGCGTATAAGGCGGGGGTGGGGATAGGTGGGGTTCTCCTCCTCACCACATTGCCGTTTACACTGCCCTCTGTTTAAACAGTGCCTTGTCTCTTGAGTGGCTTAACGTTATCCAATAACTTGAGATGAGATGCAAGCTCCTTCTTTAACTCATCTGCCGATTGTGTTTTAACCTCGGCTTGAGTCTTATCAATGAATAGGCCTACTGATTTGCCGAGTAGTTCAAGAGCTTTTAATTTAGTGCCCTCTTGCTTGGCGCTCTTACTATGTGCCAATAATTGCTTTAAGACATATCGCTTTGTGCTCGCCACATCCTCGCTCAAGTATTCGATCACTTCCTCTTGAGCATTCTCAACTAACCTCTTGATCCTTGGATCTCTTGCGAGCTTGCTTGCATTGCTTGCCGTGCATGCATCATTGCCCCTTGAATCAGGATAAGCCCTCCGATAGCTATCCTTGAGAGTGAGACCTTCAATTAGCCCTTGGGTGAATGCCAATTGCTTAGAGGTGAGCTTTTTAGTGCTTGGGGTGTTTTTATAGTTGCCGTCTTTTCTTATCTCTGGTTTATCCGCATTCATTGCCAATTGCTCTGCGAGGGTTAATTCGTCCTTTCCCTCGCCCTCATTTTCTAGATCCAATGCATCAAGCTCTGCGAGCTTTTCTAAGTAATCATTGCTAGTCACCTTACCCATGTTTAAACACCTCCGATTGAATTTAACCTCACCCTCGATTCACTGATTATATTCACAGTGCCGTTCTTGTCCACAGTATATCCACAGTTGTGGATAAGTACAAGGTTATCCACAGGCTGTTGTTATCCACAGGGTGTGCATAACTTGAGTTATCCACAGGCAAATGTGAATAACTTTGTAATACTTTGGTACTCAAACCCTCTAGGATCGCTCAAAATTATTTTTTAATGGTAGGACAAGGGTGAATGCGATGTGAGCTAAAAAGTGCCTTTAAAGCCCTTTAAATGGCATGTATGTATATACAGTATTTTTCCCTTGGCACATGCCTTGCTTGCCCTTTCGCCCCTCAAGTGCCTTATATATATGAGCTTGAAATAATAACCCTACACTTTGCTCGGGTAAGTATTGCTATTATTTAAACAGTGATAGTAGAATTAAGGTTCTGCAATGTTGCAGTGTTTAATAAGGATCTCAAAATGTTCAATACCAGAGAGGAATATCTCAAGGCCATGATAGAGGAGCTTAGACCTCTATTTGATTTCAATGGACACCCATTACCTCTTAATATTAGAGTGACATGCGGTTTTCCATTGAATGCAAAGCGCAGTGGTGCAATTGGTGAATGTCACCCCTCCATTAACTCTAATGATAACCACTATGAGATCTCAATCTCACCGGTGCTTGCCGATGTTGAAGTGGTGTGCTCTACATTGATCCATGAGCTTGCTCATACCCTTAAAGGGTGCATGAATCATGGGGTCAATTTTGCCAAGGCATGCGATTCAATGGGCCTTGTACCTCATGCAACTGCAAAATACAAGGCCACAAGTGCCGGTGTGGATTTTCTCAATCGATACGGGAAAATCATCGATTCGCTCGGTGCTTACCCTCATGCCGAGCTTTCATTCGCTAATCGCAAAACACAAACCACTCGCATGCTCAAGGCATGTTGCCCTACATGCGGTTACA
>Ga0214193_1000241_pt1 | contig 13947 bp, 15 predicted proteins | sample TroBogEpilimnion_10_FD_153031 | JGI IMG/M metagenome (GOLD analysis project Ga0214193, IMG submission 153031) | Freshwater microbial communities from Trout Bog Lake, WI - 05AUG2008 epilimnion | ecosystem: Environmental > Aquatic > Freshwater > Lake > Epilimnion/Euphotic zone | place: Trout Bog...
GGAGACTGTCTTGTCTAACAACCTTCTGACTATCAGTCAGATCACGAACGAGGGCCTGATGGTCCTCGAGAACGATCTGTGCTTTGCCGATCACGTTAATCGTCAGTAAATTTGCATAGCTGACGTAAAACGCTGTTAACTCGGTGAAACCCATGGTAAAATTTTACCATGACAATACCGAGCCAAGACCTTGAGAAACGGTGTACTGGGTGCGGCAAAACAAAGCTGCTGATCGAGTATTACGTAAGAACGAACGGTAAACCGCACGCGAAGTGCAAGGTTTGCTACAAGAGCCGCGTCAATGCAGCTCGCGATGCAAACCGTGCGAATTATCGTAGAGTTCAAAATGCCTGGAACGCGCCTTACAAGGCGAGAGTTCGACACTTAGTGTTTGAGGCATATGGCGGCTACCGTTGCGCGTGTTGTGGCGAGACGGAACGCAAGTTCCTGACTTTGGACCACATCAACAATGACGGAGCTGCCGACCGTTTAAAGATTGCGGGAAAGAGAACTGCATCGGGATGGACAACCTATCGGTACTTGTGGAAACGCAAGTTTCCGCCTGGGTATCAAATCCTGTGCATGAACTGCAATTTCGGCAAACGCATGAATGATGGCGTTTGTCCGCACAAGGTAAGGTGTAACGACTAGCCGAAAGGCGTAGGGGTCAAGCGACCTCGAAATGCAGTGCCCTTGTTGCTCTCTGGCGACAAGGTGAAGAGATAGTCTGAACTGTAGGGTGACTTACAGAGGCAACGTAGCGAGTTGCCGCAACATATTTGATGCAGACCAATTCGCCCTGTCGGGCGCCAAGGTCGGTTACACCGTCAACGTCCGCAAGCCGCCCCGTTACATCGGTACGACCGGCCCGGCGTTGAACGTGGAAGACACGAACGAGACCTACATTCCGGTCACGCTCACGACCCAGTTCCACGTCGACGTGCAGTTCACGACGGCCGACCTCGCGACCAGCGTCGACATGTTCAAGGAACGCATCATCAACCCGGCGGTTGCTGCGGTCGCGAACAAGATCGACCGCGACGGCGCGACGTATGCGTACCAGAACATCCCGAACGCGGTCGGTACCCCGGGTACGCCGCCGGCGTCGTTCCTGAGCTTCACGCTCGCGGGCGCGATCCTCGACGGTGAAGCCGCGCCTCGCGATGGCGAGCGCGTGGTCATCCTTGACCCGTTCAGCATGGCGTACGCGCAGGACTCCGTGAAGGGCCTGTTCAACCCGCAATCGGGCGTTGCCGAGCAGATCGAGAAGGGCTTGGTTGCCAAGAACTTCGCCGGCTTCGACTGGTACATGGATCAGAACGTGGTGTCCTACACCGTAGGCGCCCAGGGCGGTACGCCGACCTTGGCGAACAACACCTCAAGCGCGTGGCTCTCGTCGGGTTGGGCGTCGTCGGGTCTTATCCAGTCCACGGGCTGGACGGCTTTGGCGGCGGCTCGCCTGACCGTTGGCGACGTGATCACCGTCGCGGGCGTGTACTCGGCCAACCCGCAGAACCGCGGTGCGTACGGCTCCAACCGTCTGCGCCAGTTCGTCGTTATTGCGCCGCCGTCGACGTTGTCGAACGGTACGTACAACAGCACGACCGGTGTCTACAGCTCGTCCTCGGGCGGCGCTCTCGACTTCTACGTCAAGAACGCGGGCATCTACGGTGGCCAGTTCCAGAACGTCACGGCGCAGCCTGCGAGCAACGCCGCGATTCAGGTCTGGGGCTCGGCGTCGGGCGCTTATGCCGGCACGGTGTCGCCGCAGAACATTGCGATGCACCGCGACTGCTTGGCGTTGGCGTTCGCCGACCTCGATCTGCCGGGCGGCGTCGATATGGCCGCGCGTGCGGTCGACGAGGAAGCAGGTATCAACTTCCGCGTTGTTCGTCAGTACACGATCAACAACGATGCCCTGCCCACCCGCTTTGACGTGCTCTACGGATGGGCTTCGCTCTATCCGGAACTGGGCGTCAAGATCGCCGGCTAATCGACGGAGGGGGCGTAACAGCCCCCTCTATCCCCTTCTTTTCCGAGGTACTTTTCAATGGCTAATCCTGGACCGGCCACTATTGGCACGACCAACACCCAGCCGCCGCGGTCGACTTTGCAGACCATTCAGACGATTGCGGTGTCCATCACTCCGACTCAGATTGCGACGGCCAGCTCGGTCGAGCAGTCGTACGGCTTGAACGGCGCGACGTACGCGACCGCGGCGACCGGCATCTTGGCCGGCGACGTGATCCTTGCGATCAACCCGCCCAGCACCGCGGCGAGCTGCTCGATCGGTGGCTTCCGCGTCGACACGTCGACGGCTGACAAGTTCTACATCGACTGGGTGACGTCGGCTGCGACGATCACGCCCCCGTCGGGTACGTACTTGATCACGGTCGCTCGGTACATCTCGAGCGTGTCGACCAGCCCGGGCACGTTCTCGTCGCTGCCGTCGGCGATTACCACCAACTGATCAACGGGGCCGGGTAATACCGGCCCTTTTTAGGAGAAATCAATGCCAGGTGGAACTACTCCCCAAGGCGGCAATTGTAAGTTGCAGGAACTGCTCGCGTTGGCGATTACGACGCCTTCGGTGACTGCCAACACGTCCAATACCGCCACTTACTCGCTGCCGGGCGTGCTGCCTTACGACATCGTCGACGTTCAGTCGCAGTCCCACGTTGCCGGCCTGTCGGTCGGGTCCTCGTGGTGTTCTACGGCGGGCTCGATCATCGTGCAGTTCGTCAATTCGACGGGCAGCACGATTGGCGCGCAAAGCAACTATCAGATCCTGATTCTCGTTTCTCGTTATGAGAACGCGAATTTGGGCCTGTCAACCTTCCCGTCAGCCATCGTCTAAATAGCAACGCTATACGTCTCGGAATACCGCCAGATTGCGAGCGTACCGTCGGCGACCAATTACGCGCCGATGGCCGGTCAGGCTCCGCAAGAGCCCCCGGTAGCGGAACAGACCATCGCAATCACGGGAAGCAGCACCGCGTTAGCCCAGTTTTCGGGTTACACGGCCATGATTCGCGTGGATTGCGATGCGATCTGTTCGATCAGCATTGGCAACAGTCCGGTGGCGACCAACGGCACCTCAAACACTTTGGACGGCACCGACATCATCGCGGCCTACGGCGGCACGCCGGCTGCGAATTCGACGCCCTACGAAGCAACGCTCAACCTTTCGATGATGCGCCTTGGAGGCATGGTTAGATAATGGCTGCAAACAGCACCACCGCAATGGACATCATCACCGGCGCGTTGCGTAACATCAACGCATTGGAAGCCGGCGAAACCCCGAGCGCCGCAGACGCGGCTGACGCCCTGATGGTCCTAAACGACCTCATCGAGGCGTGGTCGATCGACAAGCTGATGATCTTCTCGTCGGTTGAGAACATCCTCACCTTTACGCCAGGTCAATACCAGTACACCGTCGGCAACCCCGTCGGCGGCACGTTCACCGGTACCCTCGTCAGCGGCTCACCCACTATCTCGGGCGTGACCATCCCGTCCAACCTCGTCGTGGGCGGCACGCTCACCGACGTGCAGTCGGCGATCCCCTCCGGCACCACCATCCTGTCGATCGGCACCAACACGGTGACCATGTCGGCGAATGCGACGGCGACGGTGTCGGCGGCCGAGACGATCACCTACACGACCCCGGGCAATTTCCCCATTGGCCGCCCGCTGCGGATCACGAACGCGTTCACCCGCATCACCTCAAGCGGTAACACCGGGCTCGATTACCCCATCGACATCGTCGGTCGCGACAAGTACACCGCCATTGGCCTCAAAGGTCTGGCCGGCCCGTGGCCGATCCTGTGCTATTACGACCCGACGTACCCGATCGGGAACCTGTATTTCTACCCCAATCCGTCGCAAGCGGGCTCGTTGCACCTGTGGACGGACACGATCCTGACGGACTTCGCGAACGTCAATCAGGCGATCAATCTCCCGCAAGGCTTTGCGCGAGCGCTCAAGAAAAACCTCGCCCTCGAGCTGGCCCCTGAGTACGGCAAGACCGCCGGGGCGTTGCTGGTAAAGCAAGCGATGGAATCGAAGGCAGCGATTAAAGCGTTGAACGAGATTCCGGACGTCGAAGCCTTCTTCGACCGCGACATCGTCCGCAGTCGCCGCACCGACGCCGGTTGGATCATGCACGGCGGCTTCGCGTGAGTTACGAGGGCGCTGATTTCGGCCTAGTCGGGAGCGCGTATGAAGCCCCGATGCTGTTGCAGGATGCCCAGCGGCTCATCAATTGGTATCCCGAGATTGATGCCGAGAAGGACGCCAAGGAGCCTATAGCGCTTCTGGGCTGCCCCGGCCTGAATCCCATACTCAGCACCCAGACAGGCCCCGTTCGCGGCTTGTGGGTGCTTCCCGGCGGTTCTACGGCCCTTGCCGTGGTCGGCGCGACGGTCTACCTCATCACGATGACGGTGCCGGCCACGCAGTCGAGCATTGCTCAGTTCTCGACCGCGGTGGTCGGGACGCTGAACACCAATTCGGGGCCGGTCTGCATCCGCGACAACGGCGCCATTTTCGGCGGTCTGGGCGGCTACGCTGTCATCGTCGACGGCACCTACGGCTACCTGTATCGCCTGAGCGGCGCCGGCACGGCGACCACGACGGTCACCACGACCGCCGGAAGCAACGTAGTCACCTTCACCGGCTCGCCGAACTACCAATTCATTTGCGGCGCCACCGTCAGCGATTCGGGCGGTGCAATACCGGCCGGAACGACCATTACGGGCGTCAGTTACAACGCCCTGACGTTGACCCTGTCGGCCAACGCGACGGCCACCATCAGCACCTCAGACACCCTGACGGCCACGCTGCCGGCCTTCCAGCAGATCACCGACCCGGCGTGGCTACCCGCCGATCGCGTCGCCTTCATCGAAGGCTGGCTGATCTTCAACAACACCCAGACGCGCACGTTCTTCACCACCGCGCCGGTGCCGTACACTGTCAGCTTCGCGGGCGCCTTCTACGCGCTCAAGGACAGCTCGACCGACAACCTTGTCACGCTGTACGAGAACAACCGCGAGCTGTGGCTGATCGGTGAGCGGACGAGCGAGGTGTGGTTTAACCAGGGCGGCGCTAACTTTGCGTTCAGCCGCCTACCCGGCGTCGGCCCGCAGATCGGCTGCTCGGCCAAGCACTCGATCACCCGCATGGGCCCGGCGTTGGTGTGGCTCGCCCGCAATGAGCAGGGCGAGAACATGGTGGTGGCGACCAACCAATACACATGGGAGCGCATCAGCACTCACGCGATCGAACACGCCATCTCGGGCTACCCGTACGTGTCCGACGCGATCGGTTATGCGTACGAGGAGGAGGGGCATATGTTCTATGTCCTGACCTTCCCGACCGCTGACGTGACGTGGGTGTTCGACGCGACCACCAAGATGTGGCACCAGCGGGCGTCGTGGGATTCCACCGCCGGCGTCTACCACCGCCACCGCTCGAACTGCTACATGAACATGCAGGATCTGCGACTGGTCGGTGACTACCAGACCGGCCAGATCCACCAGATGTCGCGTCAGGTCTACACCGACGCGGGGAACATCCTCCGCTGCCAACGGCGCACCCCGCACGTCTGGTCGCGTGAGAACCGTCAGCGCGTGTTCATGGCTGCCATTCAGGTCGAATTCACCCCCGGCGTCGGTTTACAGACCGGGCAGGGCGCCAACCCGCAAGCCATGCTGCGGTGGTCGAACGACGGCGGCTTCAGTTGGGGCAACGAGCATTGGACGAGCATCGGTCTCGTCGGCCAGACCCGCAACCGTGCAACGTGGCGCCGACTGGGCCGCGCTCGCGACCGGGTGTTCGAACTCAACTTTACCGATCCCGTCCCTCGCGACATCGTGGGTGCCACGCTGTGGGCGCAGGGTGAGGCCAACGAAGGAGAAGCGGCTTGACCGTTGCGACCAATAACCTGCCGACGTTCGAGGTCTCGCTGACCGAGGGCAAGCAGACCAACAAGGTCTGGTATTTCTTCTTTAAGTCGTTGCTGAACGGCAACCCGCCGGCGAACGAATACGCGGTCACCCCGGTGCAGTCGCCGTACACCTTCGTGGCTCCGCAGCGCGGTTTTTTGATCGTGAACGGCGGGACGATCTCGCTCATCCAATTCAGCCGGAACGGGTCGACCAATTACACGACCGGGATGACGGCGGGCTGTTTCCCGGTCTCGGCCGGTGACTCGCTGATTATTCGCTATTCGTCGACTCCCCAACTTACTTTCGTACCTCAATGAGGCGCTAAATGGCTTCCGCAGTACCGTACAAATTCACCACGACGTCCAGCACGAACCTTCAGCCGGTACGCGCCGGACAGACGGCCAACGTGACTGGCATCTCGGTCGCTAACGTCGCCACGGCGATTTACATCAAGCTGTATTGGACGAACACCGGCGTGACCGTCGGCACGACCGTCCCGGCCATGACCATCGGCGTGGCGGCGAGCGCCAACGTGCTGCAAATGCTGCCGCCGGTGACGGGCAACGGCGAGCTGTGGGTGGCGGTCACCGGCGCTGCCGCTGACTCCGATTCGACCAGTGCCGCGGCCGGCGCGGTGGTGACGCTGCTTGTCGAATAACGCCCTGGCGGCAGTCCCCACGCGGGAGGGCATCGAGGCGTTACAAGCCACGATGTCCCAGATGCCGCAGGTGACGTTAGAGACGAAACACTATTTTGCCGACGGCATGTACTGCCGCGAGGTGTTTCGGCCGGCGGGCTGCACGATCGTCGGTAAGGTTCACAAGAAAGAACACCTATACATCGTCGCTTCGGGCGAGGTGACGATCGTCGGTGACGGCTATCGAGAAACCGTTGTCGGCCCCAAGGTGTTCGTGTCAAAGCCCGGCACAAAGCGGGCGGTTTATGCCCATACCGATGCGGTCTGCATGACCGTCCATCGCACAGACCAGACCGATCTCGATGAGATCGAAAAAGAAATAGTCGAGTCCGACGAAAAAGCGTTATTCGACGCGAGTAATCGACCGATTACAGATCGCTTGGAGCAAAAAGCATGACATGGGTTGCAACGGCAGTCATAGGTAGCGCCATCATTGGGGGCATCGCCTCCAATTCAGCCGCGCAGACGCAAGCCGATGCGTCGACGCAAGCGGCGCAGATCCAACAAAACATGTTCAATCAGACTCTCGCCAACGAGAGTCCGTACGTTCAGTCCGGCTACGGCGCCCAGAACTACCTAAACTTTCTTCTCGGCATCCCCGGTTCTACGGCACCGGGCGCCTCAACCCCGTCTGCAAACGCCTACGGTGGCTATGGGGGCGCTCAAGGCATGGGCGGCTACGCCAACGGCGGCTACCTGCAAACGTCCGGCCAGAACGGCCCGGGCGGCCCCGGCGCTAACGTCGGTCACCCCTTGCTGACGGCCGGCGCCGGTGGGGCTACGGGCGCCACGCCCTCGGCACCGGCGGGAACGGCGGGTACTGCCGGCGGCTTTGGTTCGTTGCTGACCCCGTTCTCGATCGACCAGTTCCACAAGATGTCCCCGGCGTACCAGTTCCAGCTCCAGCAGGGACAGCAAGGCGTATTGAATGGCGACGCCGCCGGGTCAGGCGCCCTGTCGGGTGCTGCTCAGAAGGATCTGATGTCGTTTAATCAGAACGCGGCCAACACCGCGTTTAACAACGCCTTTAATCAGTACCAGACGCAGCAGGGCAACATTTACGGTCGACTGGCGGGCATCGCCAATCAGGGCCAAGCCGCGGCGTCCAACTCGGCGACGGGTGGCTCGAGCTACGCCAACTCGATTGGCGCCAACACGGCCAACGCCGGCACGGCTTTGGCTGGCGGCATCGTCGGATCGGCGAATTCTCTTAGCAGCGCAGCCGCGTTGCCTTGGCTAACCAACAGCGCAAGCAGCGGATTCTCACTTAACCCGGTGATCGCGGCGGGCTCCGCTTACGGTCAACCGAACGTCGGCAACTTGACGTTGCCTTCGTCGGTGTACTCAACGGGCCCTTAAGGACACCACATGGAAGCCGTAGCCACACAGATCAACCCGAGCGCCGGGATCGATACCTATTCCAAGCTGCTCGGGCTTCAGCAGAGCCAGTTGCAGTTGCAAGGTGCACAGCAGAACCTGCAAACCAACCAGTACCTGCAAGCCCAAGCTCAGGCCAAGGCACAGCAAGATCAGCAAGCGGCGGCCGAAATGCGAGCCGGCGCGCAGCTCATGGCCGACCCTCTCGGCAATGGCTTGGTCGACAAGGACGGCAACCCGACCGTGGATGCCTACCAGAAGATCAAGCGCATCATGCCGATCACCGGCGACGCGCAATACGAAAAGATGATGTCGGCCGCCAAAGGGCGCGTCGAGTACGCCGATGCGTATTCCAACCTCACCCAGAAGCAGCGCGGCGACGTGAATTCGGCCTTGGCTGCCGTGGCCGCCGACCCGAACTCTAAAGCGTCCGATGTGCTTTCTCGGCTACAGTTGGTAAAGCAAGACTACGCCGGTACCGGCGCTGAAGCGTCGATTGAGCGGATCATCAAGAACACATCCGACGGCATAGGTGCGATTCGTAAAGAAGTCGGCGATGGCCCCAACGGATCTATACATCCGAAGCTGCAACATTATTTGTTTGTTCTGTCCCGCGGCAACTTGGGCAATCAAGGCATTACCGGCAGCGGTGGCATCGCGGCGGGCACCAACGTGCTGGTCGATCAGGGCGGCACCGTGCAACCCGGCGTACAGAACTCACCGCTTTCTGGCGGCGGCCTCACGTTGGCCGGTCAGCCGATCGTCAAGACGTTGGCACCGAATCAAACGCCCGAATATGCCGGCCGCGTGGCACAGGCGTCCGCGTCTGGAACTGGCACCGCCAGCGGCGACATTGATCGCAAGAACCAGATCAGCGCCGCCGTTGCGCCGTCGAACAATGCCATCTCGACAATCGCTGAAATGCGGTCGCTCACCCGGCAGATCAGCCAGGGCAGCTTCAGTCAGCAGATTCTCAAGGCGTCGCAAGCCGCCGGCGATTCGTCGCCTGAGATCACCGCTCGGAATTTGCTCAAGAAGGACATGGCCAACCTCAAGACGTCGGTCGGCTCTGCGGCTACGACGGACGCTCAACGGTCGACGATCGACCAGAGCTTCCCCGACCTCGAGAACCCCGACGTACCGACGGTTACCCGTGCGTTGGATCGTATCGAGGGGACGATGCGCCAGAACCTTGTGCGCTCTCGGTCGGCTCAGGACTACCTCAAGAAGCATCCGGACGCCGGTGGATTGCAGCAAGCGGACGATAAGCTGATGTCGGATGCCGATCCGCTCATGCATACCTACAACGCGCTGAAAAGTCCTCAAGAACGAGCGGAATTCCTCAAGCGTCATTTCGACTCGCCCGAGCAGGCGAAAGATTTCATCAATCGCAAACGCGCACACGATCATGTCGGTGGCCTAAATGAGTGATGCAGATGATGCCGCGCTGACGCTTGCGTATGCCAGCACGCCCAAGAGCAGCTCGAAATCATCCAAGCCTTCGGGCGATCCCGATGCCGATGCCCTTGCGGCGGCGTACGCCCCCCAAGACAAGCCCAAGAGCGATCGGCTGACGGGCGAAAGCAAAGAGCAGTTTGCTCATGGCAACTTGAAGTATTCGCCGTGGCTTGACTTCGGTGTAGGCCCGAAAGCCCCGCCGAAGGTCTATCCGAACGACCCCACTGCGGGTGGCGGTAACCTCAATGTGGCCGGCTACGACACCGGCATTCACATCCCCGAAACGCCGTATCGCTTTTTGGCCGGCACGGGATACGGAATGAATTCGGCGTTGCAAGGCATCGGTCAGGTTCTAGGCACGGTCTCTCGCGAGGACGTCAAGAACACCCGCGAATTGGCCGAACCGTTGCTTGCCACGCCAGCCGGTAAGCTGGGTAACTTGGTCGGCAGCGGGGTTGCGTATGCACCCGCTGCTATGATCCCCGGCGCAAACACCGCTCTCGGTGGCGCCCTGATCGGCGGCGGTGTTGGCCTACTTGCCCCATCGGCCAGTTCGACGGAAACCGCCGGAAACGTCCTCGGCGGCGTCGTGGGTGGCCCTGTGATTAATCGAGCAGGGGCAGCCTTGGGCGCCAATGCTTCGATGGCTCGAGGTGGCCTAGACGGTATCGCTCCGTCGCTGACCCAAGGTGCTGCCCATTGGTCGCAACAGCCGACCTCGATGGGTGCCGCGTCGGCGTCGGGTGGCAACGTGGTGGCTGCAAGCCCCGATTTGCAGGAAGCCTATCGAGCAGCCGTGGCGCAGGGGCAGACTCCGAAGCCCGAAGTGCTGTCGCGCCACGCCGAAGCCGATTCGCTCCCGGTACCGATTCGTCTTACCGAAGGTCAGGCGACTCAAAGCCCCGCCATTCTTTCTCGCGAGATGAATCGCCGCGGCGTGACGGGCTTAGGCGATTTCCACAACGCCCAGGACGAAGCGCTCAAGGCGAACTTGCAGCACCTGCGCGATCAGGTCGGCCCCGACGTATTCACGACCAACGCCACCGAGCATGGCGACACGCTCATTCAGGCGTACAAGGATCACGACGCCCCGATCGTCGCCGACATCAACGCCAAGTATCAGGCGCTCAACGATGCCGCTGGCGGCAATTTTCCGGTCGACGGGCAGACGTTTGCCGAGAACGCCCGGGCGGCGCTCAAGAAAAGCCTCAAGAGCAACTTTGTGCCGGCTGGCATTGAGTCGGATCTGAAAGCCTTTGAAAGCGGCGAACCGATGTCGTTCGAGCAGTTCGAAGCCATGCGGACGAACCTCGCGAGCGAAGCCCGCGACAACCCCAGCGGCAACGCTCGGGCCGCGGCGTCGATCATTCGGCAGCAGCTCGAGGACTTGCCGCTTAAAGGTCAGGCCGCCGAGCTGAAGCCGTTGGCCGACGCGGCTCGTTCAGCCGCTCGCAGCCGGTTTGAGGCACTGGAAGCCGACCCGGCCTACCGAGCAGCGGTCGAAGGCACGGTGCCACCGGACAAGTTCGTCCCGAAATTCGTCACCGGCGGCAACCGCGATCAGGTGGCACTGATGCGCCAGAACCTTGGCAACAACGATCGGGCGCTGCAAACGATGGGCGTGGCGACGTTGGACGATCTACGCACGGCTGCCGGGATCGACTCGCAGGGCAACAACGCGTTTAATCAAGCGCGGTTCAACAAGCGGTTAGAAGCCTTGTCGCCCAAGATGCAACACCTGCTGCCCGGCGAAGAATCGCAGACCCTGCAAACGCTTGGGAATGTCTCGCGCTACGTCAAAGCGCAGCCGGTCGGTCACGTCATCAACAACAGCAACACCCTCACGGGTGCGCTGGCCGAAGGTGCGGGCAATCTGGCGACCACGATGGTCGACGCCAAGACCGGCGGCCTTGCGTCGTTGGGTCGCAAGGGTTGGCAGATGATCAACAAGGGCAAGGAATTGCAGCAGACCACCAAGCCGTTGGCTGGTGGCTTTGAGGAACCGAAGTAAGCGCGTCAGCTCATTGGTGATTGTTGGTAGAAACCCAGAACAGCACGAACGCCAGTATGACAAGGGCGGTAATCAAAACGACCTTGCGGAACGGTTCGTGAAAGACGGCCAATACCAGCACGACCGACGCAAACATCCAGACCATAGCCAACTCCTTGGCAGGAACACATGACGACTTTAGTACCCTCACTTTTTTACCGCGATTGGGACGCAAATGGAAACCCTCTCGTCGGAGGTCTGGCTTACACGTATTTGGCCGGCACGACAACCCCGGCGGCTACGTATACGGATTCGTCGGGTGTTACCCCCAACACCAACCCGGTCGTACTCAACGCTCGCGGTGAGGCGGCGATCTGGCTGCCGTCGAATATCGGCTACAAGTTCGTGGTCACCGATTCGGTCGGCAACACCATCCGCACGGTCGATAACGTCATCAATTCCACCGCCGGGGGCTTGTACGCCGGCACCTCGACCGGGGCGGCTAACGCCTACCTGCTGACCTATTCGACAAGCTGGTCGGTCTTGTCGGACGGCGTGACGGTGTACTGGCTGCCGTCGGCCACCAACACCGGCGCGTCGACGATTAACGTCAACTCCACCGGCGCGATCGCCATCACCAACCCCGACGGGTCTGCCCTGGTTGCCGGCCAGATCGTCGCCGGGCAAGTCGCGGCGCTTATGTACCGCAATTCGGCGTGGCGACTGCTGCTCACCGGCACGGTGCCGCAGATCCTGCCGGGCTTCACGGCCCTCAATGCCGGCACCACGGTGCCCGATTCGGGCGGTACCGCGTGGCCGGTGGGTTACGCCGGGGTGCCGCAGAACGGCCAGACGGGCGCCTACACGTTGGTCCTGAGTGACGCGAACAAGCACATCTACTACACCGGTGCCTCGTCGGTGGCGTTGACCATCCCGGCCAATGCGTCGGTGGCGTACCCCATCGGTACGGTGCTGACCTTCGTTAACGACGCCTCGGCGGCGGTCTCGATCACGATCGCGATCAACACCGACGTACTGGTCTGGTCGCCGTCGGGCGCCACCGGCACCCGCACCTTGGCGCAATTCGGTCGCGCGGTGGCCCAGAAGGTTGCCAGCGCCCGGTGGCTGATCTCGGGAACCGGGCTGACGTGAGCGGCATAGAGGCCATTCTGATGGCCGACCCGAACGTGGTGTTCTCACCGACGCAGACCGTCTACAGCACGAACGGCACTTACACCGTCACCATCCCCTCGGGCGCCTCGACCATGACCGTCGAGTGCTGGGGGGCGAGCGGCTACGGTGGCCACGGCGTCCCTCGAGGGGGCAGCCAAGGCGGCGGCGGTGCGTCGGGCAGTTACTGCCGGTCGGTCTATTCGGTCGCGGCCAATAACGGCCAGACGCTGACGGCGGTGGTCGGGTATGCGGCCTCGTCGGCCTCGACCGTGACCAATGCGACGTTCTCGACAACGGTGGCCATGAGCGCCCCCGTGGGAGGCAACGGTGGTTTGGGTACTTTTGCTGCTGACGGCATTGGTGGCGTGGCGGGTGCGGCAGCGACGGGCGGCACGGCCGCCAATCTTGCCGGTAACGCCGGGCAGCCCGGCGGCGGCTACGGTTCCGGCACCGGCGCCGGCGGCAACGGCGTGGTCGGCGTCTACGGCACCGGCACCTCCGGCGGCAACGGCACTTTCACCATTGCCAATAGCCCCGGCCAAGACGGCCTCATCATTTTTAACTTCGTCTGAGGTTTCGATGACCACAGTCACTTCGTCCTACGTACCCGTCTGGCGGTTCGCGGACAACAACAACAATCCGTTGGTCGGCGGCAAAGTGTATACGTACTACGCCGGCACCACGACCCCGGCAGCGACGTACACGGACGCCACGGGGTCGACCCCGCTGACCAATCCGATCATCCTGAATGCCCGCGGTGAGACGGCGAATGCGTCGGGCGCGAGCTGCTCGGTGTGGTTCTCGACCACGATCGCCTACAAGATCGTCGTGCAAGACTCGTCGGGCAACCTGATCTGGACGGTGGATAACTACACCATCCCGTCCCAGGCATATTCGGCAGCCTACGCCGACACGTTTACGGCAACGGCGGGGCAGACGGTCTTTACGCTCACGGGTACCGTCGGCTCGCAGAGTGCGCTCGATGTCTCGTTAGACGGTGCGACACTGGTCAACGGTGTTGACTTTACGTGGACGTCGCCCTCGACGCTGACCCTGACGGTGGGCGCTAAAGCCGGTCAGATTCTGTTGGTCAAATACCTGATCGCGCAAGCCATGGGGACGATGGTGGCGGGCGGTACCTCGGGCCAGATCCTTTATAACAACGGTGGCTCGGTGCAGGGCTTCACCATGAGCGGCGACGTGACGGTGGTGCCGACCACGGGTGTGGCGACGGTCAATGCGCCGTCCAGTCACATCACCTACACCCAAGGCGGCACGGGCGCGACATCGAGGACGGTGACGAGTAA
>Ga0214193_1000250_pt1 | contig 13658 bp, 20 predicted proteins | sample TroBogEpilimnion_10_FD_153031 | JGI IMG/M metagenome (GOLD analysis project Ga0214193, IMG submission 153031) | Freshwater microbial communities from Trout Bog Lake, WI - 05AUG2008 epilimnion | ecosystem: Environmental > Aquatic > Freshwater > Lake > Epilimnion/Euphotic zone | place: Trout Bog...
TACGCCTACACACGATTCGCTGCACCAATTTATTAACTCCATGCCGACATCCGAGCATCCAGAGTTAAAGAATACCCAGGGAATGCCTACGCCCAAGGCTTATGATCGTTTGATGAATGCTGTGTTTTGGCAAGCATACGGACACGAGCCATTGATTGATTTGTACGGCGGAACGGTAGATCCAGATTCAAAGATGGTGCTCAATGCATTGGGTAAGGTTGCTCCTAAGATGGCGCAGCTACAAGGTGCTGGAGAGTACGATATCCGTCCTTATGTAACCCAAGCTGCTGAAGCCGCTGTCAATGCACGGCGTAGAGGAATACCACTTGAGGACATGGCAAAGCAAGCGGATATAGGTACAGACCCTTATACGCAACAGATACTTCAGATGATGGCTGATGCCGGTCGTTCTGGAAAGAAGATGGCAGAAGGGCTTGATAGCTTAGCCAGTACTGCGCTTGAAGAGCACAACAGACCAGACACCGATATGTTTGGAGCTGTAGAAAAGCGTTCTTTAGAGAATGTATTTAACAAAGCTTTTGGCAGGGAAGAGGTAGAGAATAAAAAGCCAGCTGAGGGTTATTTTGAGGCTCCAATTAAAAATGTTCAAGAGGTTTATAAAGATGTAAAAGGAAAGAATATTAGCGAGGTTGCAAAATACCTTGTTGATACCGCTCCAAACGCCTATGCAAAAATGATTGCAGAAAAGGTTCAAAAAAGAATTGATGGCTATTTAAAGCGCGGCGTACCTATTACATTCAAAGTAAATCCACAATCTAGAAGACCTTCTTATCGCGGTCAAATGGCTCCGAGCTGGGAATACATTAACGGTAATGCCCATTTAAAAATGCAGGTAGCCGTCAATCCTCCAAGTAGCAATGGACAATATAAAGATGGAGATGACGGCAGAGCAGGTACAAGTTATCGCACTATTTTGCATGAGTTTTTGCACGCTTGTACTTGGGCTTATATATCTTATATAAAAGAAAACAGCCCTCAGATGAAAGAGATCAACAGTCTTTTACAGGTTGTTAGAGATCAGCATTTAAAGGATATAAAAGCCGGGAATCAATTGGCAGATAAATTCTATGTTAAGTATGGAATTTATGGGACTGATATTAGGTCATCAAAAAAGATGTCCAATTGGAATACGGACGCGCATGAATTTATTTCAGTTGGATTGACGGACAAGGATTTCCAAGAATATTTATCTAGCATAAAGATTGGCGCTCAATCTGTGATGGATAAGATTGTCGAGTTTGTTAGGAAATCAATAGGCTTAGATCCAAAATATACATCTGCACTTGATGAGTTGATCCGAACTACAGATAGTTTATTGGATGAATCTGAGCTTGAGATGGCTAAAAAGTTAGAGCTATCCACTCCAACAGGATCTGCTGCCAAATTAGTGTTGGGTACTCCTACTACGGCTACAGCTCCGGTTGCGGGTACGCCCAAGCCTTTAATAGAGAATCCATTAGAAACTCCAGAAGAGCAGACTAAAGCTACTGGCGCAGGAAAAGATGCGCTCGATGCCCTGGCTGCAATGAACAGAAAAGTAGAAGAGCAACCAAAGAGCTTCTACGAAAACCTTAAGAGCTACTGGGATAACGCTATAGACAATCCTGGCATGGCTATAGAAGATGCAAAGAAGGCTGCTACCAAGTTCTCTGACAAGATACAGACCTGGACATTTAGTAGTGACTCTGCATTCAATAACAACATCAAACGCGGCATCATGCAAGCAGCCGGCGAGATGAGTGACAAGGTTAGAAACTTGCTCAACATCAGTACCAGCCAAGCTGTTGGCGCAGATATCCTGGCAAGCGGTGCGCTGCTTGAGGGGAAGCTGAGATACGATGATGATGTTCAGAAGTGGGAAGTTGTAAAGGATAGATACAACCAGATCGCACTTGAAAACTCCATCAACGACTTTGCCAAGAAGTACAACATGACGTACCAAGAGGCAGAGCTTGTTACGCACATGGCGTTTGAGGCTAGACGTACCCAGTCGCTGAAAGACTTCAACGCATCTATTGCCAGCGCTCCTGAAGAGATCGAGGCTCTCAATGAACTATTGAATAGCCTGACCGGGAATGATCCTGATACCAAGGCGCAGAGGGCAGAGGTAAAGGCTGCTATCTCCAGGTTTGAGAATCTTGCCAAGCAAAAGCCAAAGCTTATTCATCTATCGAACGAGCAGATCGCTACGGGTCTTGATTTCTTTAAGTCTATGCCTGAGCTGCAAGATACTGTGGATATTTGGCAGGGCATGAGAAACAACGCTAAGGACGCTCTGGTTGAGTCTGGTCTATGGAGTGAAGAGTACGCAGAGCAGATGATGTCAAACATTGACTACGTTCCGTTCCAGCGCGAGTTCGAGGAGGAAGAGGCTAAGGGCGGAGATAAGAACTATCTATCCGGCTTGATGGTTAAAGCCAGAGAGTTCAAGATGACTGGATCTGAGAGACCAGTTGCCAATATCGTGGACAACATGGCGAAGTGGATCGAGTATTCATACAACCGTTCCATCAGAAACTCACAGGCTAAGGCGATGATTGATACAGCTATGAGCAAGGACTTGGAAAGCCTTGAGATAGCTAAGAAGATTCCTCATCCTATTAAGAATGCTAACGTGGTTCGCATTTGGAGAGACGGCAAGGAAGAGTTCTACGACATGAAGGATCCGCTGTTTGTAGATGCCTTTGCTGGTATCCAGGCGGTGTCCGTTCCTACTGTTAAGTTCTTCTCCAAATTTGCAAATATCCTCAGAGAATCTGTTGTGATGAACCCGCTCTTTGCGGTCAGCCAAGTACCACAAGATGCATTCTCCGCTATTTTTACGTCCGGCTTGTCTCCGCAGTACGCCTTGAGAATCCCTGCGCTTGCAGCCAAGGAGTTTGTTAAGACGCTTAGACGCACCAGTACAACCCATGAGGAGCTTAAGAAGTACAGAGCTGTAGGATATACAGACTTTACATCTGATCTGGCGCGTAGGGATGCTGAGGTCTATGCCGGCGTTAAACCACCACCAGGCGGATGGGGTAAGGTCAAAGGTATGCTCAAGCACATCTCTATGGCATCAGATAACGCTGTTAGACAAGCTGTATATGAAGCATCTGTATCAGCAGGACTGACCCGCGGCGAGGCTATTGAGAAAGCCTTTGAGGTATTTAACGTGCGTAGGAGGGGTACATCTACCACCCTGCGCGTAGCCAGCCAGGTTATACCGTTCTTTAATGCCTACCTTGCTGTTCAAAACGTAGCGTTCAAAACCATTACCGGCGAGGGCATATCGCCGACCGAAAGGAAAGCAGGATTACAAACCCTTGCTATGACTACCGGATCAGTTATGGCTTTATCTTTGCTGTACGCAATGATGAACGGTGACGATGATGATTATCTAAAGAAGCCAACGACTGTACGGGATAGACTGCTAATGATCCCTGGATCTGGCGGTCTCAGCATTCCACTCAGGAACGATGTCTTTACCATTCCAAAGATCATTACAGAGCACTTGTATTTATTGATGACCAACAACGCTACAGAAGACGGGCGTAAGTTTAGAGACTCAATGGCATCAGCTTTGACTTCATCTTTGATGGCTCCTACTCCTGTTCCCCAGGCTATCAAGCCAGCAGTTGAAGTTGCACTGAACTATGACTTCTTCCAAAACCGTAATCTGATCAATCCGTTCATGCTGAAGGAGGATGTATCCAGGCAGTTCAATGATTCAACATCTGAGCTTGGTAAAGTACTTGGTAAGACTGGGCTGATTGCGCCTATCAATGCTGACCATATCATCCGTGGTATGTTTGGCTCTGTTGGCGGTCTGACGCTTATGCTGACCAATCCAATCCTACACACAGATCCAAATGTAGAAAGACCTACGATTGGCTGGCATGATGTGCTTGCCTCTGTCCCAGGATCTAGTGGATTTATATCCAAGGAAAACCAAACCGGCTTGAAACGTGACTTCTATATCCTGAAGGATGAAGTAGACAAAGCATCTGCTACGTTCAACGATATTAAGAAGCGCACCCCAAGCGAGGCGGCTGATTACATGAAGTCTAAAGAGCACCAGATGCGGGTTGGTATGCACAGCGATATAGATAAGATAGCTAAGAATCTATCTAACATCCAAAACGCTATAGCCATTATCAGCAACAAGCCGAACATGGATCCGGATAAGAAAGAAAAGCAGATTGAGAATCTACACAAGCAAGAAGAGCTGATCTTAAAGAATATAAATATTAAGAAGCTTCGTGCTATGGCTCAGTTATAAGCTTTTCGATAGTGAGGGCTAATGCGTCTAGTTCGTCTAGGCGCTTTACATTCCATATAGCTTTACGACCATGTATGCCGTTGTGGCTGCCCATGTGGCAATCCCGGCATAGCGGGATAGAAGTAAACCACTGACCCTGTTTAATCTCGTGGCAATCGCTCGGTGAGGATGCGCCGCATATGATACATGGCATCTCCTTTACCCTCTGGATGTGTTTCTTCTCTGATGCGGTTGGTGGTTTCTTGTTCTTGCTTTGCATTTCGTTCTTCACAGATGTGAGCCTCTGCCGGTTCGATAGAAGCCCACTTGATACCACAATAGGTGCACCGGAACATCTTGCCTTTGAATACCAGTGCACCGTTTTTCATTTCAGTAACATCTCCAGTTGGTCAATGATTAAATCTGCAACAGAAGTTTCGTCATACGATATTCTGTAGGCGGCTTGGTTGTGTGCAACAGCATCTATGGCATCCATAACACCTTTGTTGTATCCGCTATCGAAATCTCCCTTGCCATTGATAATCATTGTAATGGCATCCCGAACCAGCTTGGAGGCTTTACGCTCCTGTGCCAGCTCTTTCAGCTTTTCGTATATCTCTGGGGTGAGATGTACGCTGTACGGAATTAACCGTTTGCTTGCTTCCATGATTGGAACTCCTTGAATATAAATTTGTACTGGCTTGCAGCCTCTTTGTTTGTTTTAAGCTCCGTCCTGGATTCGATTCCTAACTCTTGCTTTAGCCATGCTGTAGCCGTTTCCTCGCTTGCGTCAAAGGTCTGATTGGTTTCAACCAGGAACTTCCAAAAGCTTGGATCGCGGCACAGTATTGCGGATGATCTAACCATGTCTGGAGAGTATTCCTGCTCCCGGTTCATGGGCTTCTCATTTCCGTCAAGACGTACCATCACCACCTGATACCTGGCTCCTACAAAGTCGCGCATCAGCTGGTCTGGTATCTCGTCCGGGTGTACATTCAAGGTCAGCATATAGCCGGTTTTATCCTGCTTTAATGCGACCTTTACTCCCTCAAACTGTAGCGTTTCCATCAGAAGGGGATATCGTCATCTTCTATGGATTGCTGTTTCGGAGAAGCCGGCTTTTCCGATTTATAGTTGTTCCAAGCAAGCCTTAGCCATTTGCCGTGACCATAATCCGGCATCGTCCAGGCTGATATCTTGATACTAATTTCATCGCCCTGCTCGTCCAGCAGCTGTTTTAAAGCGCTGCGCTCCATCTTTAATTCACCGTTTAAATTGGGGGACTTGTCTCCCTCCTTTTTAAACTTGTTAATGTTCAGGGTTCCTGAATTGGGGTATTGATTAGGGGATGGCATTGAAAGACTCCTTGTACTTTTTAAACTCGTTCATTAATTTAGAGTAGGCTGGCTCAGAATCGGCGCGTAGACGATCAAAGATAGGACGGTTGACCCTGAATATGGTCATCACATCATCTAAGCTCTTAGCCGTATCTAGGCAGATTATGGCTGCGTCATAGACAATATTTGCCCAGTCTTCTGCTGTTGCAGTAGATTTAGCATTGATCTTGATGTTCCACTCCCCGCCTTTGCCCTCGATATTGGCGGGTGGTTTGATCTCGCCAGTTTTCGGATCTACAGATGACTTAACAATTTGCTCGTCAACTTTTGGCTTAGGTTCTGGTTTCTTTTCTGTTGGCTCTGCTGCATCGACTGTATCGTGCTCAGTTAGCTCCAGCGCCATCAACCAAAGGTAGCGGCGAAAGTAGGTGTGAGTACTACCCATAGACTGGATAGCCTGTCCCTTGGCATTCTCTGCTAGAACGGTCGGCGAGGAGAATTGAACCACTTCGCCTGTTTCGGCATCGTGAATGCAAAGCGTAGCAGTCTCAAGGCTGATATTGAATACTCCGCACAATCCGAGTTGGTCAAATATATCGTGAGCAGTAGGGATGAAGTCACCCAACTCAAAGTACTCGTATCCTGCAAACTTGTTCTTGCCGGATTTCTTAAGTGGCTTGCGGGTTATTTCTGACCGTGCCTTCTGTAGTTTCTTAAATACTGTCATTTGTTAACCCTTTCTAGGTTATTAATTTTTGATTGCCATTCTTCAAATTTGTTCATAGTTTCTTTGTAATCCTTATATTCTTCCTCTGTAATTTCGACAAACTCAGACAAGTGATATTTCCATACAAAAGAATCTGCTTCGCATAAAGTAAATACTGGATACCACTCGTCCTCACCTACCGCAAGCTTCATGCTTTTCTTCCTGGTCTTTTCTTAGGCGTGCCATCTAATTTATAACCGTATGGTGCTTTTTTTGATTTGTTTTTAAACTCAGCATATTCTTTATTAAATATTTCAACGATCTCAGGATCAACATCTTTTAGTGTTGGTTTTTCTTTTAATTGTTCAAGCCTGTAATCTAAGCAAGTATCAAAATTACTAAGCAACCTATTTGCTTTTTCTTTGATTCCTGCCTTAACAAAATCCCACTCATTTAAATCCATATCTATTAAGATTCTGTCTTTATCTATATTGTTCCAATCAATTTTCATTTGTTTCTCCCTTTAAAAAGTTATAGATCTTCTCTGCTCCTTTAACAATTACCCCAAAGTCGTGTGGGCTAACGCTAATTACTTCTGCCTCGTCCATCATCTTGACGATATCAAGTGTGAACTGCATGGCTGTACATCTAAGCTGTGTGTCGTTCATTGATTTGCTCCGATAGTTTCTTTGCCTGGTTATAGACTGCTCTTGATCCTGTGGCTGCAACAGTTCCAGTAGATCCTGCTTGCCTGGAATTGCTACTGTCCTTGTAGCCTCTTGCGTCTGCCGGGTGAAAACCAACTTGCTTGCGGATGGCTTTTGCTTTCTTTTCGTTCACGTTATGCTCCTTAAAAAAATGTATATTGCCAATATCAAAGCGACTATTGGAATGACTGTTTGTGCTAGATCCCACCAGAATGCTGTCATTTAATCACCTTTGCTGATTTAAGTTCTTCTGTTTCACCATCAAAAGTAAACTCTACGTTTGCAGATTCAAGAGAAAGCAAAACTGTACCTGGATATACTACGCAAGGTATTATTCTTGCCCAACAAACTAGATCAGGTTTAGGTTCTGGTTTTATTCTGTATTCAACCCATGATGACCATTCAGGACGATCAACTTCCGTCCAATCGTTAAGTGCACTTCTATATTCAATCTGAGCACCTTCGGCCCATGCATGAATTAAGTCTGCGTGTTTGTGTTTCATTTCAAATTCACGAATGGAATCGTGCCCCCAGCAACTGTTGTAGGAAGATTGCCAGACCACTTCTCAATTGCTTTAAGCTGAACATATGACTGTCCGCCTTGCGAGTTAATGGCTGCTGTCTCGATCTGGATAGCCTTAGCACGACCTTCTGCTTTAGCAATAGTTTGTTTAGCTTCTACTTCAATCCTGGCTAGGTCTTGCTCCGCCTGGAGTTTGCTTTGCGTTGCTATTACCTTTGCCTCGATAGCCTTTTGGTATTCGGCAGAGAAACCGAAATTCACCAAAGAAATATCGCTCACAATAATGTTGTACTTTCCCAGCTTGTCTGACAGCTCCTGCTTAATTCCTGCGGATACCTCGTCCCGCTTAGTAATTAATTCCTCGCTGGTGTAGTGCGCGGTAATGGCTTTGAACGATTCGTTGACAAAAGGCATGACCACTTTATCCTGAAGATCTAAACCAAACTCCTTGTAGATATGGGCTGCTCGGTCTCCTGAGATACGGTAGTTCACAACGATATCGGTGTGTACCTGTTGTAGATCCTTAGTGCCGGCAGCAGATCCTGCAAGCTTGGCAGATACCAAACGAACATCCAGGTTCTGTACGCTAGACAATGGATTGACTAGGTGCAGTCCCTCGCCCAACGTTTCCTGGTTGACCGTGCCAAACGTTACCTGAATGCCGATATGACCGGCAGGAACAATGACGTAGGACTCAAGACTAATGTACAGAAGCATTAGGACTAATCCTGCAACGGCTGGCAATGTTGGCTTAAACGTTGGCTCAGGAACTTGTTTGTCTCTCATTGAGTTTCTAGCTCTTACGTCTGCCAAAGAAAAAATATACAAACCATAACCAATTCCAATTGGGGCGGCTAATAAAAAAATTGCAATAAAAAATAAACTCATTTGTGTTTCCTTTAAGCGCCTTTGACGCACATTACTTGTTTTAGGGTGTGAACTACTTCGACTAGATCTGTTTGGTTAGCCATTACCTGATCTATGTTTTTATAACTAGCTGGGATTTCATCTATCACTGCCGCATCCTTACGGCACTCTACTCCTTCGGTTTGTTTAATGAGGTCATCAATACTGAAGCGCCTTTTAGCTTCAGCTCTGGACATACTGCGTCCTGCCCCGTGCGAACAAGAACAATAGGATTGCAACTCACCCTTGCCACGGACAATATATGATTTTTGACCCATCGAACCTGGAATAATTCCAAGGTCTCCGGATCTCGCACGAATAGCTCCTTTACGAGTAACCCAGAGGTTTCTTCCAAAGTGATTCTCCTTCTCTACATAGTTATGGTGGCAATTGATCGCCTCTTGGGTAATCGTGAATTCTTTTGAAATATGCCTTCTGAGCGCATCCAAAACAATCTCCATCATTAGCTTGCGGTTCTCCAATGCATAGCTCTGCGCCCAACTCACGGCATCCATGTATTCATTAAAGTCATCGGTATCCTCTGGCAAATAGGCTAGGTCAGAATCAGGCAGATGGATAAAGAACTTCTCCATTGTTTTCTTGGCTTTTTCAATGTAGTAAGAGCCAATCATGTTTCCTATTCCGCGAGATCCAGAATGAAGCATTACCCATACATCCTGGTTCTCATCAATACAAAGCTCAATGAAGTGGTTACCTGATCCAAGCGTCCCAAGTTGTGGGGCAGCCTTTTTCCAGTAGTCACCGATAATCTCATTTAGCCTTGTGCAAAGATCAAATGATGTTTTTGGCAAGCGCTTCATGCGATCATCAATATCAATTGCTGCTTGAACCCGACCACCTGCGCCCAGCGGAACATCACGCTCAATCTGGGTACGGACATCCTTTAAAGATTCAGGCAAGTCAGAAGCCTTTAAAGACGTTCTAACAGCGTTCATGCCGCAACCAATGTCAACGCCTACAGCAGCAGGAATAATCGCCTTCTCGGTAGCTATAACCGTTCCCACGGTCGATCCTTTGCCCGCATGAACATCAGGCATACAGACTACGCCGTGATGGTTGATAAAGGGCAGCCTTGCCAGGTTCTTAAGCTGGGTCAGCGCCTCCTCTTCTACGTCATCCGTCCAGATCTTTATGGGTCTGGAATCGGCTTCGTGAATTACTTTTTTCATTCAATTGCCTCTTCAACGATTGCGTTTTCTTGTAAATATTTGTGGTACTGGCTGCACCATTGATTGACCTGGCAGTAGCTGCTGCACCGTGTCCGTTCTCCTGGTCTGACCTGGATCTCGTATCCTTTGCCGGCTGTATCCAAGTCTGCTTCCGCGTCCCTATTTGTGGAATGGACTGACTTAGCCCTCTTGCCGCCGACTTTGATCACGGCATAGGTTGTTGGCTTCTCCCACATATCGTCTGGCGAACATTCTGGCAACTGACCATCTGTCTCGGATTCAAAGTAAGCTTCGCCGTGTGCCTTTAGTCTTTCCTCAATGAACAGTTCAGCCTTCTCAAAAGGCCATAGCTGCTGGTCTAGGATCACGATAGGCGCTTGCGGATAGCCCTCCCTATTCACGGCATCTCTTTGACTCCAATCGCGCACTATGGCTACGATACGCAAGCCCTTGACGGGTTTATTCTTAGCTTTCTGGATTAGCCAGGCGTATATGTTGAGCTGCTCTTCCCATTCCGGCTTGTCGTTCTGTACAGCCCAGGCGGTAGTGGTCTTGTAATCATTAATAACGATTCCGTCCTCATAGACCTCTTGAAGATCTACTGCGCCGGAGATATGCCATCCCTCGTGGGTGATGTGCACTCGTTCCTCAACGATATGATTGTCCTGCTTACCGTGCTCCAGGATGTTGTGAACGGCAGAGCCGAACAGTGACCAGACCATAGAGCTAGCATCTTCCTCCACCTCGTCCCAGTGCTTCCTTTTGAGCTGCACAATACGGGGTGAATTGATCAACTCAGTAGCCGAAATATTAGCCTTGCCCTTGGAGTAGGTAGGGCGGGCTAGTACGTTTAGGATTGTTTCTGGTAGATTAAACTTGTTGGTTATTTTCATCTTTATTCTTCCTTGCTTTCATCATTGCATCTGCATATATGTAAGCACGAGCACAGACTTTTTCTGGCTCACCCCATCCTATACATTCAGGTAGAGCAATACCTGCAAACCAGTCTCTTAGATCCATTCCTTCTTGTTGGGTGTTATTCGGATTCGGAAATGCCTTCATCTGCATCCTCCTTTGTCTCTCTAGCAGCTAGCATTGCATCGGCATAGGCATACCTAGCCAGGCATCTGATCTGCACTGTGGCAGCCCTTCTAAACTCAGGATCAAGCCGTTCGCCGTTCTGCGGTGTCATGCTCAAAGCCTTGATAATGTCACCCTCTGATACACTTTGTGGAAGCTCAGAGTCGGGACAGTGAGCTGCAAAGTAATCGCGAAGACCCATTCCTTCAAAATATTTAAATTCCATTTGTGTTTCCTTTATATGTTGTTGGGGCTTGAATGTTATATCTTGTTTTGAATAATGTCAATAGATAGAATGCTACCAGAACTAACTATTGTATCGCACGCCTAACGTTAGGCATGACCCCCCACGAAAGGTTTAATATGAGATATGCAAACAGAGTTGATGCGAACCAAAGTATTATTGTAGAAACCCTACGAAAAGCTGGGGCATATGTGCGTATTGTGACGATGGGAGATGGCGTTCCAGATCTTTTGGTTGGGTATAAGGGGTATACATTGCTCTTAGAAGTAAAGGACGGGGATAAGCCGCCCAGTGATAGGAAGCTGACCAAGGCGGAGCAGAAGTTCTTTGATGAATGGACGGGTGGTTTACTGGCAATAGTGGAATCTGTGGAGGATGCGCTTGCAATTTTGAAAGCTTGCGAATAAAATTCATTTGGTTTTTTCATTTGTAGTTCCTTTCTGTTGAATGGATTTTGGGGGTGTCGTGTGGCATCCCCATTTTTTTTGTATACTAGATGCGCGGGGTTGAAGTCGGGTTAGCGCCGGCTCGGTTGATAAGTGAATTTGTACTCCTTAGTTGTGATAACACTGCTTTATGTGAACAACCCCGCACCAACAAGCATGAGGATTGCTGGGGGACGCCCAGCTTTAACCCGAGTCCAAAGGGCTGTGACAAGGCCAGCCACGGGATAAAGACACAAAGGCAGTCTTCATTCTTGTTGGTATATACGAGGCGGGGCATTGTTATGATGCATTAAGAAAGCCTTATTTTGCCAACAGCTAACAAGTATGAGGATTGAGTCATAGGCATGGAGCGAGTTACGCTATCAGTGTAGGCTCGGAGCAGGATTACTAAGCCTTGTCCCCTTACCGCCAGTCCTCATTCTTGTTGGTGGGTCTATATCAGTCGGTTAGAACTTGTAATGGGGTCTTTCAGTTTTAGAACTGTCAACAAGTATGAGGATTAGGAGCGCCGCAGTCGCTACCTCCAAACGCAGGGGGGATAGTCTTCATACTTGTTCGGGCAAATGTTGTCCTTCTCCCTCGGTAGCTACAACTACTGGGGGAGCACCTACAAGTATGAGGATTGTCAGGGGCTGGAAACCTCTGCGGTGGTTGGAGACTGCCGCCGTAGCAAAGGCAGTCCTCATTCTTGTTGGAGTTATGCCAGTAGCACTCCATTATTTTTATTGACAAGACTACAAATATTTTTACTTAGTTTGACACGCCCTGAAGTTATTTGCTATACTAAAACCGTTGTCGTTACGGGCAATAGTTAGTTGTAAGCCGTTTACTCATACATTCTGCTATATCCTATAAGTCGGTGGTATTTATAGGATATAGACCGTAACCAGAATGTATGGCTAAGCGGCTTTTTTATTATCTATACCTTTATACGTCAGCCGTACTCCGCACGTTAGCAAGAACCTATATGGGTTGCGCGGAAGAAAACATAAAACGGCCCCAGTGACCCGCTGGTCTAAGTAGCGAAAGCGAACAGGATATAGACAAATCCCGTAAAAAGGAAACACACCTATCTCGCAAGAGTTGCTGAAGTTCTAGCAATAGATGCCCGAATAGCTGGCAACCATCCTAGCTATCTCGATAAGTTCAGAGGAAGCGGTATGCTCTACCGAAAGATCGGAGATGATCAGAGTTTGTCGTAAAGGTTCCTTGAGTCTGCCCCTCGCCCCTAATACCGGGGAAGGAAGGTTCAAGGGTAAGAATCTTTTTTAACGTATCATGCAACACATGGGTTGACTATGGAACAATCTATTGTATACTTCACGAAAAAGGAGAACAAATGAACGAAGAATATGCTTTTCATTCACCGTCCGAGCCAAATGTTAAATTTAGACTTGGTAAAGATAGCAACATAATTTTTCACTGCCATGTACCAAAGCCGCCAAATGCTTTTCAAAGATGGATGCTAAAAACATTATTGGGAATTTACATGGAGATAATTAATGACTAAAGAAGAATACATTAAGTTGTTCCATGAAGCAGAAGTTAATCTTGTTGCTTTTAAGCCTGTATTTCATTGTGATGATGAATTGCGGAAAATGGTTGAAATGGCAATAGAAAAAGAGCGTGAGAAGTTTTGCGCTGTACTTCGGCAATTACATGATTCATATTCATTGACAAGCGATTCAAACGCCATCAGAGCAAGGGGACAAGCATGATTTCATACCAACTTACTGGAAAAACACGATACCGCATTGAAATTCGTTGGTTTAAAAAACCATTGCTTGTTGTGCAAGTTGAAATACATAGAAAAGGAAGTGAAGTCATGGACTCTAATGGTGGGTGGACTCCTGATTTTGATGACTATATATGGCGTGACGCAAGACTTGAAGACCTGAAATTTGCAAGGGTACAAGAATGACTAAAGAAGAAATAATTGAGATGGCCCAACGATGCGGATTGTTTGGTATACGACCATATCCTGATGGCACTTATTCTGAAGCACTTGAAGATTTTGCCAAACTGATAGCGGCACAAACACTTATGAAAATTGATCCAAGCAGTTTTATGTCGTATCAAGAAGGGTTCGAGGCAGGTCAGTTAGCAGAACGTGAGGAATGTGCAAAGGTGTGTGAAAACAGCGTTGAATACGCAGGCGATACTTTGGCAGAAGCTATCCGAGCAAGGGGACAATAATGACCGAAGAACAAATGATTGAATTGGCTAAAGAAATATTTCCAACAACAGGTAGGGAA
>Ga0214193_1000261_pt1 | contig 13412 bp, 13 predicted proteins | sample TroBogEpilimnion_10_FD_153031 | JGI IMG/M metagenome (GOLD analysis project Ga0214193, IMG submission 153031) | Freshwater microbial communities from Trout Bog Lake, WI - 05AUG2008 epilimnion | ecosystem: Environmental > Aquatic > Freshwater > Lake > Epilimnion/Euphotic zone | place: Trout Bog...
AGGTAGAGCCACATGATTTTTTCACTTGCCAACGTGTCTCTTTTATAGTCTCTTTTTCAGTTCTTGGTGATCGAACCGTTGCGTTTTTTGGCTTCGAATCAATGCAGTAGCCATAAGCTGCACTTACAGTCTTTCACTGCGCCTCTTTCATTATGTAATGGGCTGCTGTGCACAGATTCCGCAGGACGTTGAGCTCTTGAGCACGATACATGCTTGTGCGTACGGGAATCTCGTCGTGGCCTGCGTGGTGGAGTTTGTCCGACGCCCGCTTGTAGATTTCTAGGATGAGTTCGATCGCCATCTTTATTTTGGACGACGAGTTTCTCCCCCCTGTGCATGTGACGGCTCGTCTGATGTCTTCGTTCTCGTCGAGAATCTCAGCCCATACTTCCTGGCGCGACGCGCGCGAGCTTCGGCGTTTGTTGCTGAGCTGGCATTCGATCCTCTCGAGCATTCCGCGGACGCTCAGGCTCTGGGCCAGCTTGAGTATCTCGTTGTTGGCTCTCGCCAGCGCGGATTTCAGCTCGCGACTCTCCGCGTTGTGCTTCTCTTGAAAAAGCTCCATGTATTGGTCCTTGGCTTGGAGCAATCGGTTATGATTGGCGGTCAGTGTGTCGCGCTCGTTTTCGAGGCGTTGGATTGCTGTGGATTTTTCTTCGATGAGACTGATTTTGTCTTCGATCGCGGATCTGTGTTTTTTCACCATGCCTTCTGTATATCTTGTCATATCGTGCATTCGTTGGCGGAGGGTGGTGTAAGCCCTGGTTAGCCTCTCTTCCGTTCGCATGGCGATCTCGTATGCTATGTCCGGGTGCTCCCTGAAGAACATTATCGGCTGATCGTATCCGTGAATTTCTTTGATTTGCCTGTGCATCGGACGCGATGCTTTGCCTGCCCTAAATAGCGCCTCGGGTGCACTATTGGCTCATAGTTTATTTTCTGTCACGCGCACGCTTTCAATGCGCCTCAGGCTGAAAAGCGCGGAGACAACAACTACGGCGTTGTCGATGCACAGGCGGATGAGGTGAAATTTGCATGCTTAGCACGTCGACATACAAGCACAAAATTCGGTACAGCATGCAGCCAAACTACTACAACCCTCGGTGCACGTAATGCAGCATTCCGTGTTGCTGGAAGCTTGCAATAATGGTGTACTGCTTGGAGGACGTGATGCCGTATTCATGCTGTTTGGCTGCTGTTCTGTTGAATGCAGCATGGCACTTGGTATTTTTAGCAGCATACTGAGCGTCACACAGGTGCGGCGCTTTAATACTGACTTTTGCGTTGATAGTTCACTAGTCAAAAGGCGCGGGGGTACTGGCCCTCTACACTGCCGCGCGTCAATCGGCGAGGCTGAGAAGCGCGGAGACAATCACAACACCGTTGTCGACGTACAGGCGGACATCCGCCCCCTCGAAGCGAAACCAGATCTTGACATTCGCTGCGGCTCCAGTGAACACGTCGAAAAGATTATCGCCAATGGTGAGGCGGTCGGACACGGCCCTCCAGAGCGCTCCGTCGATGCGAACCTGCTGCTGGCCGCGCTGGATGGGCTCGACGCGGATGGTCTCCTGGTTGGTGCTGCGGACGATGAAGCGGGGCCTCGGTTCGCGGATCAGCTCGTAGATGCCGTGAACACGGACTGCGCGATCGCGGGCATTTCGCATGTCCCTGCGCGAGATGCGGAGGTTGAGCCACGCGCAGCAGCGCGAGAGGCGCCCCGTCGACGGGAGCGGGAGGTTCGAGAGCACGATGCGCAGCATGTCCTCCGAGAACATCGACGGCGCCGGGCGCGCGAGGTGCTCGCGGAAGCGGCGGGTTTCGTCGGGAAAATACGCGACGAATGCATCCCAGGCGTCGGGAAACGAGCCGATCCTGCTGTGCATCTCCCTGAGGTGCGACTTCCGATGTGTGGCTCCAGTGAAGTTCTGAAGGCAGCGGAGAAATCTGGGATACTTGTCGCCGAGTCGCTCTGCGGCGGCCAGGAGCATTTCCTTCATGCCGTCCCACTGGCGGACCGCGTCCGGCATGTATTCGGCGAAGCGCGCCCATGCTGCTTGGTCATCCTTGCCAAAGACGCGGTACGCGTCGTCCACGCGCTCGTAGGACACGCCCTCGCCGGCCTTGAGCTTGTACACCAGCTTGCGGAACTCGGCGGAGTCGACGATGGAGTCGAGCTTCTGCTTCAGCTCGTCCCACTTCTTGGTCTGGGACGGCGCAAACACGCGAACCGCGTCCCACGCCCCGCTGACCAGGCCCCACAGCTCTTCCATGCTTTCGTTGAAGCCGCCGCGGCGCTTGATCCTCTCCATGAGCTGCTCGACGTTGCGGCGGTCTGGCGCGGCGCGGAGGATGTCTTTGGCCTTGTCCCAGTCTTCAATCTTCTTTTTGGGCATGAGGGCCAAAAACCCTTCCCACAGATCCGCGTGCTGCCCGATCAGCGAGTGGACCTCTTCGACCGCGGAGTACGCTGTGTCCCAGTCCTTGCAGCGCACCATCCATGTGCGGAACTGGGCGTACGCATCGGCGCCGACCCTGGCGCGCACGCGCTCGTCGAACTCTGCCTGCTTGCGCTGGCGCGCGTTCATCGGGCGGGCGACCATCGCGGCGTGCTGGTCCTCGCGGTAGGCTTGCTTGGTGCGGGCCATTTGCGTCCAGCGGTGTGTGGAAATAACGGGCTTAAATACGGATTCGTTGATTTGATTGCATGGATTTCGGTTAGCAGAGGCCCAGCTCGTCCTAGGTTTGCTGTGAATCAAACATTTTATTCTCTCATGCTGTGAACCAACTGCCTATGGCTCCGAAAAAATCAAAGCGCGGGTTGTCCAGCTCGTACTCTAGAAATCGGATGAAATCGGACGTGTTCGAAAAGTGAATGGGCTGTATGTCTGCTGGCGGATCGGCCGTCGCAGAAAAGAGATACGACTCGAAAAAGTGCACAGAGACCAGCAGCCCCTCTGCCTCGTGCGCAGTGTGATCGAATCTCAGCTTGGAGGAGAAGTTGCTGTCCTGCTTGTATATGGTTGAAGAGAGCAGCTGTTTGGAGGGCGTTGGTGGTATAGAAGTGGTTGACAGGTTTCTGTCGATGCAGAGCCTCATTACCGCCTCTGTGCACAGCAGTATCTTGAGTATGAGCACCAGTTGGGCAGATATGGACTCGTGTGAAAAGGCGAATTTATCGCCGTCTATGCTGCCTTCGACGAGAAATTCAGCGCGATTGAGCTCTCCTTTGGTCGGAGACGATCCTGGCGGCAGGCAGTTGACAATCACAAACTTTGAGTGCAGCAGGCCGTCGATGTGCGCTATGATCTGGATTCTGGTGTGCTTCATTCGGTAGACGCACATTTCTGACTGCCCTTGCCATACACAGCCCTGTTGGTGCGATCGGATGATTTCGAAGTCATGGTATCGGTCGACGAGGGAAATGCAACGGTCGATTTCATTCCAAAACGGGGTCAGGCTGCTTTGTTGCATGTGTGGGTTGTCTATGTGAGATGTTATGTATGGGGGCTAAGTTTGAGTCTTTTTCGGAGCTGCAAGGGTGGGTTTAATTTAGCCAGTTATCAGCTTGCGTGCTGTCGACATGAAAGACAGCTGCTCTGCCTTGTCGCACGATGATAGAGCTCAGCACCTCAATCAACACCAGCATGTTTCGATTTCCCTGAGCGCCAGCCTGCCTCAGTTCGCTGGCCATGAAAAGCATGAGCTGATTCATGCACTCCTCGCGCTCTCCTGCGGCGATGTGCAGCGGTCGTCTCATAGAAAACCACCGCCTCATGCCTTTGGCGATCGCAGCAATGAACTTTCGCGCTCCGCCGTTGATTATTGAGAGCGCGCACAGCACAGCGTACGTTGTGAGCAGCGAACGCAGGACGTGAAACCACTGAATCGGGTCTGTGAGATCCGTCGCGTCGCAAACGCGCGCGAGCAGTGTGTGGAGAATCAATTTATCGACAAGGGTGAACGGCGATGGGCGCACGTGGTGAAGCAGGACTTCAATCTTGAGCTGAAAATCCATGGTAGTGGATACAAATGATTGGGGTTTTGTCTTGGAGGGAAAGCTGAGATTCAAAAGAAATCCGACGATTTTATCTGCTGAGAGGGGCTAATTTTTTGTCTTTTTTAGTGTTATGTTTCACTTTTTCAAACCTCAGACTTTATTCCAAAATCTCATGGCCCGCATTCCATGCGGCACATTCGCAACCAGGAGACCCCTCAGGCCATTCATGAGCTCCGTCCAGCCCATGCACTTGAGAAATATGAGCACGCGGGTCATGCGCAGCTGGTTGTGATTTGCGCGGCGCAGCTTTGCGTTGAATCGCGGCTGGTTGGTGATGCTGACGGTCTCTCCGTCTATTCCCCAGAACTTGAGCATTTTGGACACCATCTGCTTTGCGCGCGCCACGACGACGGCGTCCTGCAGCATCTCCTGGGCGGCTTCGGACGTGAATGGCTCGCTGGCAGCGTCGGGCTGCGCTTTCGACAGGAGCGGGTTGGGGAACGCGAACTGCACGAAGCCGTGCTCTTTCTCGAGGATTTTGTAGTCGAAGTCGAGCACTGCGTGTATGTCGAAGTTGCCGAGCGGTGTCGTGCGCTCGCCGCGGTAGAATTCGATGTATTCGGACATTGGGGGTTTATGGCTTTGACTTGATTGGAATTGAATGCAAAATTCGGATGGATTTGTGTGGTATATTTTAAATTTGGATGGATTTGTGTAAAAAAAAATTGAATCGATTTGTGTTAAAATCGTGACCTGTCACGATGGCTGATGTAAAAGAAAAAGTTTGACAATTTTCAAGAAAAAAAACTTTATTTTTTTGTCAAACGTAACTGCAGCTCACTTGGCCAACTTTCTCTTCTTGGACGCGTGCTCGACACGCCCCTCGAAGCGGGCGAACTCTTCGGTCAAATCAACATAGTGCATCTCGAAGATCTGAACAAGGGTGTCGTAGACGTCCTCGACTTTTGCGTCAGCAGGGATCTTTCGCTCCTCGAGTTCGAAACGAAAGTTGCGCGGCCGAAAGAGACCGTTTCCGAACACGATCAGGTGCTCCTCATCGTCCATGGTGAGCATCACCATGTTGTATCGGGTCTTTTTGGAATTGAGCGCCATGTGATGGTAGCGCACGGTGACATGGCCATGGGACGAATCGAAGCACAGCACGTTGTTGTATGCGATGCGTTCCTCTTCGTTGGTCCCGAACTTCTTCTGGCGCCAATCGTCAAGGAGCTTTTCGGATTTCGCTTCGGAGAGCTTGCGCAGATCTTTGGCGATGTTCATCAGCTTGCTGTACGTCTGGCTGGTCTGCATTGGGGCAGTTGTTCGTGTGTGGACGCGTGTTTATATACAGATCGAACGACAAATGGGGTTTATTTGTGATATTTGTGTGGCACTGCAAGTTTTGAAAGTATTTTTTTTTTCTATCACGGGCTTGGAGGCTGTTTCAGGCGGCAGAGTAAAATTTTCCATGTTCAAGATTAAAAGAGCATTTTCTCACTTGATTTTCTCGGCGTTTGTCTTTGTGTCTCTCTTGGCTCTGTTGTTTGATGCTTCGAGGAAAGAAAGTTACAAGCCACCAATAGTAATCACGCGTCGCGAATGGGATTCTACTACGAATTCCACAGCGAACAGCAGTGCAACGGATAGTGAATCGATTCCGTTTAGCAAGGAGCTTCTGGATGATATCGGTGTACCGATCGCTCCTGTTTTGACTCTGAGACTGAGGCAGCTGTACGCTCCTGAGGTCTGCATTTGGGAGACTGAAAGATGCAGAGTATTCAGTGAAAACGACCAGCGCAAGATGATCGAGGGATTTTCCCAGCTCACAAATTCAGACTACCTCAAAAAATGGACCGTATGGAACGAGATGGAGAGCTCCTTTCTTATCAAGAAGAACGCTGTAATCAATTCGCTAGGCGACGTCAGAGCCTGTGAAGAAACGAATGTGCTCATTGGGAGTTACGGGTGCAAGGACTACATCGACAGTGTGCCTGAGTGCCAAGGCTCCTATGAAACACACAAGAACGTCATTGTCATTTCGCAGCACTGGGGAGAGGGCTATTTTCATGCCATGATAGAGGGGCTGCCAAGGCTTATGCAGGGTGTTGAGTTTCTGGGTTCAGAAGCCTTGCGCCACTGGAGCGTCCATAGCCTGATGCCATCCGCAGCGCAGGTTGCGGACCTTTTGGGGCTAAAAAGCGCTGTTTCCGGGGTCATCAGAGCAGAAACCGTTTTCATCCCGAGGCCTACCGCTTGCGGCGGGGAGCTCAATGGCAAATGGGTGCGACGGATTCGCCCGAGGTTCGTCGGATTGAATGACTTTCTGCTGAACGCATCAACTAGACGAATGATCATCTGCAAGCGGGGCGAAGGGTCTGTGAGGGCCCTGACAAACCACCAAGACATTGTGCAAACAGTTCGCGCGCTATGGAACGGAGAGGTTCTGGAGCACACTGGAAGCGGTGGCTTTGCGGATCAGCTGAGGCTGTTCACCGTGGCCCATGGCATCCTGGGACCTCATGGAGCAGGCCTTTCGAACATGGTATTTATGCCTTCAGGGTCAGTGGTTGTCGAAGTGCTGCCTACAATGGGGAGCAATCGGCTCAACCCATGCTATATCGTGCTGGCATACACTTTACGGCACAGGTATTTTGGCCTGCACGGTGAATTCGACGCGTCGAGTCAGGGGAGTCTGGATGTCTCGCTGCTTGATTCTCTGCCTATTTGGTGATTTGTGCGGGATTTCTACACATCCTTGTTTGGTGAATAAAGCAGATTTTATTCGTGTTTTTATTGTTGTGCTTAGGCACAGCTTTCGTCTTTTGTAGACTGGGCCCACCGAAGAATCTTCCGCTTCTCTGCAGCAGTCCGCTGCGCGGCGTCAAAGGACTCTGTGGCGTTGTCAGCGCAGTAGTGCAGCGCGAGTCCCCAGTCGGCGTACGGCACAAAGGTGTGCGTGAGAAGGTCTGCATGCAGATCTGCGACCAGAGGAAAGTCCCTGCCGCCAGAGTCGTAGTGCAATCCGCGCTCGCGCCAGTTGCAGACGATGGTCTTGGCGCCATCTTCGATCCACGGATACAGCGTGTACAGGCCTTGATCGTGCATGAAACGAAGCAGCCAGATCTCCCACATCGAATCCGCCCGTCCGTCGGCCTGGAATTGGCGGAACCATTCGCCTGGCACGGTCCCTTCGACCATCGGATCCGTTCCAGAGGCCTGTTTCACCCACGCGCGAAAGCGCCGCCACGCATCGTGCGTCGGGGACATGCTCCTGGGAAGCGCATATTGAGTTATTGAAATTGCAACAAATGTGGCAAACAAACAAAAAGACTGACCATGTAGCAATTAGGCGATAGGCGAAGACACCTATCCCCTTTGGCACAAGCTGATCCACTGTCAACCGGGCGCCCTGGCGAGCGACAAGCTGGGCCCGCATTCCAGTGACGGCGCCGATGTCGGGGGCCGCATAGGCCTTGTGCGCGTCGATGAACCACTCGTGGTACCTGGGGCTCACCTCCAGGTCGTCTTCCAGCAGCACTACCGCGTCGTACAGCGCGGGCGGAAACAGCTCACAGGGCCACGAATCGACCCACTGGCCAAAGATGCCGACCGGTTCCGGCCACGCCTGGATTTCGAACACGCCGTGCGGCCATTCGAAGGCCTGGAGCAATGCCATAGTAGCAGGATCGTGCGGCTGGTCCTTGGAGCGGCGGTCCACGCTCACTTGCACGTCGATGCGAGCATCCGCTGGGTAAGCTGCTCCTTTCAAAGACAGCAGAAGGCGCTCCAGCGAATGAGGTCTGTCCATTGTCATCACCACTGCACGGAGATCGCGACGCTTGCAGGTCGATCCGTCCAGGAACCACGCCCCGTGATCTTTGGCCATCTGAATCTTATTTGCGTTCCCGGACACCCAGTTGTGCTGCTGCACCATGGGCCTGGTGCCCTTGCAGCGTGCCTGGTGCGCCGCGCTGTGCAGCGGATGGTAAAACATTCCGGTTCTGAAGGCGCACCGGTCGAATTCGCTGAAGCGGACGGCGCCGAGTCCTTGGTTCAGGAGATCCTGATCGTTTGTCCCGAACGCCCCCTTTGCGATCTCTGCCTCCAAGCGCGACACCACGGCGTTGGCATAAAAGGCGCGCGCGGCCTCCGTGGCTGCGAATCGAATGAAACCCCCGCCGTACATGGTGCCGTCCCAGTAGAGCGTGAGGTCTGTGGTGCTGTGCAGGATTTGATCGTGTTTGAGGAGGTTCCCGCAGTATTCGGCATCCGCTTCGAGCCAGATGACTACGCGCTCCGGTCCGATCAGCTGCGTGAGAAGCCGTCCGCGCAGCAGCATCAGGCGGATGTATTCTGGGGTGTTGTAGTCGTGTCCCGACTGCACGCTGTCCGAATGAAGCCCGATGATGGCGTCGGTGTCTAGCGCCGAAAGGTAGTCGACTGTGGCCTGATCTGTTACCATGACCAGTGTGTGAGCGAGCATGGGCGGAAAGAGCTGTAGGTTGCACAGGAAGCTGGCCAGCATCTCCTTGTACGCGTGGTTGCCAAAAGTGACGAACAGCGGCGATCGGAGCGCTTCGTACGCCACGGGCCTTCCGCGCGACGTGAGCTGTAGAGGAACGGCATTGTGCTTTGACTGCGCAACTACCGTGTTGTCTGATCTCCTGCGCACCACTACCTGGCTCCCGTGCAGTGCGGTTTCATACGCTGCGTGGTTTGTGGACCCGTGGTCAAACTCCGCGCCAGGCAGCTGCACATTGTACTCGGCGTCGCGGTTGAGGCGCGAATGGCCCGCGTAGTTGCCGTCGGCGGTAGTCTGGTGCAGGGCCGTGACGGTGGCGGTCAGATCGACCAGCACCGAGCGGTGGTACGCCCAGTCCACCAGCGCATTGTCGTAGGCGCGTCGCCCGATGACGTATCCGGGCAGCGAGGATCTCCATCGATCCAGGAGCCCGCGGGTCACGATGAAGTAATCCTGTGCTATGTCGATGAAGAGCTCGCTCGGCACTTTCGGGACATCGTCAAGCGAGAGGGGCCCCTTGAGGTCGTGGTTGCTCCTGCGTCCGACTGCAAGCATTTCCGGTTGGTTCCAGTCCAGGAGCGCATCGATGGTCGGGAGCAGGCCCGAGTCGAACAGGATGTCCGAGTTGGCATACGCCAGCAGCGGGGCGTCGGGACAGGCGTCGGCAACGAGGTTGAGCAGCGAGCTGAACAGCGGGGTGCCGTGCTCGTTGGTTTCGGGGGAGTTTTTGAGCACTTCCCAGTCCGACACGTTTTCGTCGGCGGACACGAGGGCGAGAAACGCGCGCACCCGTGGCCCCAGTGCCGAGTACACGGTTGCCGAGTTTTTGTGCGCTATGGTCTTGAGATAGTGGTCGTCGCCGCTTGTGCCGCGGAAGCTGACGACGATGCAGAGGTCAGGACTGCTTTCTTTTTCGTTAGTGCTGTTGGGGCTGCTTGCTTCGTCGTGATTGCTGCGGGTGTGGCTTTTGGCGTCGCTGCTGTTATTGATTAGGATGTGGGTGCTGTTTTCCGCGTCGAGGTCGGCGGAGACGTTTGATTGTGTCTCGGTGGTGTTGAAGTGGAGTGACGGTTTGGCGGGGAGAGACAAGGGGGTTTCAAACCTCCGTATGTTGAGCATGACTAGGGAGAGCATGAGAGCGTAGAGAAGCAGGACAAAGAAGTTCCTTTTCATGGTGGGCATACAACGGGCCTCTGTTTGTTTGTGTTTGTGTTTTAATGTCGATTTTTTATTGTTTTTTTACAACTTGAACTGTTCAAATTTTGAATGCAAAAAGGGCCATGATCCCGTCTCCCACTATCATCTGGAACTTGAGCAAACGGCGAGGATACACCAGAGCAATACCGGCCTTATGCATGCACCATCCCACGGCCAAGTCTTCGTCGCGCTGGTCGTTCTCGCATTCGTGGAGCTTCTGGGCGGCTTCCCTCGACAGCACGTAGCCATTTTTCCCGTCCGCGTACTTGAACTCGCTGGTGCTGATGGGTGTTCCCCAGTAGTTGGAGGATGGCTGTATTTGCTCTATCGGGATTCTGGAGTGGATGCCGTCGTTGTATTTCGCGAAAAAGGCAGCAAACGGATACGCCCTGAGCCCGAGACTGAAGGCGTCGCGTGTCTGTGCGAAGGGAGTGCGATTTTCGGGCGTCATTATGAGCGTGTGTTGCTGTTTGGCGACGTGTTTGGCTCCTTCGCCGAAGATGACGTAGGCGACAGTGTCGTCATAGGCCGCCCACGCAGCATGTTTCGGGTGGTCCTTGGAGAGATGGATGATGTAGACCCACTTGACGCTCCAGGTGCTGGGGTACGATGGATGCTCGAATGCAGCGGACTCGACTTGTTTGGACGCTACAACTGCGACGCTGAATATCATGATTGCAATGAGCCCGTCGTGGGCCATTGAGCTGGATTTTTTTTCCCGGGCAAATGGACGGCCCGTGGTTTTTCGAAAATCAAATGGACCCAAACGAACCAGCTGCGCTCGCTGTCCTTCGCTCTGGGCGCGTAGTGGCGATGGTCGGTGGCGAGGAATGGGACGTCGTGGAGGACAAGAGTGACACTGCTACGCTCTGGTTTCGACTCCGCAAGCGCAACGAAGAGAATCAGGGCGATCGGCGCTTCGTCAAGGTGGGACCCGCGTCCAAAGTGGAGATCCGGCACGTGAAGCGCGCAAGGAGGCTGTGGGCACAGCACGAAGGCATGAACTTTTCGCTGTACACTGTGCAGGCGAAAGACGTGCTGGCGCTGCGGGGCGCGCTGGGGAAGGCCGATGGTCGGCAGGTGTTTCTGAAGCTGGATGCAGAGGTTATTTACAGCATATTTGCAGGGACAGTATAAAAACAACCCTTGGCTACCAGCAGAATGATGAAGATCCTCGGCCGCCTTGATAGACTGACAGCCGGGCTGAAGTCAGAGGATATTACGATGGATATTAAGGAGGAACTGAAAACCTGGCACGAATCCAATCGTGAACAATTTCCAGTTGTTGCTGGCCGATTGGATTTCTTGGTAGATGCAATCGTGAAACACATGGCTGGATCAAACCAATTGTTCAAATTTGATTTCGCCAAGTCGAGTGAAAGGTATAAAAATCAGATGTTCGAACGTGAGTACATAGACAGTGTGAAGGGTTTCACACGCATCATTGCAGGAAAACGTGAAGGAGATGATTTTACCATAGATCACACAATACGCGAAACGTATGGTTTTGTAGGTCGTCAGTTGCAAACAGCATTTCCAGGACTTATTGTCATGTGTAAAGAATCAAGCGGTCGCATATTAGCAGTGACCTTGGTCCGGTTTGAAACAAAACAAGACTTGTTCAGGCAAGCAACTTTTTTGACCACGCGGGTCAAGACGGCAGAGAATTCAACATTCTTCCAATGCTGTATCGGTGCTAATTTTACAAACGTCATTGCCATTGAGGATATGCATTCATTTGTATCAAAAAGAATCTTCGACTTAAGCACGCCTATTGTGATGACCTTCACTGGCGAGGATGGAGACAGGTTGAGCTTTCAAGAGCTGGAGTCAATGCTTTCAATTTACATGCATTGTCACGGGTACACAATGCACTCGATAGACAATATGCCACCAGAATGTTGGGAGGCGATGGATAGATCCCATGCTGCGTTTGTAGGCGGTGTCGAAGTTCCTTCGTTATTTTTCAAGGCTGAGAAGGATGGTGATGTTGAAGGCAACATGTACTTTGCAATCAAAACGGGCGCTGTTGTCCGGGTATATGTGAGCATTTAATATGCTGATGAGCTGAAGCTGTATGCTGAGGTTGCTGCTATTTTGTGATTTGGTCGTGTAAATGTTTTCTGGAGTTTATCAAACTTGATTTCCACAGAAGAAAAAATTTATTTCACAAAGGAAAACTTGTCGTAAGCAATCATCCGCAGCACCTCTGTCTCCCCGAGCAGCGAGAGCAGCGAGTTGCCTCCGAGACGCGGGTGCAGGCCCATGGCGAGCGCCAGGCGGCGCCGGGCGTCGTGCTTTTTTTCGATCCGGAGCAGCGTCTTGAGGTCCTTGAATATCAATCGGCAGGCGGTCTTGTAGCTCATCGACACATCCGGTCCGAAGCTAGACATGCAGTGGTGCACCCAGGGGCGAATGATGAGGCCGCCAAACGCCACGCGCTCCCAGTCCTGGGTGCCAAGTGTGAGACAATTTTTTTACTGTGAGTGTGCGAATAGACGGGTCTCTTATTGTGAGCGTGCAAATACCTCGGTCATGCAGAATATGATGCTGAAGCGTTCTCCGATCCATCGCTCGTGAAAGATCTCTGTTTCGCTGTCCACTATCGTGTTTTTGCACGCGTTTGGAATCATCGTATCGAACATGGCCATGATTTCTTCCACCTCTGCCATGTTGAGGATGAGAAATTCCTCGTATCTGCTGGACTTGGAAAACGCTATGCATAGTTTCGATGCCATGTGGTTGTGGTCTTATGATCGTGTTTGGTGGCTTTCTAAGAGCTGTTGTGTGTCTGTAGAATCTTTTGCTGTGTTTTAAAAATTTGAAAATGTTTGTGTTGATTGTTTTTTTTATTTGAAAATGTTTGTGTTGATTGTTTTTTTATTTGAAAATATTTGTGTTGACTGACCACAGACCATATTATGGCTTAATCTGATTTCATCGATCATTCTTACGCCATAAAACAACAGCCGTCTACGAATCGTACTCTTCGAAACTCCAGCCAGCAGAGCCCGAACAGCGAGCCCGTCAGCATGAGCGTCATGACCACCAGTTCGAAAAACCTCATTCGTCTGATCAGGCCGGTCAGCTCCAGCGCTGCTTTGAGGCTGTTGAAGCGAATCCGCCCGCGGCCTGTGGGTGATGAATTAATTAAAGGACTCTCTCAGATTGCAATAGCAAAAAGCACCTCCTCCGTCGCCCCATTCCTCGCCCCACGAGTTCTGGACGATCCAGTGATCGGGGCCCCATCCTATGACCACCAGGGCGTGGCTGGTTGTCTTCGGCGGCCCTGCTCTGAAGATGCCTGTGTCATGTTCCTGCAGCAGCTGCACAGCCGTGACGCCTAGCAGCGGCAGGCCGGTCAGCAGCAGCGCGGCCTTGGTTTCGGCCACCGACATCACGAGGCCGTGGGAGGCCTGGAATTGTATTGTTTCTTTGTCTTCGCTGCACGGCAGCCCAAACTGCTGTGGTGAGCTGTCGATGTCGCTGACGCCTTGATGCATTATCGCGCTCACTTCGTCCAAGGAGACCCCGAGCTCGTCATTGCACCGCTTGCCTGTGCAGTCGAATAGCCTGTATGGCGACGGGATGCGGTCCGCGCGGTTTCTGAGGCACAGGTGCATTGAGGCCACGGTGGCCATCGCAAACGCAGAGCACGCGCCGCAGTCCTGCTGGGAGAAGGTCGTGTTGTAG
>Ga0214193_1000275_pt1 | contig 12947 bp, 16 predicted proteins | sample TroBogEpilimnion_10_FD_153031 | JGI IMG/M metagenome (GOLD analysis project Ga0214193, IMG submission 153031) | Freshwater microbial communities from Trout Bog Lake, WI - 05AUG2008 epilimnion | ecosystem: Environmental > Aquatic > Freshwater > Lake > Epilimnion/Euphotic zone | place: Trout Bog...
CCAGCGGCTGCGGCTTCACCCTGCAGTACCAGAACGAAAACAGCTCCTGGCCGTCGAATCCGTCCTGCAATTCATTCATAAGGAACATGCACGGCATAAAACTCATGTATGACCCCGCGCTCGCGGGCGCTTTTAAACGATATCGCCCCGTTCCGCGGTCTGAGGCTGGTCCTCTTCGTCGGAGGTCACGAACGAGTCGTCGTCGCTGTATTCGTCGTCCTCCGTATCACTTTCCTCTTCACTCGATTCCTCCTCTGTCGATTCCTCAGACGAAAACTTGCGCTCCTGTGCCCCTCCCTTTGATCTCGTAAGCACGGCGTCCCCGCCAGGGCTCTCGTCGTCGCTCTCACTCGGACTCCAAGATTCGTCGCTCGTGGAGACAGCCTCCGACTCGGAGTCAGAGAACTTGCGCTTCTTGCCTTCGCGGGTGCTGTTTGCAGTGCCCTCCATCTGCTGCAAAACGGGTTCGCTGCAGCGTATGCCATGAGTGTCTGTTTATTTTTTCAAGTATTTAACACGCCGCCCCTCCGCCCGGCGCTTATGGCGCTGACGTTTCAGCACCTGTACGCTGCGTACGAGGCCTGCAACAAACCACCCGAGCCCGAGCGAATCCTGAGCAGCATGGAGGCCTTCAACAAGCGAAGGCGAATCTCGGACCGAGTGAGCGCATTCGACCGCATCACGCACTGCAGGCGCGCCCTGGAGGCCCTCGACCGCCAGGGCTGGAACCGCAGCTATCACCAGCGGCAATTCCACGAGCAGTTCATCCGAGCCTGCGCCAGGATCTTTTACAAGACGGAGCCACCCGGCACCTTTCAGCGAGACCACCAGAAGCTGCTGCAGCTCAACGGATGGCAAAACCTGTCGCAGGAGATCCTTATTTCGACACCGCGACGATGTGAGTACTGACTGTTTTTTTTTATTGAGAGCGAATACTGACAAAAAACCATACAGTTGGCAAAACCATCTCCGTAAGCCTCTTCGCGGCCGCTATCCTTTACAGCGCCCCTCGCGTGGAGCTCAGCATCTACAGCACATGCAAGCGGATCAGCCAAAAACTGCTGAGAAACGTGAAAAAATTCCTCGACCTGGTCTACACCGAGCTCGACGTCACGCCGTTCAAGATCATCCGAAGCAACTGCGAGGAGCTGGTCATCCAGGGCCCGGAGTCGAAGCAGGACCTGCGCATAGTCAACAGCTACCCATCCAAGGTCAGCCGCTCACAGACAGCCTCTTTACGAGCTCTGTCGTGTCGTCCGTGTAAATGTGAAACACCTTGGACACCCCGTCCATGGATGCAAACGCGCGCATCACTCCGATCTTGGTGTTTTTAGGGTCCGAGTTGAACTCCTCCGCCTCGGCCGTCACGCGCTGCAGCAGCGACTCCGTCGGATTATGCTCGTTCGCCAGGATGTGCACCAGGCATGTGGTGAAGGGCCTGCCTGCCTTGAGCTCCTTGCATCCCTTGAACGGAACCATCGGGGCCCACCTGAGCCCAGCGCGCAGCTCGTCGTGATCCACGAGCGGCAGGTGGATCTCCGCGCGCCGGGCCTTGATGTATTCCTTGAGGTTATCCAACTCCCCGTCGCCCAGCTTCTTTCCCGTCACCGGCATGTACACCTTGATCTTGTCGTCCGCCAGATACTCCATGTCCACACCGTACGTCAGCCCCTGCCCGCCGATCTGGGATCCGATGAGGGCGTCGTTCTGGCAAAACGCGGTCCGGTAGAAGGAGCCACGCGAATGGGTGAGGTGGACTGCGACTTTAGTCTTGAGCCCCGTGTCGGCAAACATGTTGAACGGCGCGGTCGTGGTGAGCGCGTTGGCTATGTCCGAGAGGCTGTGATACTCCGACCCGAGCTTCAGGCGCTTCGAGCTCTGATCGTCCACCATGCACGCTGTCCCCTCCATCATCACGGCGTGGGGCATCTGAGGATGGTTGCACACCATGCACGCGCACGCATGAGCCTGCAGCTGGCGCTGCTGACCCTCTCCTCCCATGGAGGCGGCGTTGGCGGTGACCAGGGTGATCTTGCATTCAATGACCTTTTCGTGCACATACTTGCCGAGGTAGATGGCCAGCTCCATGAGCTTGTTCTGGTACTGAGAACCCATAGTGGAGAACAGATCCTTGGGGAAGTACCGCTTCATCAGGTTGTTGTACCGCATGTAGGTGTCGGTCTGGTTGAAATCGCCCGAAAAGTTGCTGTAGATGTAGCCCAGATGGTTCGTGTTGTTCATCAGCAGCGCAGCGAGACCCTCGCAGTCGTCCGCCATCAGCGTGGCCTTGCCCTGAATCAGCTGGTTCGGGTGCGAGAACGGCCGCTTGAAAATCTCAGAGAGCATCGTGCGGCTCTGCGCGCCGGGGTCCTCGTTGAGCGTGAGATCCAGCGTGTACGGCACCACGCTCGCAGACCGCATGGGCGCCTGCGCGTAAGAGGCGATAAAATCGGTGATGCCCCGCAGATCCATCGCCTTGACATCCTCAATCGTCAGCGCATTGTGGTTCAGCGTCTCGGCCAACAGGTAGGTGCACTGCCAGGGCGGGACGTTTTCCGGCTGATCAAAGTCGATGTGGTAGGAGCTGTACAGAGTGGCCTCGTTCTCCATCATATGCGCCGTGAAAATGGAATGAAACATGTGCCCTCCGTTCTCGCTCGTGATCGCAGTGTGCTTCTCGAGGCCGTCCTTGATATGCTCGTCCAGCTTCTTCATCGTCTCCAAGTGCCGCTCCGAATCGCACAGGACCGACTTGCTGATGGCGTCGGTCTGGTACAGCTTCAGCAGATCCATGTGCATGCTCCTGCTGTGCTCGTCGTTGGCCTTGAAGGCCATCTTTACCGTGTTGCTGTTGAAGTTGGAACTCACCTCAAACATCCCGCCGTCCTTCGTCTTATCCGCCAAATCCACCAGCGCCATGTGCCCCGCGCACACCGCCTTGAGCATGTTGTCCTTGTTGTCGCGAAAGAAGAAGTGGAACTTGACCCTATCCGTCAGCTTCACGCCGTCCGCGGTGGGCCTCATTTCGAAATCGGCAGAGAGCTCGCCCTTGCTGTTGACGGGCACCTCGCTGTACGTGCAGCCGTCCCGGTTGGTCACATACACCGCCGAGATGGTGTCTGAGGGAAACTCCCCCTTCTGTGATCTTGTCTTGAGCGATGCATTGAATCGAATCCTAATGGACATCTGTACCACAGGCCCGCGCGCCACTTTAATACAGAGATGACATGGACACAAGCAAGAATCACCGAGGCATATTTAATCTGCGGCGCGACGCGCCCTAAGCCATGGCCGTTCACATTGCATTCGAGAAATCGGCGGATTCGATGCTGAAGAAGCTGGTAAAGATTCTTGCGGGGCCATACGTGCACACTGAAATCATCATCACCCAGTCGCAGCCCACAAAAGTCCACACGGCCTACTCTGCCTACATGGCGCACACGTTTGCACGGACGTTTCAAAAGGACTTTTGGTTCGAGGACCAGCACCACGACTTTTTGCATATCCCAGTGTCTGCAGACGAGCTGCAGCGCATCTGCAAGACCTGCGAGGCCTGCGTGGAGACCAAAATCCCATACAACACACGAGACATGGTGCTGAGCCAAGTGCCTCTCAGGAACCCCACAGAGCACGATCTGTTCCACTGCTCCACCCTGTTTTGCTCTCAGGCAGTTATTCTGATCCTGAGATCGTGCCTAGACGAGACGCACTCACTGCAGCCACACCTGTCCACCGTAAACAGCCGCACCATCACACCGTCGCAGCTGTACGAGCTGCTGAGGCAGGAGTGCCCCCCTAGATGCGCCAATCAAGTGCTCTCAAGGTGAGCCGAGCTCCGTCAGCAGAGCCACCTTTCGCTCCAGCAATTTCCGACACTCGTCAAGCGCATGGTCCGCTTGCCCTATCTCCGCCTTGATCTCCAGCGCTTCCGTCAGCTGCAGCAGCGACCGCAGGTGCCTTGTGCCCGTCACAGCCGTGTTTTCCACCTGCACAAACGCCGGGGAGTGGTCGCCCAGACCGCTTTGAGCGGTTTCGATCACGCCATCGAGTGATTCGGAGGTGTGCTTGGTCTTGAGAAAAGCTAAAACCGTCTTCAGCCGAGAATTCACCGCAGCCAGCTCTACTAAGCGGGGGTCTTGTTTGGTTTCCGTGGAGGGCATATGGAGCTTCCGATATGCATATCGGACTGTGTAAGGGCACAGACAAAACAGCTGTCAAAAAGAAGAAATCAACGGGCCTTACACGCGCGCCATTCACGCTTCGGACATCGATGTCCGACCAGCCGTCACAGGAACTCGATTTCTTAAAAACAGCCATCTGCCTCAAAGACGCAGAGATCTACGCACTCCGCGGAGAGCTGGATCGGAGGATGCACGAGAATCAAATGCTCATGGTCGCCATCGAGCGGCTCGAGCGCACCATATCTGCGTCAAGCGATCGCCTGATCAGGAAACTGGACAGATTCGATAGCAACAAGCGCCACAAGCGCTAGCTCTACTGCAGTGCCTCTATTATGCCCGCCGGAATGACGCCTCTGTCGAAATTGAAAATCCGCTTGCCAGATCTGCACACGGGACACTGGAACGTCCTGTTGCGCACAAAATGGCACATCAGCCACACGGCATTGAAGCGATGGCCGCAAATCAGCTCCGCGCATCTGAAGTCGGGGTGCAGCGGATCCAGCGCCGCAAGCTTGCATCGTTCCAAGGGCGGGGGGCTATCGTTGATGGGAGCCATGCTGAGAGGGCATTCCTCCAAGTCGTCAATGGCGGTGCAGACGTGCATCGACTCAATCGAGTACTGAACAGGAAGGTTGTTTGCAACCAGCGTGGCCCGCATCGACAGGATAGTCCTATGCTTGCACCGGATCTCATTTCTCCCGCGCCGCACCTCCGATTCTAGCATGGCAATGGCCTCATGCTGCTCAGAAGCCAGCTTGGATAGTTCCATTATCTTGCGCTCATCCTGCCTGCGAGCATGCTCCGACTCCATGTACAGGCGCTTCCATTTGCTAGGGTTGGACGGCATTTGTCGCTGTGATCTGGTCACGTAACGAATTTGATTGAATTTGAGGTGGGTCACGTAGCGAATTTGATCGGATTTGAGGTAAGTCACGTAGCGAATTTGATCGGATTTGAGGTAAGTCACGTAGCGAATTTGATCGGATTTGAGGTAAGTCACGTAGCGAATTTGATCGGATTTGAGTTGTTAGTCACGTAACGAATTCGATAGGATTTGAGGCTGCTATTCAGTTTTTTAAAATAAACCGGTTCAAATTGACAACGTCGAAAATTCTTGTGCCTTTCCATGCACAAAACGAAGACCGAAAAGACACTGACCTCCAAGCACATCATCGCAAATGCAGTCGAAAGGATGAAGAGCATCTTCCTCTTTCACATGACCGTCACGCTGTTTTTAACGTCGATCCAGATCTGCTTCGGATTCAGAACCATCTTGCCCATCTCGTTTGTGGTGTTTTGCAACACCCTTTGCCTCGCGGAGCGCTTCTGGCACGTTCAGCTCGTCACACTCATCTACTGGCCCATCGAAACACGAGGGGTCTTTGTGGCCTCGAGGCTGCTGATCGTCACGGTGGCGATTTTGACTGTCCTGTTTTGCGTAAAAATAATAACGTGTCAGTAGAGCTTAGCCTCTCGGCCGCGTTTCATCGCACCACAATGCGCCGCGCCGAGAACCCGCGCTGCACGAACCCGGTGCACGACGCCGCAGGAGGGCAAAAGCTCCGCGGCTGGTTTCGCCAGAGGCACACGTGCAGAGACTGCTGCATCGAGCGGATCAGGTCGCTGCTGGCGCAGGGGAAGAGTGGACGGTATGAGATTACGAAAATCATCACGCGAGAGTTCCGGTCGTACTGGTGCCCATTCTGCCTGATGGGCTTCGAATCACTGTCCGACATCGGCCCCAAGGACCTCAAGACCCACTGCCAATGCCACGCCGCCCTCCTGGCCCAGAAACGCTGCTCGGCGCACAATCGCCGCTGGACCGACTGCAACCGGTGCGAGGATCCGCGAGCCGGCAGCTCCTTTTGCCTGTGCGGCGTCGTGAAGCGAAAGTGCGGCAGCGCATCATGCGCGTGCCCGGATGAGGTGCTCGCCGTGGATGCAATGGTCGCCATGGCAAGCGGTCTGCGCTGATTCGATCGGACAAGGCTCTTAAGGCGACCAAGATGCTAAGCACAATATGAATCTGGTCAAGCGAATCGACATCCATGTGTTTTTTTTATTCGTGCTGATCAACGGCCTCACCTACCTGTTCAGCTACCATTTCTTGCTGGAAAGCCACAACAGGCCGGCCCTGGCGAAGCTCAACGCCGTGGTCATCGTGTACGGCAGCGCGCAGTCGTTTTTCGGCTTCGTGGCCGGCTACTGCCTGGCGAAGTTTTGGTATTCGCGTACCGACGGCGGGTACGATTCGCTGGAGGCAGTGGAGGAGCCTAGCCGCGCTTCCGTTTCCTCGACAGTTTGAAGTTTCTCGCCCACTCGTCCGCCGGGATCTCCGCCCAACAGGACGCGCATCGAAAGGACGCCATTCCGCTGCAGTAAAGGAGCCGCGCAGCGATGCACGCTTCGTGTGCCAGTCGGTCGCAGCAACTCAGGGCCCCAAAAGGCTGGTGGGCCTCGATCGACTCGCGGCAGTTCGCACACACTGTCATATGTGTGGCACTAGAAGAATAGAGAGGCTTTTTTATACTCAGATCCGTTGTCTTCAATCCTCTTCTCTCCTCTTGTAATGAGGCATCAGCCGCTCCATGACCTCCAGCACCACACTCGTGACGAGGGCCTGCTCCTTCAACGAGAAGCATACGTGCATCCCCTCGCGACGAATGACGGTCCCTCCTCTCTGCTCGATCGCCTCGATGAGCGCCGGCGTGACTGCTAGCAAATCGTTGGGCATGATGTTCCAGTAGCCTGCCAGCGACAGCGCGCGCTTGGGGAGGATGGGCTCCAGGGGCGGCTTGACGGCTTTCGGCGGTTCAACGGGGCTGTCAGGGAGTTTCTTTCTGGCCCCGCGCAGCGCCAGCAGAGCATCCAGAGCCTCCGCGCGCCGCTCGCACAGGAAGGCGATGGCCTGCTCGGGAGTGTCGGGCAAGGACGGTTTCGATCGCTTTGTCACGGGGGCGGAGGATCCCGAGGTCTTGTGATGCAATCTGCACTCGAGCTCCGCGACCCGGACCTCCAGGGCAGAGATGTAGCTCAGCTGTTTAAGCAGCACCGCAGGCGCTCTGGTCGCAGGGGCTTTTGCAAGTGTTACGGGCTCGCTCCCCGCGTTTGCAAGTGTTACTGGCTCGCTCTTCACAGTGGGCGTTGCAAGAATTATTGGCTCGCTCTCCACAGGGGATTTTGCAGGAGTCACTGCCTCCCCCTCCACCCGCAGCGCCTGACCGCATGGAGACAGCTCAACGCAGCTCAGCTGGGCTACATGGTGCTTTAGCGCCACCATCGACACCGCCAGCATCCAGCGGCGCGGCGCGTCGTCCGAAGTCAGGAGGTCCGGAAACAAGTCTAGGCACACGGATTCGAGCGTCGACAGCTTCTGCGCGCCGGCCAGCCACCTTTCGAACCGCGCAGGGGTCTCCTGGGCAAACAGGTCGTACCGCCGCAAAAGGACCTCGAAACGGTCCCCGATCGCGTCCAGGAGCATGGATTCGCGGGTGGACATTTGGATGACCGACCACATGTGCGAGAATAAGGGCTAAAATGTTTTTTCTTCGCAATACTATGGCCTGCCACGACCTCTACCACGTCTGCTGCCTGCTTGCTCCACAGCGGTGATGTTGTCCACCGGTTGATCTCCGTCGAGAAGTATGTCTTCGTCACGAACGCCAGAACGGTCCCAGCGACGACGGGGCCAGCTGCTGCCACTAGCTGTAGGAACCCCGCCTCCTCTACCAGACCGTGGGCGAGTTTGTTGATTATTCACAACCTCTTTGATACCAGGAGGCAATTCATATCTCCATCCACTGGAATCATCAAATCTTACACACCTAGAAATTGGCACCAAATCGTCTGGGATCACAGCGTCAAACTTTGTATCAAGATCTGATACCTTTAAAACATTCGAAAGATCTAGCTCATAGTTTTTGTATCCATAATCAGCAACTGTCCCCCTAGATTTTATCCCACTTTCTCTGTCATTCAGTTTTAATTTGATTCAAGCGGGTGAGTGGATGTCTATAAAACAGAGCTGCTTTACAAACCAAATGTTCTCATCCTGGGGCAGCAGTAACCGCGAACTCGCCGCCTTTGAGCAGGCGCTGAGCAACCCGAGGTCCAGCACCGCCCTCAACGAGTGGCTGGCCGAGAAGCTCGCCAAGTACGATGCGCGGTTTGATGAGATGGAGACCAAGATGGATGCCCGTTTCAAGGAGATGGACACCAAGTGGGAGGCGCGCTTCAAGGAGATGGACGACAAGTGGGAGGCGCGCTTCAAGGAAATGGACGCCAAGTGGGAGGCGCGCTTCAAAGAAATGGACGCCAAGTGGGAGGCCCGGTTCGACAAGCTCGAGGCGAAGCTGGACTTCAGCCGCGAGTTCATCGACCACCTCAAGGAGCAGAACCGTGTGCTCAAGGAGCAGCTGGACGCCAACCATGCCGAGCTCGTGCGCCTGCTGAAAAGGGATGAGGCTTGAGATCAAGAGATCGATTGTATTACATACGTGATAGTCGTCCGCTGGGCTGGATTCGGGGCCGACGACGACACTTGGGAGTCTCGCGACAAGCTCATCGAGGATGGCTGCAAAGATCGCATCGCTAACTTCCATGCCAGGATCGGGGGTTTGCCAGCGGTTCGATGATCGTCTGTTTGGCGTATAAACGTCGGGTGTTATTGCAGGACGCATGAGTAAGGCGCATAAGTTGGAATGTGAAATAATGAACTGCAGGCGCGAGCTGCGTGCATTGGGTGTGGGTATGCCTGGGGATGAAGGTGTGGATATGCCTGCGGATGAAGATGAGTTGAGCGTCCTGGCGCGGAAGATAGATGGCGCAGATGATAAATACACAGTTTCTGATGATATACTCGTGCTGTTAAAAAAGGTGTATGTTCTGTGTTTTCGTGCGTATATGGAAGGTTTTGATTTGAAATATCAAGGCATGGACTATGATCTCTACAACGTTGTGATTTCTGATGCTGTCCGTCGTTATAAATTTTTAATTACAATAAGCGTTGGGCATGCTGCACTGGACGTAGCCCATGGATTGAATGTTTACTTGAAAGTTGAAGACAAATACAGTACTGATGGTAATGCAGTGGAAGAGAAAGAGTTTGATAATGCTTCAGATTTTGTTCGGTACATTTCATCTCGGCAATTCGAAACGCATCATAGTGGCGGGTGAATTTGTGTCTATAAGCAATGGTTTATTCTCAAAACGCGATCGGCACAAAGCGAAGGCGCGTGCTGACGAACACTGTACGGTCGTAGTCGCCGTCGCGCGTGGCTTGGTGTTCGTGGCTGTGGAACAGGTCGACCGTCATCTCATCGTCCACTGTGACATCAACGAGCTCGATGTGACTCGCGTAGTCCTGGGATGCGATGACCTTCTGGTAGATCTGACGTTTGAAGAGCGCCGAGCGGGCGATGGGGACCTCTTCTACGCCTGGAGGGATCGAGAACGCAAAGCGACTGCCAGATTCATTGCGTTTCTTGAACTCCTCGATCATCTTGGACTTGTTGGAATCCTCCACTCGCAGGAATCCGCTTTCGATGTAAATCATATCAGCCTCGTTGAGCTTCTCCAGATGATATCGCTCCTGCGTATACGTGCGCTCGGCGACGGCGAACCACTTCCGATCCCTGTACGCTGCGAGCACGCCTGGGCTGTCATGGGCGTTTGCGCGTACGAGGAGTGTGAGGGTTTGCAGGCTGAGGCGGTGGAAGTGGGGCGGTGGATCGGCGGCGCGCTTGGGCATGGGGGTTGGTGCGATTGTAAAGAGTGGGCTTATGTACACGTTTTTGATCAGTTGCAAAATAAACCATAGTATGGTTTGCCCGTGTGCCACTTGTCATATGTCAGCGATTTTCGCAGACTCGATGTCACGTAAACGGTCCAAATACAACATCCAATTCTGAAACACATTAGTACCTTCTGCCGGTCGACCAATCTCCTCATTCCATGCGTCGCTCGAATCAGAACTCATACCCTGGTCGTCCCAATCCATTGGATTGTTACCAGCACCAAGATACAATTCGATGGAACGCGACATATCCAATATTTGCCGCGCAAAAAAGCATCAGCATGATCAGGACCACAGAATGCAATTCCATTTATACGATCTGGACATGGATACACGACTTTTAAAAAGAAACAAAAAATACAATCAAATCCCAGACAGTTTCCCGTACATCATTTTTGTTGGACAATAATGTTATCAAGATCAGACCCTAGGCCAAAGAAGTGCAATTCCCTCCCTGGTGTGTAGCTGCCCATTTACTCCCATTGGATCCCAATTCATTTTCAATATCAAAACACAGCATGTCAACTTCCTTGTCCACAGCAGACTTCTCCAAATATTTCCGTATAATATATCTAAAAACAGTACAGTCATAGCATCGTCCTCCTGGATATATAGCAGTCCGTAGCTTTTGATTGAAATGAGCCATCTGCCCTTCGTATCTTGAATTGTTATATGTTTTCATCCCGGCACCACGCTGCACAACCAGACGAGACTCATGTGTCAAAAAACGCCCGAAAACAGGCAAATGGATGAGTCCATCCAAATACTCTGTGCTTGGTTCCATGTTCCACGGCAGTCTAAATTTGAACATACCGGCCATAGGATCTAAGATAGAGAACCACTGCATCTGAGCCAACATGTCTCTGTGAATTCGTATTTGCTGATCAATATCAAGCTCCCGTTCAGATGCAGGGCCAACACGCACATCACTGACAAACAACGTCCTTGTGCCATACTTGCCTTTAAGTGCTGCTGCAAGGTTGTCGGTCATTTCACATTCAAGGACAGTGACATTATTCATATTCATTGTTGACATCATGCTCTTGTTCGGATCAATCAAAATAAAACGAATCAAAGGAAACAAGCAGACAAGACGAGGAATATGAATGCCAGGGGCAGCCCCTGCATATACCAAAGTGACACTCTCGTTCTTGTAGGGGGTAAGAAATTCTATCTCAGAAAGTAATAATTTCAGCTGCCCAGCATGTCGAACATTTCGAGGAACGCTTCTGCTATAAGGACTCATTTCACATTCATCATCTAAGATACGCTTAAGAGTTTCTTCTGTAACAGAACCATTCTTCCTTCCACATGGACAAGTAGTTCCTTTACAGGGATTGTTTCTCGATGTCTTGTTAGTACAGTGAAAATCTTCAGTACAGGCCTTCCTCTTCAACATGAATATAACTAGTACATGTTCCACAGTTATATACTTTCATCCGCATCCAACCAGGAAAGGAATAAAGACAGTCGTGTTGCGTTTGTCGAGAAAAGGTTTTGGATTCAAACCTATAGCATATAAAGCAAGTAACTCTGGACTATAAATGAATCCACACTGCGCTCAGGCCCGCAGGTACCACATATCACGAGCAAATGCCAAATGTTTGTAAAGAATATTCAGACCAAGTTGAGAATGGAGTATTTAAATCACAAGAAAACACACACTTGGTATGTCCCTGTTGCAAAACAAACAAACATTGCTCACAGAACTGCAACACATATGCCAAAGAATAACAAAATTATCTTCCGAAGAATCTGAAACAATCAACAGTGACAGACAAAAATCTAAATTTGCATTTGTGTCCGTTGTGATGAAAGGCGACAGTTATGTCGCAGGAGCCTTGGTACTCGCCAGAAGTTTGCTCAACACTAAAACAGTGCATGATCTTGTATGTATCGTTACTCCTGACGTTTCTGATCAGGCAGTAGAAGACTTATCCTTGCTTTACACTCATGTCATCCGAATGGAATACATAAACTTTCCTGCAGTTGCATTACATACACAAAAACAGAGAGAAAAATACGAAAGCTGGATGGATTCTTCCATGACCCTTTACACATGCCTATGGCTTTTCCAATACGAAAAAGTCCTTCATCTGGATTGTGATGCGTGTGTGATCCAAAACATAGATCATATTTTCCGTCTCTCCACACCTGCAGCAAGCTTCTACAATCCTTGGCAGACAGGCACTAAAAATGATCCATATCCAAGAAACATAAGACACGGACAAAAAATTCCATCCCAGTGCATTAAGCGCGCTTTTACCATGGACGGATCATTTGTGGTTGGCGGCAATTTCGTTCTTCTAAGCACAGGCCAGCAAATTGTAGACGAATTTATGAAATGCTTACGATCGTTTGTAGATACAAACGGACGACTGGGATTTCACAAAATCAATTCAGGAGTGGATGCTCAAATGATCACATACTTCTTTACATATCACATGCAACAAGAGTGGACATATATAGACCCAGGTTATGACTGCATTCCATGGAAACGTAATCGTTCAACCCCATACACTTACCTATTCCATTACTTCAACATCAAACCATGGGTCACAGACTTGCATCAGTATGACGATCTTGTGCCCTGGTGGTCGTCAGCATACAAAGTATGCTCTGACAATCCAAATTTAGGAAAATACTTTTTTAATGGTACCACAAACACTCAAGACAAACTTATGCATGATGACGGTGCATGGATACAAAAAACATGCTGCTGGTGTACTGGAAGACACCAGTTTTGGGATTTTAAGAACTACAAGGTGCTTTGCCCTTTTTTCAGGAAAGCAAGTAATTAAAAAAAATTCAATAGATTAGCCACACCAGTCTCCCTTCTTCTCGGCCTTGACCCTCGCTCTGCATTTTTCATCCAGGCTTATTAAAATGCCAACATCGCTCCTCCTCAGCCTGGCCTCACTATTCACCCCCTCCCACTTCACCACAGTCCCTCCATACCCCTCACCATGCCG
>Ga0214193_1000279_pt1 | contig 12800 bp, 14 predicted proteins | sample TroBogEpilimnion_10_FD_153031 | JGI IMG/M metagenome (GOLD analysis project Ga0214193, IMG submission 153031) | Freshwater microbial communities from Trout Bog Lake, WI - 05AUG2008 epilimnion | ecosystem: Environmental > Aquatic > Freshwater > Lake > Epilimnion/Euphotic zone | place: Trout Bog...
GTTTATAATGTTTGTAAAAACATAAAAGGAATGTTTATTTTGAGTTATAACTATTCTCCATACATTGTAGAATTATTTAAAGAATTTGATATAAAAATCGTTAAAGTTTTATATACAACAGGAAATTATTGGGGAAAACAGGGACGTACAAAAAAAGAAGTTATTATAAAGAACTATTAATCAAAAGTTATTTTTTCGTTAAAGTTCTTTCGTAGCTCATCTGTTTTTGTCGAAATGTAAAGAAAGCAATAAGGCTGTGTTGTAGCGTAATGATAAGCTTTAATAAAATTTTCAAAATCTAAACTCAAATCGAGGTCTCTATATAAATCCTTTAACTTATCTTCGGAAAATGATTTAAAGATAAGCGCATAATCGAGTTGCTTACGGGCACTTGGCTCTAAATCAGTTAGCGTGTGTCCCAACATAAATACTTTAGCCTTGAAATGTCTATTGGTTTTGAGTAATTGGGAAATTGTTTGTTTTTTTCTCATATCAGAGCCCAAATCATCGAAACAAAATATGTGTTCAGGATATAGTGTCTTCTTTTTCTTTTTCTTTTCCTCCTTGATATATTTTCGTTCTTCTTCTTTCGCTAAATCCTCTTCTGATTTTTCGCCTCCAAATTTGACTTTACATTTTTGTGTCGTTTGTAATCTATCATATACACCACCACCTTCAGATTCATTTTCAATTGGTTCTCCAGAATCGCCATTTACGGATTTTAATTCATTTATTATTTCCTCTAAAATATTTTCGCCTTCCTCGAGAAAATGAGTAAAGGTAGATACCTGACACTTCTTCCTTTCGAGCATTTCCAAGATTGCTTTGTAGGTTGAATCTCTATGAATTGTGGAAGAAAATAACCAAACATGAGTATTTTTATTTGCGCATTTCTCCAAGCAATTGTAGAGGACTGATGTCTTGCCCGATTTTTTTTTCGCAATTATGGCGGTATTACAATATATTTCTGGAAATAACCTAAAAGCTCCTATTTTATCTATAGGTTGTTCAGATGTAATAATAGGTTTTATTCTAACATTGTTGATTTTCGATGTCTTCATTTTATATTATATAAACAATATAAAATCTTTAAAACTTTAATAACATTGATTTTCGCAAATTATGAATAGTTCCTACTTTAGCTTTGATGTATTTATCCTCTGATTCTTTGAGTATTTGAGTGTATTTGTCTTCATTTTCTTTAAGCCTTTTCGTCCAATTCTCCTCTTGTTTGCGCAACTCCTCTTGTAATTTAGTCTCCCAATTTGTATCGTGTTTCTTTTTACTCTTACTTAAATCTTTTTGGAATTTCTGCAGAGCAGTAGGCACAGGTTCAGGTTCATCTTCATATTCTTCCTCAACAGGTTCAGGTGGAGGTTGATTCTTTTTTCGAGGATTAATAGGAATAGCCTCGTATTCATCTTCTGTGTCGCTTTCTTCGCTACTACTAACATCCTCATCGGGGTGAAATGTTTTTTTGAGGGCATCTTTGACAACAAGTCTGGCCTTACTAATATTCTTTTTGGAAGAAACAGAACGACCATCAGGCTTGCCCAATCGAGTTAATCTAACTTGTTTATTTTCAGACATTACTTTATTTATTAGACGAAAATAAATTTTAAATTTAATAAAATATAGATTTTTAAATCTTTATATTCAATAAATATGTCGCTTTACCACGCAAATGACGTCTATATTTCAGTTGTCGATAGCTCGGCTCGAATATCTGGCACAAGTTCAAATTTTACAATTAACCTTAACTTACCTAACTATGTTCAAGAATTTGACAGAGTTGCTTTAAATCAATTTTCATGTCCACGAAGTTGGTATGATGTATCAACTGGTTATAACACTTTTATTTTTACCGAAACTGGTTATTTAGCTAAAACAATAACTGTTCCTGTTGGAATGTATAATGTAAACACATTGGCAACACAAGTAGGAAATCTTTTGACAACCGCAGCAGCATCACTCGGTTCTGGATCAACATACACTATTACATATCCTAATAGTGCTTTGGTAGTAAATACAAACAAATACACTTTTACATGTTCAAATAGTTCTCAAAATTTTTCATTAATATTTACAAACAAGATGTATCAACAGTTAGGATTTTCTACAAATTCAACTAATACAAGCACAGGAGGTATTTTGACAAGCACAAATTCAATATCTATAAGTTATATCAATCGTTTATTTCTTGTATCGAATGCGTGTAATACTTCATACAATTCATACTTACAAGAAATTCTAATAACTGGACAATATCCAAGCACGAGTTTCGTTTATTATGAGAATTTGAATTATGATACAAATTCAAAAGAGTTTACCAACCCAAACAATAATTGTTGGGATTTTTCGCTATACGATAGATACGGAAATATAGTAGACCTTAATGGGCTCGAAATTGTATTCAGTCTTATTTTTTATCGAAAGAATAAAACAGACGAAATACATATGGAACATTTGAAACTTACAAATCTGGAAAAAATTTTGTAAAAAAATTATCAATAAATAAATAATTATTTTATAATAAATGAATCCAATAGAGCCAAAATTAAAAGTTAAAAAGCGACCACCGCGTGTTTATCAAACCAAAAAAGGTAGGTATTATATCAAACAAAATGGTAAAAAGATATACATAGATATTCCTTATAATCCTAATTTGTCTCAAAAGCAGATACAACGACAAATAGTAAATGTTGTTCTTACACATCCGCGATATCATGTCCCACTAAAAAGAAGAAAAAGAACTTTCTCAAAATCTGGTAAAGTATATTTCAATCAACCAATTTTACCAGGTATGGTAGCGTCTTCATTTGGCTTTGCTAATACAGGTAAGAATGTAATTGGAAAACAACCTGGTGGTATTTATGCACCACATACACTACCAGACTTTATTCCAAAACCATCTTTGGAGAAAATTCCAACCAAAGCAGAAACTTTGTTATTACAAACACCAGTTTCTATTGATAAGGAACAAAAATTACTTGAGAATAGCAACAAATTAAAACTATTAAAAGATGGAATAAACTTGATGGATATGCCTAAAAAAGTTCCAGAATTTAATAAATTGAATATAGATAGAAAAAAAGATTTTGTTGAGAAACTCAAACTATTATATCCTGATTATGAAAAAGAATTAGATAGTATTTCAAAGTTGAATAACAACTTAATAACTGGAGGCTTAAACGAACTCAATATTCCGTATAAAAAAATATATCCTAAAGTAGATGAACTAATATCGCTATTAGCTGGACAACCCTCAAATCAAATAGAAAAAATGACAAATTTTATTGTTAGCGCAAAATCAAAAGCTGATTTTCAAAAATTCATAAAAGAATTAGAACCAGAGACAAATCCAAATATTGCTATTCCTATTCAACCAGATATTCGTATCACAGAAAAAACAGAAAAAACAGAAAAAACAACTCCTGCAAAATTGGCAGTTAGCCCTGAAAGTGTAGTAGATTATTTCAATAAAAAAGAAGGCTTACCACCTATTGAAGATTTTTCATCACCTTATACAACACCTTCTTCTCCCCCATTGGAAGAGCTATTTCGTGTACCACGTGCTAGAACACCAACATCAAGGTCAAAAGATGTAGCATCAATGGGTACACCACTTTTAGAAAGACAATATTCAAATGAAGAAAGACTAAAAGAAATTGAAAGATTAAAAAGTATTTCAAATCCAAGTAGACCTGAAAAAATAGCATTGAAATATTTAGAAATGAATAGACCAGCATCATTTACTTCAGAAGAAGAAGCTCCAATTCCAGGAGAAAATTATTTTGGAGAAGGTAAATATTCGAATTGGCGCAGAGGTCTTTACGATACAGAAATTCATAAAATATTAGAACACAAAGCAAAAAGATTCGTCCCTGTTATTATGTCTGATGAGATTCCTAAATTACTACCATATGTATCTCCAAAAACTAAAGAATTTGCTTTTGTTATCAATTCGACAAGTTCTAAAACAAACGGACAACATTGGAGAGCCGTATTTATTGATGTTCCAAACAGTGAGATAGATTATTATGATAGTCTTGTATCGCAACCTACAAAAGAATTTTTACGAGATATAAAAATGTTGGTTGATAAAATTAATCCATCTACATACATGAAGTTAAAAATCAACATGATAAAACAGCAAAATGACCACACTGAAAACTGCGGATTTTTTGCTTGTAAGTTCATTATAGATCGTTTCAAAAACAAACCATTCAAAAATGCGTCAGGAGGAGATAAATCAAACATAGGAGAATATGAAATAGAAAAGTTCAAAAACTATATTTAAATTTTTAATTCAAACAGAATTAAAAACTTTATTTTTATTTATGAAATTTGAACTCCTGTTGGAAGTAAGTTCAAAGTTTTTTGACAAATGAAAGCAACATAGACGTTGTTGCTGACAGCATTAGTAGCGGTTCCATATACGACAAAAGAATATTGATGCATAGCGTCCAAATCTAATCCATCAGAAACAGACCAATCAATATTTGCAACTGGATCTGAACAGAAGTTATCAAGATGAACAAAGTCATTATTGTAAGCATTGATAGATAAAATAGCAGAATCTTTCAAATGAGCTTTGTTGTAAGTAAAATATTCTCCATTCTGTTGAGTTGCTGATGTATTAATTGCCACTATATTCGAATTAGTCAAAATAGGAATATTATCAAGGAGAGTGTTGTAAGAAAATAAGGTATATTGTCCAGCTCCAGCTGAAGCAGATGCCAAACCAGCAATAGAATGGTCTTGCGCAGTCGCTGATGTTTCAGTTGGATTAAATAAAGATACACCAACCAATAATAATTTCGAGCCGAATCCTCTGGTCAATTGTTGGGTTATACTAATTGAACCAGAAGATACACTGGCCCGTTGTATAAATGGATAAGGGAAGGGTATCGTAATACCTCCTCCTCTCATGACTTTCTCAACGATACCAGTTGATACACTTAAATTTTGTTCAGTATATAGATACATATTAATATTGTTAAAAGCCCAAGTTCCAACGGCAGCACCAACTCCAGTTGTAGGGTTAGTAGCACTTGTTCCAAGAAAGGCGAATCTGTTAACTGGAGCAAAATAAAGAGAAATCAAAAGTTGCTCTCCGGCGAAATATAACAATTGATCTATATCGCAAATAGTTCCTTGTAAGCTTCCTAAATCAAACTCAAATGCGATATTATTAGCTGTATTAGTAGCTGACGAAACAAGCAATTTACGAATACCATCTGATGGACATCCATAATCTACGTTATTACCATCGACATTAGTAGATTGAAAATTTCTGGAAATATCTTCAAAAGGAATAGCTTGAGCATTAGCTTGAGAAGTACTCAAAGGAGGAACAGTAGTTCCAGTGGTTGAATATCCAGGTGATGCTTTATTTCTCAATTCTGTCAAAGTTGTGCAGACAGGACTAAACATAGAAGCGAACCTATTTGTGTTGGGCAAATCTAATAGAATATTGTTAGTATTAGACGAGGTAATTACAATACGATCCAACTGACATAATGCGTTAGCTTGAAGCCATGCATAATTTGAAGCTCCTTGAGCTGGAACAGTGATATCCCAACTCAATTTACTTTTTTTTAATGACAAGACTTTGGAGGGCACCAAAATCTCAACAGGACCATAAACTGATGTCAAACTCGCATTAAAGGTCTGAACGTTATTAATTGGATTAACTTTGACATATAAAGGAGAACTGTGATTACCAACTTTATGGGTAAAATCTATTTCAGGTGATACTTTTTCGACTACTGTAGACATGATTTATTATATTATACATATTATATTTTTTTTTTATTTTTTAATCTTCTAAATTATCTAAATCATTTGCTATTTCTGTAATACTTTTTCCTTCAGAATGTTTTTCTTCGATAAATTTTTTGAGCATATATTTAGTCAATCCTAATTCGTCTTCAATAGCTTTTTTCCATCCTTGTTGTTCTTTGTTCATTTTCTTTACTAAAATTGGATCGCAAATTTTCAAAATATCTTTGATATACAATTCTAATACTTCTAAATATTTTGTATGTTCTTCCGTATGCTTTGGACAAAAATCTGGCATTGTTCCATCGCTATTAGGAATAACATTTAATTTACATGGTATATCTCTACCTTCTGAATCCATTTCGTCCCAAAGACAAAAGAATCCTCTATCATCATCTAATTCCTCATCTTCAGGTATAGTCAATAATGATGGTTCATCATCATCTATTTCATCTTGAGCTAAATTAGGATCAAGCTCTTCCATAACAATATCATATTTGCGAATTTGTAAAATGTCAATCATTTTTTTTATTATAAAAGAAAAAAAATAAAAAAAATAAAAAAAAATAAATAAATAAAAGAAATGGATTCAGAGAAATATATTTTTGACGCAGTATTTTCATTTGGCATTAAGAATGAAGATATATCATTTGAAATAGCAATGTTAGATAAGAAAATGACTCCTATAATTTATATGGCCGATAATGAAAATGAAAAATTACCTACGCATTTATTGTTTGATAAATATGGTATTCCTCTACCACGAAAACCAATTGTATATCAGTATATTGTTGATGAACAGATAGAAAAATTTAATATTAATCCGTTAATGGAACCTTACAATAACATCGGAATATATTTTACAAAGTCTGAATATTGTAAAATAACAAAGTTTTTTAAGAAAGAACAATGGACTAAAATCAAAAGATTAAATGTTTCAGAAATACCACTTATTCAAGAAGAACAGTAGGATCGCTATATTCTGATATAAATTCTAAAACAATAGCTATATTAAATACATCATTGGCAGCAGTACCTCCATAGTTATTCCAGACAGCAATGGCATTATTTGCACTTGGATAACTGGGTTGAACAACATCTCCTAAAGTAAAGGTATAAGTGCCACCAATTTTTTGTGGAGTTTTAAAACAATATCTTATATTATGGATTAGCTGTGATTGATATTGACTATTAAGATATACAGAGCCAAGATACATATTACTAACGAGATCACTGAATAGTAGACCATATGCACTATCAGGATAAGTACTTCCTAAAACTGTATCAGTTGAAGAACAGACTATATTTTTGACTCTTATTTCTTTTACTGGATATGGACAGCTAACATATCCTTGAGTAATTGAACCGTTAGCAGAATTGAATTTTAAATAAACTACTTGCGTTCTGTTAATAATTGTAGACATTCTTTATTATAAAAAATAATAAAATTATTATTTTTCTTTTTCTTTATATAAAGAAAACATGACAACTCATTCAATGTATAGAATGGTAAGACCCCGTCGTAAAAGAGGAGGAGATGGTAGACGACGTAGAGGCCGAGGAGTTCTTGACGGACCCTTGATTACACAACACGCATTATTTGGTATGCGACCAAAAAATATGCCAGCATATGGAGTTGGTAGACGCAGAAAACGTAGAACTACTACCTATGGAGTAGGAGCAAGAAAACGACCAGTGTATGTTTCGAGAATGGGAATGGGAAGACATAGAAAACGTAGAGGAGGAGCTATTTCTCGTGGGCAACTTGTTCAAGCAATGAAAGGAATGCATATTCCTGGATTATCGCATTTACAACAAGCTCATAGAACTCTACAAGAGAAAAAAGTCATTTCACGTGGTCTTCATCATTTAGCAAAAGTTGCTCCACATCCTATTTTAGCAAAAGTAGCAACGGCAGCGAGAAATTTCGCAGCGACTCAGGGATATGGACGTAGAAGGAGAGTTCATAGAGGATATGGTCCTGGAATTATGACCGGTATGGGTCGTCGTAGAAAACGCAGAGTTGCGATAAGAAAACCTACAATGGCTCAAATAGCATCTATGGGTCCAACTGGAGCAGGCCGACGTAGAAGACGAAGAGGAGGTTCTATCTTTTCTGATATTGGAGATTTTCTAAAAAAACATAAGATACTCAGTACCATCGGAAAAGCTATAACTCCTTTGGCAGGCCCATTAGCACCTTTTGTATCAGGTGCTACTACTTATGCAGAACAACAAGGTTATGGTAGAAGACATCATCATTTACACCACCATCATTCGCATCCAAGACATCATTTAATAAAACATTCTCATGTAGGTATGGGCATTCGTCAAAGACATTCGCATGTTAGACGAGGTGGTAATAATCCTTATCCAACAACGAATAGCTTTTATGGAAAACCTGTATTTTAATCCAATTTAAAAAATTTTATTATTTAAAGAAAATAATAAAATGAATACTCGCAGAGAACAAATTATAGACTTATTAAGTTTAGAAATGGATACCTACAAAGATGCGCAAACTAACAAGCAAGTATTTTCTACTGAATATGGAAGTTTGACACAAACATTTTGTTTTAGACGTGTTATTAGAGAGTTAGGATATAATGTAATATCAACAAGTGTTTATTATAGAGATTCAAGTCGCGAAGAAGTAATGGAGAGACATTTTTATACAGATATGCCAGTAGAGCAATTCAATGAAATGGTAAATATTTATAATGACTATATTGAAAGTAATGAAATAGAGTTTTATGTATCTTCATCAAGTAGTAATAGTTATTGTTCAAGTCCAGCAGAAATGGAACCGCAAAATGATGATAGTGATAATTAAGATTCTGTGTAAAATCAAAATACATAATTTCAAACATAATTTTTATATAAACCTAAAATTATATAAAAATAACATAAAACAAAAGCAATAAACCTAAATAATAAAAGGTTTAATGATTAATTTATTTTTTAACTCAAAATAAAACCGGTTTTATTAAGAGATTATCTTTAAATCAAGTAATAAACCTCTTATTATATAGGTTTATTGATATATTTATATCAAAAATGGTTTAACATATATAGATTTATGTTCAATTTTATGTAATTTTGGTTAATGATTTTTAAATTATTGAAAATTTAAAAATTATATATTTGAATAATAGAGATGCCCCCCAAATTTAGGTTTAGATAATTTACCTCTCATTATTTCATTGTGTCCATGAGTTGTATATATTTGTCCAAACTTTCTAATTTCGTCAGCTTCTCTTAATGCTCTAACATTGTTTATTGCTTGTTGTTCAGGACTATATACTGCCCAATGAGAACCGCCATAATGTTTATTTGATAAACCATGTTCTGACAAATATATTGCCCTCTCTTGCGCAAGAGCTTTCTTATATGATAATGGATGTTTAGAATATTTTTTACCTTTTGTATCTTCTAAAACATAACCGTGCTTTAACTTTTTAATATGACGAGGCATTATTTATTTAAGGCAAATAAATAATAAACAAAAAAAAAATAATGAATAAGATTTAATTTTAGAAAATGACACTATTATTAATGAAAAAAAAATGCGCGAGAAAAAATGTGTTCTGGATTGTTGGTGGTCAGAATTTAACTTTAATTTGGAATGGATTAAAGTTAAATCGGCGATGGACTGCCTGAATGTATGAATGGGTGTTTTCCTACATTCTAATTATAATACAGAAAAATATTTTTTTAAAAAATTACATCATACAGATTTCCATTGCCGTATGATGTGGACTTAAAGCAAAATACCACGCAACACTTAGGTTAGGACGAATATCAACTGTATCTCCAGCCGAAAAATAACCTATGAATGGACTACAACCAATTTGAATTTCATATCCTGGTTGCCCTGATGCAGTGCCTATCGGACAACCTCCAAGATGATTAGTATTAGTATTGTTGATATATAAATCAACTCTAACATTACTAGCATTGGCGTTATAATTTTGATATACTTGAACAGATACCATATAATAACCAGCATACGGGCAAGTCCATTGATATGTACTTGTATTGTATGTACCCGTTATCCAACTATCTGAGAACACAAAGTTAAATGGAACTTTACTTGCACCAGAAATTACTGTTGAACCCGTATTACCTGAAACGAATAAATAGGGTCTTCCATTCCCTACCGCAAGCTCTTTTGTTGCTCCATTATACTGTAGAGGTAGAGGATTTCCAGAAGTATTAGTATTTGCTAATGGAGCTATAAAACACGCATTAGTTTTCGAATTCCACAAATAATTTCCAGTGGCATTAATAACTATTTGATTGGCTGGCTGAACATGAACTGTATCATATGCTGCGTACGCTCCAATGGCAATACTGCTATTACCTGAACCAGATCCAGATGATAGACCATTCGCCGCGTTCAGTCCGATTGCCACTGTATTTTGTCCAGCATAAAATTCCCCTGCTCCTGCTCCTATACCTAAACTATTTTGTCCAGCATTTTGATACAAAGCTGAATTACCGATACCTACGCAATTTTGGCCCATATTAACATAGCCACTGTTGACTCCGCAGGCCACCGATAAACCACCTTGATTTTGATATCCACTATTTTGGCCTACGGCAACGGCTGAAAAACCACTTCCATTTCCTTGATTTTGATTTCCACTGTATTGGCCTACGGCTACACTTCCTGAAGTTTGTGAGGTTGCTCCGGCGTTTTTACCTAAAATTACATTTAAGTCTGCTACTGCCCAAGCAGAGCCATTCCAATAAGGATAATCTCCGTAATTACTTCCACTTGGAGAGAATGTGCCTAATTGAGCAAATATAACGGGAGACGACCATGTTGTTGCGGAAACTGTAGATGACGGTGTTTGAGTTGAAAATAAATATGTAGCTATATAAGTTGGTGTTAATGATAATGCAGGAATTGTTGTTGACCAACCTCCTGATGGAGCTGTTAATGTTGTTGTCGAAAAGTTATATGAACCTCCACTCGGTGCTGATGGTGCTGATGCTGTTTGATAATAAACTGCTCCTAAATATACTGAAAAACCATTAGAACCATTTTGCGCAAAAATAACTGGTGATGTCCAGCTTGTTGCTGTAATAGTTGTGCTTGGAGTTTGTGTTGAAAATAAATAACTTGCGATATATGTTTGAGTTGTGCTTGATGCCGGTAGTGTTGTTGTCCAACCTGACGGAGCTGTTAATGTTGTTGTAGAAAAGTTATATGAACCTCCACTCGGTGCTGATGGTGCTGAACTTGTTTGATAATAAACAGATGCTAAATATACTGAAAATCCATTTGCCCCATTTTGCGCAAATACAACTGGTGCTGTCCAGCTTGTTGCTGTAATAGTTGTGCTTGGAGTATTTGTTGAGAAATAATATAAACATATATATGTTGGAGTTGTTGATGACGCCGGTAGTGTTGTTGTCCAACCTGACGGAGCTGTTAATATTTTGGTTGAGAAATTAAAAGAACCACCTGACGGTGCTGATGGCGGTGTTGCTGTTTGTTGATACACAAATGCTAAATATACTGAATATCCGACATTTGTAATAGATGTGCCTCCTAATGTTAGCGCATCAAAATTGCCAGAAGTTAAATTGGTTAGGCCGTTGAACGAGAAACCTACATTATTAGTTAAACCACTCATATTTATTTATTATAACTAATTTATTTTAAATTTATTATTTTTTTATGAATTTAAAATAATATTTCTTATGAATAAAATGATTAAAGTTATACAAAAGAATAGACCTCATTTGGCTATAAGTAGTGCGAAAACTTATGTTTCTATTATTCGTAATTTAGGTGCACAAATTGAAAAAGATTTATCAACTCCTGAAAAGGTTGTTCAAAATACAGATGCGATTATAAATCATTACAAAGATTTAGACCCCAAATTACGAAAAACACGGTTGGCAGCGTTGATTGTATTTCTTGATGGTAAATCGCATGCTCCAGATGGTGCAGATGATTCTATCCTGCTATTTCGTCGACAGATGATGAAAGATAAAGATGATTATGCAGAAGAACTTAAGAATCAAGAAAAGACCGATAAACAAAAAGATGGCTGGATGGATTGGGATGAAATTGTTGCTAATTATAAAGCTCTTGAAAAAGAGGTTAGTTATTTCAAGACACAAACTAATCTTAACAAGAATCAATTTAAACGCGTTCAGATATTTGTGCTATTGAGTTGCTTGCTTTTAATACCCCCTAGAAGAAGCCTCGATTTTACGGCATTCCGGATACGGAACGAGGACGAAAATACTGATAACTACATGTCTGTTAAAGGTCGTAAAGCTTATTTTGTTTTTAATACTTATAAGACTGCCAAGAAGTATGGACGCGAAACTGTTGAGATTCCTACTGCCTTGAAAAATATCATATTGCGTTGGAAATTAATTAATAAGAGTGATTACTTGTTATTGAATAGTAATATGACAAAGAAAATAAATCCTACACAATTGAATATGTTATTATACGATTACTACAATCGACCACTATCGACAAGTTTGTTAAGACATATTTTCTTGACAGAGAAATACGGTAATGTTCCAGCTCTCAAAGAAATGGAAAAGACAGCTCATGATATGGGGCATTCTGTCGGGCAAGCTTTAGAATATGTAAAGAAGGATTAATTTTTATACACGAATGTATATAAAAATTAGTAATACTCAATAAGTATTTGTTCGGTGATTTCTTGTTGTGGTTTCTTTTTCATTACAACTTGATACCATTCTCTTTTATATGCACGGTTCCTCTCAAGTATCTTCTCTTTGTTTGCTTCATAATACTCCTTCATCTTTTGTTTCTTTTTTGCGCGATATTCGTCGTTAGTCTTATAGCATGTAGTTGTGGTAATATTTGTATATAATAGGAAATCTGAATGACGAATCGCTTTTAATTCCTCTGGAGTATAAGTCTTATTTTTATAAATGTATGTTTTAAGTTGGGGTTCAGCTTGTTCCATTTTATTTATTAATCCAAATCTTTAAATTAAAAAATCAATTTTTTTTTT
>Ga0214193_1000294_pt1 | contig 12210 bp, 21 predicted proteins | sample TroBogEpilimnion_10_FD_153031 | JGI IMG/M metagenome (GOLD analysis project Ga0214193, IMG submission 153031) | Freshwater microbial communities from Trout Bog Lake, WI - 05AUG2008 epilimnion | ecosystem: Environmental > Aquatic > Freshwater > Lake > Epilimnion/Euphotic zone | place: Trout Bog...
CGCTTTCTCTAAGGCATTTAAATACGCTAATCCATTACCTGAAAATACACCTTCTTTTGCTGAGGGCGGTAAATTGAAACCTAGATATTTAACTACCGATGAGACTATTGCGGTAGGTAAAAAATATGCAGAGGCATTGTCAAAATTTGATGGAAAAAAATACACTTTAAATTTTAGTACTTTAGAGGAAGATAGTTTTGACATAGATTCTGAAGAGCAAGAATTTGATGGTGGTTCTTACAACGTTTATGAAAATGGCAATGTAAAAAATATGGCGCTATCACATAGCCCTGTTTATGGAAAAATCGATTCTTCAATTGATGAAATTCTTGCCAACTTAAAAAAGCTAGGAGATAAAGATTATATGGGTAAAGGCGGAACAGCCGATAGTAGGTTCAACAGTATTTTTACCAATTATCTTGCAGCGGCTTTATGGTCATCAAATGATGAAGATGGAGACCCGTTAGATGAAAACTATTCAATTTATGATTTTTCAGATGAAACGCTCAAAAAGATGCGTGAAGATGTTAAAAAGTTCATTACTGAAAATGAAGAGGCTATCAAAGCAAGTGGCATGAGTGATGAGCAACTAGGTCATGACTTGTGGCTAACTAGAAATCATCATGGAGCGGGATTTTGGGATAGAGGATATGATGAAGAAATTGGTAAAAAATTAACTGATGCTGCTCAAGAATTAGGAGGCACTGATTTATACATTGGCGATGATGGAGAAATTTATGCAATGGGCTCATATAGTGACGGTGGTTGGATGGAAACTACTGATGTGAATGCTCGTGTCAAAAAGGATTATGAGGACGAAATTGGTTCTTTAAAGAGGCAAATTGACTACTGTAATGTGAGAATGGGGCAAACATCTGAAGCATGGATTCAAAAAGAATATCGTGCTACCATCAACGGATGCAGAGAACGTATTGAAGAAATCGAAAAAACACTTGCTAATATTGCTAAAATGGCTGCGGGCGGAACTTTTGAGGAAGGTGTGAAGGCTATTGAAAAAAAGCTGACAGGAAGCAAGGTCGCTGCTAAGTATCAATCTTTATACGGCAAAAAGTATGATAAAAAAGAGGCTCATGTGGCTGCTACTAATATCAAAGGAAAAATGAGGGCTCTTGAGCTAGCTAAAAAACATAAAAAGAAATAATCTAAAAAAAAAATCATGGCAATGCAAAAACACATACCTACTTTAAAAGATAGGTTACAAGAGAAAAAAGACATTAATAAAAATCTTAGAGAAGCAAAAAAATATGTAAAGATTTTTGAAAAAATGTCCAAAGAAAATGAAAAGTATATTTCTTCTTTTAAGAAAAAATAGTTTTTCTACTCATTGAAAGCCAAGCCGCTGCCTTAAATGGAGCGGCTATTGGCGGCAATAAAAAACATAAAAAGAAAAAATAGCAAATTGTTTTAAATTTAAACTTTAGTAAAATTAAAAAATTACAATTATGAAGTGGAGAAAAGTTTTATCCGAAGTCGGATTGCAAGAGAGTGAACTCTCGGTTAAATTAAAAAAAGTGGCAGCTGCTTTTAGTGATTTAGAAAATGAACAGGCTAGAGTTGGAGGGTTACTTAAATCCACAACTTTACAAAGTGGTGAAAGGCAAAATTTAGATGCGGAGTTAGCAGAAATCAATGAGGCATTACAAACGCTTGATGAAAATTTGAGCGGAGAAATTCCAAACTATGCTAAAAACAAACCTAAGTACGATGAGATGAGTCGTAAGATGGCTGAGGGAAGGACGGCTAAAGCGAAGAAAAAAAAAGATGGAGGTTCTACAGAGCCGCCACCACCTCCTCCGCCACCCGCAGAACCAACTCCGCCCGCAGAACCAACTCCGCCCGCAGAGCCGAAAGACCCTGTTGACCCTGATAAAAAAGGAGGTTGGGGATTAGGTGAAATTGTTTTGGGAGTAGGTCTATTGGCTTTGTCTTTAGGAGCGTATAATCACTTTAAAAATAAATAATGGCTTATACCATTAAACCATATAGCTATCAAAAAGCAAAACTGTTGGGGGTTGTTATAAAGCCCTCGACAGTTTCAGGAAAAAAAATAGATGTGTTTGATAAAAAAGGTAATAAGCTATGTTCTATTGGCGATAAGAATTACGATGATTTTCCCACGTTTAAAATTAAACAGGGGATAATGGTTGCAGAGCAGCATAAGAAAGCGTATCATCAACGTCATGCAAAAGATTCAAAGGTGAAGGGTAGTGCGGGATGGTATGCGGCTAGAATACTGTGGTAAATAAAAACCAATTATATGAGCTTGTTAACAACAATCAAGGAAAGGTGGAATGCAGAAGAACCCGCATTCTTTTTAGGAGTGCAGAGACTTGCTATTTCTGTAGGAACGCCATCAATGGCTATATGGCTTGCTAATCAGAGTTTTTCTTTGAATTTGCCTGTAATGATTCTATCTGTATGTAAGTATGCAATAACAGCTTGCGCTGCTATGGGTCTCACAGCAAAATTAACGGCAGTAACACCCCCAACACCTTAAATTTAAAAACAAATGGCAAACGCATTACCCGCAATTAATAAAACAATTGATAACGAAGGGCTCTATAGTAACAATAGTGGCGATAGTGGCAAAGAAACAGTGCTTGGACTAACTCGTGTTTATGACGCAGATTGGGAAGGTTGGGCACTTGTAGACAAATACAGAAACAAACCTAATTTTCCGCATAACCTTACTGCCATTCAACAACAATTGCATGCGCTTGCAGTACCATACTACAAGAAAAAATATTGGGATGTGGTTAGGGGTGATGAAATTCATGACCAAGAAGAAGCAGAAAGGATTTATGATATGGAAGTAAATAAAGGTGCTACCGCTATTGATTTAGCGCAGCGTGTTTTGCATATTCCTGAAACGGGAGTTATGGATGATACGACTCTTAACAAACTAAATAACGAAGCGTGAGAAATTTAGCAATTCAATTAACTGTTTGGACAGTATTATGGTTTGGGCTAATAGGAACATTGGTTGGATGCGAATATAAAGCACATCAACCCGTTAGTACATCATTAGTGCCATCTAACAATAACGTTTACACCGATTCTGCTTATGCTGACTTGGCTCAAGCGTTCAATGAGAAGAAGTTAATGGTAGATACTTTGCAAAGGAAATGCGATAGCTTAAAATACTTGACAGATTCACTTAATATAGAACTTTTCAATGAAGGATATAAAGTAGAAAATGTAAAAAATTATATCAAAATAGTTAAGCATAATCCATCTCAAATGAAGTTCTTTTTAGGATGGGTAGATAGAGCGGTAAGATAGCAACGGAAATATTCTAAAATATAAATATTATGAAAGGATTAGGAATAGGAGGTGTTATAAAGAACGGGAATGGTAATGCAATCATTTTCACTGCTTTGCTTGCAGCAACCGTAGCTAATGCCCTTCCAACACCCGCAGATGCTATTTATTTCAGACGTGTAAATGTGTTAGAAAGGAAGTTTGATGCGGGCGAAATAACCGCAGAGGAATTGGAATGGAGAGTAGCTTCGGGTTATTACATTTATACTGCTGCATGGTATTTAGTGTTATTTGGAGGAATATATGCGTTTGGAGGTGAATACAAAAACAATGCTAAAGTCTTAATTGCTTTAGCAGCTAGTGGATTGGTTATAGGGGCTATACAGAAAAATATTGAGGTTGATAAGGCTATAGCGGAAAGAAAGGCAAAACCAACTAATACCACAGGGGCATAAAGCATTGCAAAAGCAATTTTGCGATTCTTAAATTTAAAAACTAATTTTAAACTATTAAATTTAAAAAAATGGCAACGGCAAAAAAAGTTAACAAGGTATCTGTTATTGCGGCACACGCTAAAGTAATCAGAAAAGAAGGTGAAAAGTGGACTGATGCAATTAAAAGAGCAGCGCAAATTTTAAAATCTGAAGGTAAAATATAACATGGCTATAGTCTATCTACATAAAAGAAAGGATAATCTATCTATTTTTTATGTTGGAATAGGTAAAGATTCTAGAAGAGCAAGTTCTAAAAGGGGTAGAAATAAGCATTGGCAAAATATAGTTAATAAATGTGGTTATTTAATTGAAATAACTCATGCCGATATTACTTGGGAAGAGGCTTGTTCTATAGAAAAATATTTAACAGGATTTTACGGTAGATATGATTTGGGTCTAGGAGCTCTTTGTAATTTGACTGATGGTGGCGAAGGTGGTTTTGGTTGTATTTTTTCATCTGAAAGAAAAGAAAAAATATCATCTAAATTAAAGGGAAGAAAATATAGCAAAGAACTATGTGAGCAGATGTCTATTAGAGGTAAGCTATATTACAAAAATAATCCTGAAGCTATAGAGTTAAACAGGCAAAGAGCTATAAATATGCGTCAAGACAGTGTTTATGTTGAAAAGCTCAATGCGTCTTTGAAAATTTCTATGAATAAGCTAGAGGTAAAACAAAAAATATCTATTGCTTCTAAAAAAAGTTGGGAAATTGTAGGTAGAAAAGAAAGGATGAAAGAGATTGTTACAGGAAGGAAGCATTCAGATGAAACAAAAAAAATGATGAGTGTTCAAAGAAGTGGCAAAAATAACCCCAATTATGGCAAGGTTTTTTCTGAAAAGGTTCGATTAAATATGAGTAACGCTCATAAAGGTCATTTAAGAATACAATCTGAAGAAGAAAAAATAAAAAGAAGCAATACTATGAAAGAAAAATGGGCTCGTATAAAAAATGATATTTCTGAAAATAATATCAGTAAAATCTAAAAAAAAAATTATGACAAAATATAAAAACTTTGTCGGGGTTGATAATAGCTATGTTCCCGCTGCAAGCATGGACAGAGATACTATCTTCGTTCCTAGACCTAATGGAGTTTCTCCTTTTGCTCCGTGCGTAAGCACGAACAATTGGGCAAAGGGCTTTGCTTCATTTGTAGGCGACAACACTGCTCCTAATGAGTTTTTTGCGCCTACATTTAAACTTGCTGATGTTTATATTCCTGTACAGCCATCTCCTCCTGTAAATATGAATGCGTATGATTCGCATTTTAATTTCAATGGAAGAAATGTTGTTGGCGCAGATATTCAAGCAGCAGTAGGGGGTTTAGCGCCCGCTGTTAATCAAACTCCCATATCTATAGCTGTTCCATCACAAGGAGCTAACCCTCCCGCTTTTGGCAATTCTATGGATTGGAGTCAGGCAAATACAAGTATGCCTAGTTTAACAGGCGCAGCTTCATCTGCACCTACGCCCGACGCAATTCCCAATAACTTGAATGCAGCTGCAAAGCCAACTCATTTATTGCCAATTATTATCGGACTTGGAATTATTGGATTCTTCTACTTTAAAAACAAATAAAATGGATTTCCCTAACAATAGCGCACCTCCCATTGACCCCGCAGCACCAACACCTGTAGCTGCTCCTGTAGCCGCTCCTGTGGCTGCGCCCGTTCAACCTATGGGAGAGCCAACTCCTTCAGGAACTTCATTTGGGGATGCTTTAAAGTCTTTTAATTGGGTGGAAGTTGGATTTGGTATAGTAGGAGCTTGGGCATTATATGCTACGATATATTATTATCGAAACAGGTTGCAAATAGATAAATTAATGAATAACAATATGCAGAAACAGATTGACGATATGAAAATCACTCTGCAAGACGAAATTAACAATAAGCAACAACCGATTAGTAATGGAAATTTCACTCAATGAGATAGGATATGGTAATCCGACCTTAGAGCAAATAACGATGATGAGTAGGGTAACTCCTCTCGATGCATTATACGAAGAACTTTCGCAAATAACTCCGCCGCCGAACTCATCAGAGATAACGCAAGCGGAGTTAAATGATTTATTGGCATATACAAGCAATCTATCGAAAGAAACGAAGCGCCTTGAGCAGTATCAGATTTACGATGAGTCGCTCGTAAAGTACTTTAAAAGTTCTCTTGTTAGCGTTGGATTAGATAAAGAAAAAGCAAGCGATACGATTGACAGTTTAACAGCGGATATTAATCCGTTAGTAGTAAGATTAAAATTTTCGCATCTCAGGGCAAGACCCTATCAAATTTCAATGTACTACAGATTGAAATTATTCCCATTTGAATCTTTAAGTGCCCAATCGCCTTCCTATCCTAGCGGGCACGCATTTCAAGCCAAAGTAATAACAGAAGTATTAGGAAATCTAAATCCAAGATTCTATCGTTCCTATCAAAAAATATGCGATGATATATGCATGTCAAGACTCTATATGGGATTGAACTATCAATCTGATATAGACATGGGCTTGTATGCTGCTGAAATGGTTTTAGCTAATACTGATTTTAAGAAAAAATATAAGCTATAAAATGCAAGTACACTTAGTTGATGGAAAAACAATTTGGAAACAAGAGTGGAAAGAAGTGGGAGGTAAAAAAGTATTTTTTCGTTCTAAGTTTGAATATCGATATGCACTATATCTACAGCTTTTAAAAGAGCATGGAGAAATTACAGATTGGTTTCATGAAAAGAAGAAGTTTGTGTTTAAGGGAGTTGAAAGCGGAGCAGTAAGCTACCTACCCGATTTCCTTGTAATACACAAGAATGGTTCTGAAGAGTATATTGAAACTAAAGGGTATGAGCAGTCTAGTGACAGGACAAAATGGAAACGGATGGCTAAATACTATCCTGAAGTGAAATTAAGAATAGTGAGGTCGGATTGGCTTGGTAAAAATAGTAAAGCGTTAAAGGCTTTGATTCCTTGTTGGGAATAACTATTTTTGACAAATGAGAAATTAATGATTTTAGTATATGGCAAAGAAAGTAGTTAATTCATCAGACTTATTCAATGAAGTGCTCAAAACCGTTGAGGTTATGGGCATGGATGAAACGTCGAAAATACTTCAGAAGGCAAGGTTCAATTCTTTGACTTTACACGATGGCAATATTGAGTTTATATTAAAAACAGTAAGCAAACAAACTTCTGTTGAAGTAGAAAGGATAATTCATGGCACTGATAAAACGGATGAGCGCAAAATAGCTGTTGCGCTTTGTGTTTATTATATCAAGGCAGAGCTGAAATACTCTTATGGAATTATAAAGAAAATACTCAAGAAAGATGAAGCGGCACTAAGTAGGTATTTCTCCCTAGTAAAAAAGGTAGATATGAAAAGCCCAAGAGGTACGCTGAATCAATCTTTATGCAGTCACATTAACCAATTAAACCTATTATTTACAGAGAAAAAATTAAACAGTTATGCCACAGGAAAATAACATGTCAGAAGCGGGTGAAAATCTTAATGACTACATCAATGCTGATGCAGTTGACATCAATCCTTTAGATGAGTCTGTCAATGAGAAAAGTTATGCTAGACCTAATATTAGTGTAAGCCAAGAAACATTAAATAAACCTATCCCTGAGCCATCATTCTCGCCGCCTCCGATTGATTTCTCAAAGCCACCAATGGAAGAGGCAGCTCCTAAGGCTAAAAGAGAGCCAATGAACCCTGAGATGGCGCAGTTGGGTAAGAAAGATAAAGAGATGGCAAGCGAGGTGCTTGCAAAGATGATTCTTGATGGGTATTCTCTCATGCACGTTCTAGCTAACAAAGGTCTTACTATTAGCGAGAAGAAGCTCATGAAAATGCAGCAAGATGGAGAAATAAATCTTGGTGCTGAAATTGAATATGAATATGGCAAGAAGATTCGTGCCAATGATTTTTTTGAACAATATAACCGACAAGCTGAAACAACTTTATCGGTTAGTGATGAGTTCAAAGAAGAAGTGACTCCTGTACTTCAAACAGTATTGGAAAAACGTGGTTTAGGGTTAACACCTGAGCAACAACTAGGCTATATTTTTGCAAAAGATATTGCGGGTAAGGCGTTTATATTTATGAGCATGAAAGGTCAGCTCAATAACATGATTGAAGTGATTAAGGAAGCTACTACTGCAAATCCTATGAGCAAGAAAAATGCTCCTAGAAGCGCAGCGCCTCCTCCTGAGCCACAAGCAGCCGCAGAGCCAACTCCGCCACCGCCTCCTCCTCCGCCTACGCAAGCTGATGACAGTGGTTTTAAAGAGCCTGTAAGCGTTTCTACTACACAAAAAGGAAGTGGAACTAAAGTATCATCAATTGTTATTAAAGATATTCCTCCCGCTAAGAAGAGAGGCAGAAAAACTATTGCTATAAATTAAATTCAAACAGATGGGTCGGGAAGCGTTCTTAATAGCTGCTATAGGTAAAAAAGGCATAGGCAAAACTTTTCAAACAATTAAAATGTTGAAGAGTTATGTTATTGGAAATCCCGCAAATGGTGTGCAAGGAAGAAAGGTTTTAATTTTTGATGTCAATGACGAATATCAAGAGTTTGCGCCCATTGCACTTGCTGACGTACAGTTATTTTCCGTACACCCAACTATTGAAATTAGAAGAGTTCGCCCATTTCATCCAAACGGCAAAAAAATGACATTGGATGAATTGGGTGAAACTCTATTTTTTATTCTTGATACCTATCGAAACGGGCTGCTACTTATCGAGGACGTAAATAAGTACATCAGTGATAATATGCCCAACGATTTAATTGGTGCTGTGTGTACTAACAGGCACATAGGATTAGATATTATTTTACACTATCAGTCTATCGGAAGGATTAGTACTAAGGTGTGGCAGAATGTGAATATGATTAGGTTTCACAAGATTACCGACACTGTAGAAAAGCATAGAAAAAAGTTTGATGACAAATTCGATTTTTTATTTTTGGCGCAAGCAATGATTAACTACAATTATTATCAGCTCAATAATAAAAGATACTTTTTGTATATCGACATCGATAACGAAAAGATTATTGGCAACTATACAGATAAATTATTTGATGTTGCTGTAGATGAATATATTACTCAGAATTACAACGAATCCATCGCTCCTCTCCTACGAGCAAAAGATATGTATGGCAAGAAAATACATACACAACAAACTGCAATGAAGGCTATCAATGAGAAACTTCAATCCTATCGTGGAAACGCAGAATAATTCGTTATTGATAAATCAATGATAATCAATAATTCCAATTGACGAAGTTTATAAGACTTGTTTTATTATCATGTCTAAATTTGGTATGTCGTTGAAAATAACTGTCTGTGCGGTTAAATAAGCGGCAATCTTGGTTTCTGCGTTCTCTTTGAAAATTTATATTTTGCTAATCGCCATTATCATTCTCTTGTGTAAGAAAATTATAATCAGGATGAGAAAAAAAATATAACTATTAATGAGATTGGAAATTGGAGATTTATTCTTAACCGATTAAATTCTAAAAAAATGGAAGGTGCAAAAAAAATCTTGGGAAGTATTTTAGTTATCGCAGCGGGAGTTGCAGTTTATGACTTAGTATTTAAACCAATGATTAACAAAGCGAAAACCGCTTTGCCAACAACCACAGCATAATGCTAAGAGTAAATCAAAATCGAGTAAACTAATTTTCTTAATAACAAAAACGTTATACAATGTCATACGTTAAACAATATTTGGCTAATGCGAGAAACTTCGCACACCAAAATTATAACAATGCCAACGGTAACTACCGCAACTTCGCTCCTAATGTGATTGCGGGACGTACCGTGTACAGCGCAGATGGCAGTGGTGCTGCAAGTGCCGCTCAGTCTCAGCCGTACATTATCGCTATCAGCAACGCTTCTGCTGCTGCTGTAGCTGATTTTGATGTGTTAGGTGCATTCACCTACATCAACAATGCGGGTTTCGATAATGGTAGCTTGACTATCAGTGGTGTTACCATCAGTTCTGCGATTTCAAACGTGAACTACCAACAGTTCTTGTATCAGTCAATGCAACAACCTTTCTCTGTAGGTCTTACTTACATTGAGAGCGTAGCGGGTACTCAATCTCAAATTACCACTCCATTTGTGTTGAACACACAAGATGCGAACGGTAACCAAGCGTTGAGAACCATCGTTCCAACCATTGACCCTTACCAACAACAAACAGGTGTGTTGGCGGTTAAACAGCTTTACCGTATCGACGGTTTCACTAAGCTGACTTTCTCAACCATTGCGGCTTCTGTACAGTTCCGTGTACACTTCTACCCTAGCGATAACATCAACTTGGCAGCGGGATTAGCGGGCGCTCCTGTAACTCAGCAGTACTCAAGTCCTAATGTGGTTAAGATTCCGACAATCAATCCATAATCGCATTCGGCATAACCAAGAAAGGGGCTTAGGTAAAGTAATTTGCCAAGCCCCTTTTTTACTATATCATCAAAAAATTAAACTATGTCACTGTACTTATATATTGCCGAGTCAAATCCCGATGCATGCGTAATGCTTCTTCATAAATACGGTTATGCTAACCAACAACTAAATTCTATTGAAGATGTTGCCGCTGCCACGCAAGGCATGGTAGCCGCAGAAGGTGAGCCCGCTTTTAAAGACCTCCTTAAATTACATCCTGATAAAGATGTTATTGTGGAGCAATTTGCGCCCGCTCAAGTTCCTGTGAAAGCATTTGTAGGGTGCGACGGCAGCAGTGGATGTGGTGGAGGTTGCGGTGGAAACCACAAGAACGCAAGTGGTGATGCTAATCAAACAGCAAATATTGCAACTCAAACAAACACCTTTATTTTACTTGGTGCTGTAATCGTAGCAGTCGCTATTCTTACATCTAGTAAATCATAACCGTCATAGCTAACGGTAGTAATTTTTAGCCTAATTCTTAAATTTAAAGAAATGGAACTGTCACAAGCACGGAAATTAGTAAATAGCGGAATCGCTGATTTAGTTGTAAATGATAAGCATGCACTTGTGGATGCACTTAACAACAATGGCGTTTCAGTTACTTATTCTGATTCTGATGCTGATATAATTTTTAAAACTTTACAGGGCAATCAACTCAGTAAATCTTTTAGAAATGAATTAACCAACATGCTTGCTTCTAGGCATGCAAAAACCAATTCTATGACTCGTGGATTTGTTGCGCAGCAAAATGTAACACCTCAATTAACATTGAATGATTTGTCATTCGGAACAATAAATACAACAGCTGAAAAACCATTCACTAATTCAGGCACATATTCTGCGGCTGATGGAACAGGTTCAACTGCGGGAGATTTATTGAATGCGGCTGTCAATGTTTATTCAACTAATCAATTGGCGCAATCTCAGCAACAAACTGCTGATGCTGTATTGAAGCACGACCAAAACCAAATACTGCTTCAAAATCAAGCACTCGCTTTATCAGCTCAAGACGCAACTACTTTTTCTTCAAAAATGAAAGCGTACATATTGCCGATTATAGTTGTTGGTGTTGTTGTTGTTGGTGGATTAATCGTTTACAAAAAGTATAAAAAATAATTTATGAAAAAGAAGTACTTGAATTTTATTGACGATAATAGCAATACAACTACAGCTCCTGTTGATGCGCCTGTTGATACAAGCGCTACAACTAATTATAGTCAGGCTGCCCCTCAAAATTTAACTACAGCGCCTCCTACAGCGCCCGCTCCTGATTTGTGGAGTAAAATTGGTTCTTTGATTGGAGGAATATTAGGAACTAATAAAGCGGCTGCAACGCCTACTTATAGACCTGTTGTTACAACACCTGTAAATAAGCCTAGTACAGCTTCTAGTACATCATGGGTAATGCCTGTGGTTGTTATTGGAGTGATTGCAGTTGGCGGATTTATGGTGTACAAAAAATACGCAAAAAAATAAATTTAATAGCTATGAAAAGCAATAGAAGATACAAGAATTTTGGAGGAAATTTTGTGAACGCAACAGGTAATCCTAGTATCGTTTATCAAGACCCCGTTTCAGGTATATACAAAGATGCGGATGGCACTTATTATTTGAAAGATGGAACTCCTCTGAATGATTATGATATGAATACGGGTGCATATCAGGAAGAAGATGGTACATGGTACACTGTAGAAGGTGTTGCCCTTATGAATTACGATAAAAACACAGGGTCTTATCAAGAACCTGATGGCACTTGGTACGATAGTAGTGGGAATGTAGTTACTAAAAATTCATCTGCATGGACTACATTAACAAACCTAGCTACTGCGGTGCTTGCGAATAAATTAAGTGGTGGTGCAAAAAATACTCAAAAACCAACTAGCCCTGTAAGTAAAACTACAGTGACTACTACGACTCCTTCATGGGTAACTCCTGTTGTTGTTGTAGGTGGATTAACAGTACTTGGCGTTATCATTTATATGTCAATGAA
>Ga0214193_1000295_pt1 | contig 12209 bp, 13 predicted proteins | sample TroBogEpilimnion_10_FD_153031 | JGI IMG/M metagenome (GOLD analysis project Ga0214193, IMG submission 153031) | Freshwater microbial communities from Trout Bog Lake, WI - 05AUG2008 epilimnion | ecosystem: Environmental > Aquatic > Freshwater > Lake > Epilimnion/Euphotic zone | place: Trout Bog...
GCCATCGATCCCTCCAAGCGTGGGGTTGGCTACCTCCTCGCCGAAGGTGGTGTCCCGGTCCTGCTCAAGACGCCCTACCTCCGTGATGAAGAGATCGAGGTGATCGCCAATCGAGCTCAGAAGTTGCGTGCACGATGAACACCGCCGAACGTCGAGCGCTGTTGGAAGAGGTGCGGCTCGCATCGAGCTGCTCGCATCCGATCCGCATCAGCGGTGAGGTGGTGCACCTCGACACCGGCGAGATCCGTCGACGTGAACTGAAGGTGGCCTGCAAGGACCGTCGCCAAGTCCTCTGTCCGGCCTGTGCCTCCCTCTACAAGGCCGATGCCTGGATCTTGATCTCTGCGGGCCTCATTGGCGGCAAGGGCGTCGACCAGGCAGCAACCACCCATCCCAAGATCTTCTTCACCCTGACCGCTCCTTCGTTCGGTGCGGTGCACACGACGAGGGCCAACGGCACGTGCCACCCAAGCAGGAACCTTCGTGGACCGGATCGCTGCGCACACGGACGACCTCGGTCGTGCGAAGGTCACCACGCAGGTGACCCCGACATCCTCGGCACGCCGCTGTGTCCCGACTGCTTCGACTACCGAGGTGCGGTCCTGTGGAACGCGCACGCCTCGCGGCTCTTCACCCACACCATGCGACACCTGCAGCGACGTCTGGCGACAGCGGGTGACGTAGAGCGCTCAGCATTTCGAACCGTGGCACGAAGCAACTACTTAAAGGTCGCCGAGGTGCAGCGCCGTGGGCTGATCCACTTCCACGGCATCCTGCGAGCCGATGGCCCCGAGCACGCCTCGAGTCCGCCACCGTCATGGCTGACCGCCGAGCTCTTGAGCCGCACACTGGCCGAGGTCGTCCGCTCGACCACCGTCACGGGACTGGACGGCCTGTCGCGTGGGTGGGGCCGTCAGTTCGACCTTGCCGAGGTGGATCCCGGCGACAGCCACGCTGCGTCGTACTTGGCGAAGTACTCGATCAAAACCACCGACGGCTCCAAGCACTTCGCCTACCGGTTCCGCACCCGTCGACAGATCGAGCTCCTCGACGTCGATGACCACCGGCGCTCACTCGCCCTCATGGCCTGGGACCTCGCCCGTGAGCCTGGGTATCGGCACCTCAACCTCCAGCTCCACGCCCACGCGTTCGGCTTCACCGGGCAACTCATCACCAAGTCTCGTGGCTTCACCACCACCTTCCAGGCGCTGCGAGCGGCCCGGGCAGACTTCATGGCTCGGTCGAATGAATTCCAGACCATCGACGGCACCTTCAGGTACTCCGGCCGCGGCTACGACCACCCTCGAGCCGTCGAGTTGGCCGAGGTCTTCTTCACCATGGACAAAGAGCTCCGTCACGAGCGGGCCGAAGCCCGAAAGCAAACTCGAAGAGCTCATATGAGTGACCTCGAGGCGCCCTCTGGATCGCACGACGGCCCGATCGAAGCACCGGTGGAAAAGAAATTTGCCTTGCCAGCACTGGGATCTGACCTCTTATGAGGAGTTCTCCGAGCCGATCTGTGAACGCACAGTCGTCCAGTGGCCTCATGGCACACACCACAGCAACCATGTCCCTGTTCACCCGCGATCTCGAGCGCACGTCGGTCGGCTCCCCCGGTCGAGCGCTCATGGGGGTGATCGAATCACTCGGATTCGACACCCTGGGGACGTCGCGACCCCTTGATCTCGCCCTGGCACTCCAAGAGGCCACGCCTGAGCGGGATGCCCTCGTTGGGCGCTACCTCGAAGCGGCCGCCCGAGACCCGCAACTGGTCAACCTCGTGATGGTCGCCATCACCCCGGCGGTCGAGGCCACCGTCGCCCGATGCGCGAGCTACATCGGGCGATCGGCCTTCACTGAGGAGCTCCTGGTCACGCTCTTGGAGCAACTCCAAGGCGTCGGCGAGCAACCACCCGCACTCCGCCGGCGCTGGTTGGCGACGACTGCGGTGGCGAGCGCTCGGGCCACCACCCGAAGTTCCCGTCGGCGCGCTCTGTCCTCGATCGCCATCGCTGACGACTTCGATCTCGCGGAGGTCTCAGGCGACGACGGCTGGCGGGAGGAGCTCCTCGCAGCCATGTGGATGGCCGTGGGAACGGTGATCAGCACCGAGGACTTCGTCCTGATCGACTGCACCCGGGCCTGGGGTGTCGAGCTCGAGTGGATGGCCCAGCACTACGGCATCTCCTACGACGCGGCGCGCAAACGACGTGCTCGAGCCGAGGCCAAGGTGCGTGACTTCATCCGTGCCGAGGTGGCGCGATGAAGCACTCAAGCCTGCACGCGGCGACGAAGGTCGCTGACCTCAGACGCGCTCAAGTGGATGTCTGCTTGGACCCAGTGCTGGCGCAGCGCTTCGCCGTCGCCACGGGCCATGATCACCTCGGTAAGCTCCTCCCAGAGCAGCATCGTGGCGGGGGCAGCGAGGAGGCCCTTGCGAAGCGCCATCTCGGCGTCGTCGAGTCGTCCAAGTCGGCGCAGATCAATGCCCGTTCGAGAGGCGGTGTCGCTGATCAGGCGCACGACCTGACCCTCAAGTCCTTCGCTGCGGATCCACTCGAAGAAGGGCGACGTCTCGCTGGCGAAGGGATACTCACGCACGAGCTCGAGTGCTTGGAGTCGCATAGTGGCCGAGGTGTCGTCGTCTGCGCCTCGAGCAGATTCCACCAAGGCACGAAACTGCTCGAGGTCGGTCGTGACCTCGAGCAGTCGGTAACCAGCGCCACGAGAGGCTTCGGGCAAGACTTCTGCGCCGACAGCCTTGCGGGCTTCAGCCACGTAGTTGTGGAAGGTCGCTCGAGAAACGTCTCGTTCGACACGCATGGGCCACACCGCCGTCTGGACTTCGCCGCCCGACATGGTGCGCTCACGGTGGAAGGCCAAGAAGCAGAGGATGGAGCGGGCCGGGTCACTGAGTCCTCGCACCGACGGCTCGAAGTTGAGCGCCCCAAGCACGTTGACTCGAAGTCGCCACGAGGGCGCCTCGTCGTCGGAGGCAGGATGCTGAGCAGCTTCTGGTGCAGCTTCTGGTGCGACCTCGTCCTTACTCCCACTTGGTTGCTCGGCGGGCGACTCGGGAGCATCGGCCACGTCAACCTGCTCAGCCACGACGTCAACGGGTGGAGGTGGGTGCGGAGTCGTTGCGTCCTTGGGTCGGCGACGAACCAAGTAGAACGTCACACCAGCGACCACCACCACGAGCAGCACACCGCCGACGAAGCCACCCGATCGGCTCGAGGAACCGGGCGTAGTTGCTGCACCGCCCGTGGTCTCGGTTGTTGGCGGCGAGTCCACCGTCAGCTGGGCGGGGAACTGGACCTGAATGGTTGTCGGACCCCCGACATGGAGCACGGTTGGCGAGTCACCGGTCATGTTCTGGTACTCGGTGCCGATGGTCGACGACGGAATGATGACCACACTGCCCGCTCGGAAGGTATCGGGGACGAGGCAGGCATAGGTGGCAGCAACCAGGCCATCGGCGGTGTCGGCATCGGCGGTCACCGTCTCATTGGCCGGATCGGACCTCGTCATAGGGTAGATCCGGCCCTTGGTCGAACGGCACTCGAAGGCAGACGCCGGGAGTGGCGTCATGTTCGAGAAGAAGTCGCCATAGGAGGGGTCGTTGTAGCTGCGCTGGACCGGACCAGAACTCATCTGCAAGGTGAGGTAGAGCTCGCCATCAGGTGCACTGACGCCCGAGCCATCAGGCATCTGCGAGTCGAGGCGCGCGCCCGAGACGAGCAGCACGCTCGGGTAGGAGAGGCCGTCAGCCGGATTGGTGATCGGGATCTCGTGGGAGAGGGCCAGCTGATCGGTGCCGTAGGAGTGGGGGCGGGCAGCCCAGGCAGCCGAGGACACGAAGAGTGGCACCATCGCGGCGACCAGGATCGCTGCGGTCAGTCGAGCCCTCCTCCACATAGTGCTTCGACGGTAGTTGGGCCGTTCTCAGTTTTTTGGTCGCCCACCCACCCCATGCCGTTGCCGTCTGCTGCGCAGCTCACGCGTGAGAAGTCCCGTGCAAGGTCCGGTGCAAGGTGAAGCGGCAACACTTCGGAACCACTCCAACAGGAAGGCCCTCGCGATCAAGCGGTGCACCAACATCTTCACCCGGGGCCAGCGAAAGGCGTCCGCTCATGGACATCGTCCAGGCCGCGACCTACCTCGGATGCTCGGAGCGCTTCCTGCGCCGACTGATCCACGAGCGACGCATTCCGTTCATTCGCCTCGGGGGCCACAAGATCCGCTTCTCTCCCGTCGACCTCGACCGTTGGGTGGATGGACAACGCGTCGAGTCCAAGCGATGAGGGGGAAGGCGTGAGCGAACGGAGACACTTCGGCTACCTGCGCAAGCGCTCGTCTGGCCGCTGGCAGGCCTCCTATGAGTACGAAGGCAAGCGCTTCACCCTCGGCACCTACGACCGAAAGGCTGACGCGCTTGCGGCTCTCGCTCACGTCGAGATCAACCTGCGACGTGGCACATGGATTGACCCCTCGTTGGGCTCGGTCACACTCAGCGAATACGCCTCCTCCTGGCTTGAAGGGCGCCACAATCTCGCCGTTCGTACTCGAGAGCTCTACACCTACCTGCTTGACCGACACATCCTTCCCGAGCTCGGTCAGGTGGCCTTGCGCGAACTCACACCAGCAGACGTGCGTACGTGGAACGGCAACGCGGCCAAGCGCCATCCGAGCACCGCCGCCAAGTCCTACAGGCTGCTTGCCACCATCATGAAGACTGCCGTCCTCGACGAGCTCATTGCCACCTCACCCTGTCGAGTGACTGGAGCCGGTCAGGAGCACACCCCCGAGCGACCCGTGGCCAGCCTTGAGGAGATCGATCAGCTCTACCGAGCCATGCCCGAGCACCTGCGCGTCACCGTCGTCCTAGCCGTCTGGTGTCAACTTCGTCGAGGGGAGATCCTCGGACTCACTCGGTCGGACATCGACCTGGACAAGAAGACGCTGCGCGTCGAGCGGAGCAGGACGTTCAAGACGACGGGCGAGTCCGTTATCAAAGAGCCGAAGTCCGCTGCCGGTCGTCGCGTCGTTGTTATCCCGACGACGGCAACTGAAGCGATTGGGACACACTTGGATCGATTTGTCGGTGAGTCGGATGACTCGCTCCTCATCCTGGGCCGCGACGGCGAGCCTGCTTCGTCAATGGTCATTCAGCGGGCGTGGTCGAAGGCGCGCCTACAAGTCGGGCGACCAGATCTTCACTTTCACGACCTACGTCATACCGGGCTCACGCTGGCCGCGGCGACTGGAGCGACCACCGCAGAGCTCATGCGGCGAGCGGGCCACGCTTCGCCGACTGCGACGCTGCGATATCAGCACTCGTCGTTGGAGAGAGACCGAGTTATCGCCGAGCGCTTGAGCAGCCTGAATGCAAGCGACGAACGTTTCAACCAACGAGAGTTGCCAACCGCCTAACGCGGCCACTCGTCGAGGACATCAGAATCTCACTCACCAGTGTGGCCTGGGTGTCACCTAGTTGCGCCCATCGACTCACCGATAAGAATGCTCCTCATGGAGGCGGAACTTGGGTCACGTCCCGCCAAGTGGTGTCACTTCGTGAAGCAGCACTGACGCTCCTGCAGTCTTTCACGACTGTCGACCGCGTCGCTTGACCGTCGTCGCCGCAACGGTAGAGAGCGGCTTCATGGACTCTTCGGAGAAGTAGCGCCGGTCCGACCCCTGCCAGTCGTCGTGAATGTCGAGACACACGGCCGTGATGAGTCGCAGCGCCGCGGCGTCGTTGGGAAAGACTCCGACGACGCGAGTGCGGCGTTTGATTTCCAGGTTGAACCGCTCGTGCGAATTGGTCGACCAGATCTTGCGCCAGTGCGATTTCGGAAACGCCTTGAACGCGGTCAGATCGTCTTCGGACTCGACGAGCATCGCCGCAACCGCGGGAAAGCGTTCTTCGAGTTCCGTCGCGACCTGGTGAAGCTGGCTCGTGACGTGCGCCGCGTCGGGCTGGGCGAAGATCGAGCGGATGGCGTTGGCCACGTGCTCGGTGTCGCCCTTGGGCACCTTGGCTAGCGCGTTGCGCAAGAAGTGGACTCGACATCGCTGCCAGCTCGTGCCGAGCAGGACTTCGCTAATGGCCTTCTTCAGACCGCTGTGGTGGTCGCTGACGGCGACCTGGACGCCGGACATTCCGCGTTCGCGCAACTCACGCAGGAACGCGGTCCAGAATGCGCCCTCTTCGCTGTCGCCAATGGCGACCCCGAGAACCTCGCGTTCGCCGGTGAGCGTGACGCCGGTCGCAATCACGACAGCGCGACTGAGCACCCGGTCGCCCACCCGGGCCTTCACGTAGGTGGCGTCGAGAAAGAGGTAGGGATAGGGGGTGGTGGCCAGCGAGCGGGCGCGAAAGGCCGCCAGTTGCTCGTCCATCCGCGCGCAGATCCGGCTGACCTCGCTCTTGGAGATCCCGGCGTCGACCCCGAGGGCCGCGACCAACTGGTCGACCTTGCGGGTCGACACGCCGTTCACGTAGGCCTCCATCACCACCAGGTAGAGGGCCTCATCCACGCGCCGCCGGCGCTCGAGGATCGAGGGGAAGAACGAGCCCTCGCGCAACTTCGGGATCCGCAGAGCCAGATCGCCGGCCTTGGTCGACAGGGTCCGCGGTCGACTGCCGTTGCGCCTCGTGAGTCGGGTCGCCGTGCGCTCGTGGCGATCGGCGCCGATCTGTTCGGTCGCCTCGGTCTCGATGAGCTCTTGGAACATGAACTGGACGAGTCGACGAACGAGGTCCAGGTCGGGTCGTTCGCGCAGCGCCTCGAGCAGTTCGGATGCGTCAATATCTAGGTGGGTCACCGGAGTTTTCCTTTCGTGCCTTTGGATGGACACGTCAGAACTACTCCGGTGGCCCGTACTTTCAGCGGACCGTCAAAATGCCACCACTTTGGGGGACGTCACTGGAACTTGCGTTCGGCGACGAATACTTCGTGGCTCGACTGAAGCGCCTCAAAGTGAGGTCGATGTCAAACCCACGTTGGCGTCGCGCTCCGATGATGCGTTCGTATCTCGTGAAGAACGTCAGGCGACCTAACAGCTCGTGGCCGTTGGGCTCGGCCGCTGATTCGGAGGTCAGGAGCGCTAATGCGTGCGTCGATCACTACATGCATCTGGAGCGGACACAGACTGCTCGATCGGACATGTATGCGCGTGAACGAGATGATGCCTGGCAGTCGGTCGTCGAGGCGGTTCAGTCCATCATCGATCGCGCAGAACAGATCAAAGGCGGTCGAATCACGCCTCGAGCATTGTGACTCCCGCAGCACACTGATTCTGCAATCGCGACGTATGGATGTTCTCCGGCCGTGACAATGCGTGTCGACACTTCGTGCGGCCTTTCTTACCAGTGACGTCTCGTCCGACTCTCCACGTACCCGGGGACCTCCCTGGGGTCGGCTAATCGAAGTCGGCTCGCCGGAATCGGTTCCGATGTAAACAGAAACCCCTCAGGGCCTGTCTCGAGCCAGATCCCCTCCGCGTCGACAATCCAAACGTCTGGGTCGTCGTCAGGCATTCGTGTGAAGAACGAAATTGCATCGATGGTGTCGAGATATATCCCCTCGACTTCAGGGGCTGTACTGCCTGCGATGCCACGCGCGCCACCCATCAGACGCCAGTCGAGCCCATGCGTCTGAATTGACTCGCGGTTCTGTCGCGAAGTCGCGTGAGCGAGCTTGCCACTGGCGATGACGACCTCGATCCGGCCTCGGCGCCAACCGTGTCCCGATTTCTGACGCTCAGCATCGAGGGAGTGCACGACTCGCCGAACCCAGGGGTCCGAGGCTCCACGAGAAGCGGTGTCGGCGATCACCGCGCTTGCGTCAATGCCCAAGCGCCGTTCCGAGAGTTGCGGCCTGCACAGAGTCGGCCATCGTTGGTGTACTCCACGAATTCGATCATCTCGTAGTCCGAGGTTGCTTCCAATGTGTCTCGGAGCAGAATGCCGCAGGCATGGATCGGATCGAGCTCGTCAAGTTCGTCCAGGTGCACTTCCAGCCAGGCATTGCGGGCGGCAACGCAGTCCCGAGGCTGGCCATCGAACTCGACACCGTTCGGGTTCATACGGCGCTGATCCTGAAGCGTCCGACAAAGGGCACACCCGGCACGATAGCTAGCGTGCGTCAGAACAAGGCATGCCGGTACCACGCTCCTTGCCTTAGTTGGCAAGAGTCGACGTTGCTCGGTTTCGCAGTCTCAGCGCGTACCTGGCATGCCACCCAACCGATACGCGAGGCGGTCAGACGGCGGAGGCACGCCATAGGTCTATCCGGCGATCAATCGGCACGAGGTGATTGGTCGGATCGCCGGACCGAGGTGCTGACTTGCTTAGCGCAGAGCCAGCGTTCGGGCACGCTAGGTTCTCGAGTTCCACGGCCCTTCACTGTAAAGCTCTTCGCGGATCGACCGTACCCACGGAGCAAGTTGCGAGAGCGTCATGGCGTCGAGGCTCGTTGTGTCGCGGTCGACCTGATCGAGGGCGAGCTGGAAGCTCGTATCACGCTCGGCTCGGGTAGCAATCTCAAGGGACAACTCCGAGGCGTGACTCCAGAGCAGTTCGCTCAAGGGGCCGTCGCCGATGATGACGATCTCGTCGTCGCTATCAGCGGCACTCAGGAGGGCATCGATCAGTTCGAGCGAGGATTGACCGCCTCTGCGAACTTGTCGGCCGACCTCGAGCTGGGCGGCAAAGGTCGGGTCTTCTAATCGACCTTCAACGCGTCGCCGGTCGATCTCCGACCCACGCCAGTAGCGCCAGTAGGCCGCCACGAGGTCTTGGACATCGGACTCACTTGCCACGCAGACATGGTGACACCTGTCCAAGCAATCCGTGCCGCATTCCCGGCGTTTAGGGACGCGCCGCGGGGTTTCCCTTCCGGGGTAACCCCGTAGCCACCTACATTGAGTGCTTGGTGGAATCGAGCAACTTCGAGGAGAGCGTGAAGCCGGTTGATACGGGTCACAGCAACGCAGCCCAACCGTGGCAGCAGCTCGCTCCCGACTACGAGCGGGCCCGAAAACGAGACGACTCGCTAGACCGGCTGGTCGAGTGGCCCGCGCAACGAGCATGCCTTGGGAATATCGCTGGGCTGTCGCTGCTCGACCTCGGATGCGGGAGCGGCGGCAAGCTTGCCGAGCTCGTTCGAGATGGCGCGGGTGCCTCTGTTGGCATCGACATCAGCGGCAACTTCATCGATGATCGCCCGAGTGGCCTGGAACTCGTCCAGGGTGACTTGTCCGAACTGGATTCGGTTCCTGTGCTGGTTGGTCGACAGTTCGACCGGATCATGTTCCTGCAGTCGTTTGGCTACGCGTCGGACCCGGTCCGCACGCTGCAGAGAGCGCGGGCCATGCTCGCAGTTGACGGCTTCATCCTGCTGACTCGAACCCAACCGATCCGCTACGCCCTCGAGCGCGCTGAGCGGAATGGGACCTCGCTCGGCGAGGAGTACTTCAGCGGCGGGGCGTACTCCTACCCGAGCAGCTGGAACAGCGAGATCACCCTCACGAAGCAGACGTACACGATGGCGGACCTGCTCAACGTCTTCAGCGGCGCAGGGTTGTGGATCGAACGCACCATCGAGCCACAGCTTTCCGAGGACGCTAGGAGGCGTTATCCCCATAAGCAGGAATGGATGGATAAGTACCTCGGCATCCTGATATTCGTGCTGCGCCCGCTGCCCACCAACGAGCGCACAGCGACCTGACGATCTGTCTTGTCGCGACGACACTTGGGTGCACCGAGCCGGCGTTGGGGACGGTATCGCAGTGGTATCCACTCGCGGTTGGTTGAGTCCGTATTCTCGTTGGGGTGGCGGAATTCGACTTGGTTATCTTCGACTGCGATGGTGTCTTGGTAGACAGCGAGCGTCTCGCCGTTCGAACCGAGGCGGAGATCCTGGCTTCACTCGGGTGGCCGCTCACGGAAGCGGAGATCGTCGAACGGTTCGTCGGACGTTCAGCCGCCCACATGCAACAAGAGATCGAACAGCAGCTGGGCCGACGCATCGACTGGGATGCTGAGTTCGAACCTCGATACCGGGAGGTGTTCGAGCGGGAACTCGTCCCGGTGCCTGGCATTGTGGACGCTCTCGACAAGATCGCGACCCCGATTTGTGTGGCATCGAGCGGAAGCCACGACAAGATGCGGTTCACGCTGGGCAAGACCGGACTCTTCGACCGATTCGACGGCCGGATCTTCAGCGTCGACCAGGTGGAACACGGCAAGCCCGCCCCCGACGTCTTCCTGTTCGCAGCAGCCCAGATGGGGGCCACCCCTGATCGGTGCGCCGTCGTTGAAGACAGTGTGTCCGGGGTGACAGCTGCATTGGCGGCGAAGATGTCGGCATTCGCATTCTCCGGGGGCGTGACGAGCAGTGAGGCGCTCTCAGTCGAAGGTGCAGTCGTATTCGACGACATGTTGAAACTTCCGGACTTGCTCCGGGCGCACTAGGAATCTCGCCCTCCTTGAGCATCCCACCGGCCCGGTGTTTGGAGACAGTGTCTGGTGCGGCCAGGCGGCGAGGGAAGCGCCCGGAAAATAGCATCGGATCATGACCGACACGTTCGGGGGCAGTAGCCGTGTGCCCCGTGACGCCCGTGGTGGTGTGCGGGCCGGAGACTTCGATGCCCGCGCCCTCTTCGAGGCCCTGGATCGGCAGAGGTTGGATAGGGCACTGAGCTGGCGTCAGGTTGCCGAAGCGATCTGGGCGCAGTCCTCGGAGCTGAATAGCGTTCGCGGCGACCACCCGATTGCAGCCCAAACGATCACGGGGATGGGCAAGAGGGGCGATACCTCCTGCCAACATGCCTTGTTCATGCTGCGCTGGATCAACTGTGCGCCCGAGGAGTTCATCTCACAACCCGTCGAGGGCAGCGCGCGGGTCGGATTACCCGTGGCCGGATCGGACCGTCGACTCCGCTGGAACCTGGGTGCGCTCTACGATGCACTCAACGCTCGTCGAAGTGAGGAACGGCTCACTTGGAAGGCGTTGGCAGACCTGTTGGGCTGCACCCAGAGTCAGTTGACGGGGATCAAGACGGCTCGCTTCGCCATCGGCATGCGCCTGGCGATGCGAATCACCCAGTGGTTAGGGCGTCCAGCCGCAGATTTCATCTATACCGCCCGCTGGTAGGCGCGCCTCTGACCCGGTGTTGTGGGGCAGGGCGATCAAGACGCCAGGCTGGAGCGCCGATACACCTGGGGTGACACCGTCGAAGCGCTCCGTCATCACATGGCACAACGGCTTGCGGAGAATCCGATTCGTCGTGCCCGTTGCAGTCGTCGCACTCCTTGTGTGGGCGCTGGCTACTTCGAGCGGCCACCAACCGGCAACTGTCGTGGTGTTTTGCGTCGGCATGATCGCTCTTGGTGTCGCTGTCTGGCGGATGCTCGTCTACCCAAGTCTGAGCGTCACTGAGCAAGGCATCGAGGTCCGCAATGGCATTGACAGCCAGTCGATCGACTGGGACTCCGTCGTCTCCTGCAAGGCAGGCTGGGGCGGGATAGCCATTCGAACGACTTCTGGAGACTCGCCAGTGGCGTGGGCTATCCAGAAGACCAATCTCGATAGGTGGCGGCATCGGAACGTGCGGGCGGATGACATTTCGAGGTGGCTCATGGGTCTCGCCTCGATGGACCCATCGGAGCGGAGCGCCAGCATCAGTGCGGGTCCTCCGGCCAGCACCCGACCTACGAGGCTCGCATGAACGGGTATGGCAGAAGTGCCGGTTGGGGACAGGCAACCATCGCGATCACGATCGCGGTCAGACCGACAGACACCACCCGGACCCCAAAGGGCCACGTTGCCGCTGTTGTTGACACGCTCTGAAGCCCCAGTTTTTGGGCGGTCCGTGGGCGGTCCAACTCCAAAAAAGTACCCGTTTGGGCGGTTATGGGCGTTTCACGCAGGACACTGACGGTCAGTTGCGGAAACGCCAGGAAACTGCAAAACCCCTGCAATTACTGGGGCTTCGGCAATTTCACCAGAGAGCGGGCGACGGGAATCGAACCCGCGTTCTCAGCTTGGGAAGCTGATGTTCTACCTCTGAACTACACCCGCGTGTCGTGGATCGGGGATCCACCAAGTCCTAGGTTACTACCGCTTGGCAAACACAGCGCCAGCGGCGAGTTGACTCACAAGAAACCTCCGCGTAGGCGCTTCATTGCCTCACGGAAGAAC
>Ga0214193_1000299_pt1 | contig 12158 bp, 6 predicted proteins | sample TroBogEpilimnion_10_FD_153031 | JGI IMG/M metagenome (GOLD analysis project Ga0214193, IMG submission 153031) | Freshwater microbial communities from Trout Bog Lake, WI - 05AUG2008 epilimnion | ecosystem: Environmental > Aquatic > Freshwater > Lake > Epilimnion/Euphotic zone | place: Trout Bog...
CTCGATCAGCCCGTTGGGTCCATGGTGTGTGACTTCGGTGGCGGCAAGAGCGAGATGGCGGTATTGAGCCTCGGAGGAATCGTGGGGATACGAGGACTTCGGATCGGTGGACGCAACCTCGACGACGCCATTGCCGCACACATTCGCTCGAGCTACGGCGTGGTCGTCCCACACCACCTCGTCAACGAGGTGAAAGAGCAGGTCGCATCGGCCACGGTGCCGACCACCGATCGCTCCTACGCCCTGCTCGGACGCTCCGCGGCAACGGGAGAGCCCGAGGAGGTCGTGCTCGGAACCGCCGAACTCCAAGCGTGCATCGACGAACTCATTCGGCAGATCACTGACGCGACGGTCCAGTGTTTGAGCGAAGCGCCGCCGGAGATGAGTCAAGACATCATCTTCCAGGGCATCCACCTCATTGGAGGTGGATCGCAACTCCGAGGGTTCCCCGAGCGCCTCTCACAATCCACTGATGTTCCCGTGCATGAGCACGATGATCCAGCATCGATTGTGGTGAGTGGACTGCTCCGGTGCTTCGCGTTGAAGGGCCGGATGGCAGAGATCTTGCAGAAGGTCTGACTCAGCGCCCGAGCAGTTCAACGGCTTGGCGGACCTGCCAATCGTGGTCAACCGCACATCGCTCAAGTGCTGCGTCGACTCGCGGACCACTGAAGCTGGACAGGGCGACCACGACGCGTCGGCGGATCTGGGGCCGATCCTCGAGGCGAGCCAAAATGGCATCGAGCCCACCAGGGTCGCCAATTGCGCCGAGCGCAGCCACGGCTGCTTCTCGACAGCGGGCATCGTCGTGGTTGGCACTGACGTCGATGAGCGCAAGGACTGCTGCTCGGGCACGGTGCTCGCCGAGGAGCCAGCACACAGCATCCACCACCAATGGCTCCGGATCAGAGAGCCGCTGCATCGCAGCGGTGATCAAGGTGGTCTTGGTGCCGCGGCCTCTGACGGTTGCCCCGAGCTCCATCGCCCTGCGTCGGACACTCGGGTCGTGGTCCTCCATTGCGACGCAGAGTTGGGCAACGGTGAGTGCCCCGCAGCGCTCGAGTGCGCCGAGGCCAGCGCTGCGGAGTTCGGCTTGCGGACTCGACAGCGCAGCTCGGGCGCGTTCGACATCACCGCTGAAGCCGGCGGCAATCACGGCTGCTCTGCTCCTAGGCTTGGCCCGCGTTGGCGTTGGCGGTGTCGATGGAGGAGGAGTCGTCGAGGTGCGAGGAGCCACGAGTTCCAGTATCGCCGCCGTTCGCCACCGAGCGCGCGCTGGGTTCATTGGCGCGCTGGTCGTCGCGTTGGTGCTCGGTGTCGCGACCATCGTGCTCGACACAACGGCTTCGTCGACCTACGCGATCACTCCGGGACTCGTGCTCCGCGTCGACCCCCAACTTCGAGGGATTCGAATACCCCCTCCTCTGCAGGACGGAGGAGTGGACATGGTCGACGTTCGTCTCGAGCAGCTCACGAACCTCGGCGCCCTCATCGAGCGTTGGTCTGGGTCCTCATCGCTCGTTTCGGCAGCCGATCTCGGCCTCACGGGCGGAGCGAATCTCGCCACCTACCAACGAGAAGATCGGCGACTCATGGAGCAGTCGGTGCAGATGGCCGTTCGTGCTGCTCGAGAGGAACTCCGTGTGCGTTTTCACCGCGGCCTCGGCGGAGACGTCACGGTCGCACATGGCAACATCGGTGGGCCGTCAGCAGGATTGGCTCAAGGTCTGGCCATCGTCGACCGCGTGCTCGGTGGGTCGCTCAGTGGCGGGAGGATCATCGTCGCGAGCGGCACCCTCGCCGCGTCCGGGGCTGTGGGCCCGGTCGGAGGATTGAGCGCCAAGTTGGACGCGGTCGAGCGGTCTCGGGCGACGATCTTCCTCGTGCCGAGGTCGGAACTCGGGGCCGTGGTTGCCCAGAGGCCCCATGCCGTGACGGTTATTGGAGTCGCGACCCTCGACGGCGCCGTCTCTGCCCTTGAGGCTCGGTGACCTCTCGTCCATCGCCGGTTTTTCCACCGTGCTGCTTCTAGGCTGTGGCCATGACTGACGAACGGGCAACGATTTCCTCCTCTCGCATCAGTGCGGCTGACGTCATCCGTCACTCGTTCGGCACGGTCAAGCGTGGCTTTGACCCGACGGAAGTCCGGTCCTTCTTGGAGCTTGTGGCCAGAGAACTGCAGGGCGTTGAGGGTCGGGAGCTGGACTTGCGCCGCCAGATTGCCGAGGCAGAACACCGCGCTGCACACCCCGTCCTCGACGAGTCAACCCTGCTCTCAGCGCTTGGCCAGTCCAGTGCACAGGTGCTGCGTGACGCCCACGAAGAGGCAGCGCGGATCACCGAACGCGCCGAGCAGCAAGCAGCTGCAGTGCTCCGGGCTGCTCAAGAGGCTGCCGCCGACGTGCAAGTGGCGGCGGAGACTCAGGTGGGCAATCGAATCGCCGAAGTCGAAATTCAAGCCACCACCCTTGAAACTGAGTCTCGTGAACAAGCAGCAGTGCTCCTCGAATCGGCTCGCACCGACGGAGAGACCCTGATCGCCCACGCCCGAGACCAAGGCAGGGCGATGGTGGAGCAAGCCCAAGAGGCTCGCCGGCGAGTGCTCGACGACATGGATCGTCGCCGTCGACGCATGCACGTGCAAATTGAGCAACTCCGCGCCGCTCGAGATGAGCTGGCAGCCGCAATTCTCGGCGTGCGGACTGCGGTTGATCGCATCACCGATGAGTTGGCGCACTCTGATGAAGACGCTCGACTCGCTGCGATGGAAGTGTCGCGCCAGCAACCCACACTCGAGGGATTGAGCGAGGACGACGTTGCAGCGCTCGCAGGAGAGATTGACCCAGCCAGCCCGCTCGTCGACGAACTCTTCGCCAAGATTCGCGCCTCGGTGACCGAAGATGAGGAGACACGCTCGGTCGAGGAGCCGACCGATGCCGCAGATGCACCGGTCGAGGCCCTTCCCTCTGCGATCGCCCCCGAAGCTGCCGAGACGCAGGTGGATGAACCACCGACGATGGAGCAGCCCGCAGTCGGGGCAGTCCCAGAAGACGATGTGGCACTCGCAGCGTCAACCCAAGCGCTCACCCGTCGGGTCAAGCGTGCGCTCCAAGATGACCAGAACGCGATGCTCGAGCGCTTGCGCGTCGGCGGTCTCTCGGTTGCCGAGGTGATCGGTGACGATGGCGAGCAGCGCCAGCGATACCTCGATGCAGCGAGCGAGGTACTCCGCGGCGCTGCAGCAGCGGGTTCCCAGGTGACTGGTGCCAAGGGTCCCGTTGACTACGCCAGCGTGGATCGACTCGCGGCGCAGATGGCGAACACGGTGGTGACGTTGCTCCGCCGACGCCTTGGTGATGCCGAAGATGACTTGACCACAGAGCACATCGGAGCGGCATTTCGGGAGTGGCGCGGTGCGCGTATCGATGGCCTCGTGGGTGACGTTGCTCTCAGCGCTTTCGCCACTGGGCAGTACGCGGGAGCCACCTCGGCCACTGCAGTTCGCTGGACCCTCGGCGCCTCGTGCACAGAGTGCTCGAGTTGCGCAGCGAATGTTGCTGCTGGTGCGGTTCGCGCCGGGAGCGACTTCCCCTCCGGCCATCGGCACCCGCCAGTTCACGCCGGATGTCGCTGCTCCATTGTGCTGTCGTAGTTCTGAGGGCTAAATCGCCGTAGGCTCGAGACGTGACCGACACTTCAACCGCAGCGTCCCCGCCAGCCCGCACGCGCCTTGGAGGGCGGGGATGGCTCGTACTCGCCGCGGTGGCCGTCGTCATCGTGCTGGCGTCACTGAAGACGTTCGCATCGATCTGGACTGATCAGATGTGGTTCAGCGCGTCGGGAATTGGAGGCGTCTGGACTGAGCTCTTCAGAGTGAAGGTTGGCCTCATACTGATTTTCGGGGCGATCTTCTTCGTCCTCATGTTCTCGAGCCTGATGGTGTCTGATTCGGTCGGGCGCCGCTTGGAGACTCCGACGCCGGATGACGATTTCACGGAATTCGTCCAGAGCATCCAAGAGCGATTCCGCCATCGGGCAACGCAGATTTTTGCCGCAATCTCCCTCCTCTTCGCTGCTGTTGCCGGGGCGTCGACGATGGGCCAGTGGGCAACCTGGCTCGGGTACATCCACGGAGCGTCCGTCGGCTCCGTTGACCCGGTCTTCCATCGCGACCTCTCGTACTACCTCTTCACCCTGCCCTTCTACGAGTTCGTCCTCAGTTGGTGGATCACCTCGCTGGTGGTGGTCACCCTCATCACCGTCCTGCACTACTACTTAAACGGTGGAATTCGGCCCCGCACGAGTGGCGGCTGGATCCAGCGACCCGTCAAGGTGCACCTGTCCGTTCTGCTCGCTCTGATCGCGCTGTCCAAGGCGGTTGGGTACTACCTCCAGCCGGGGACGTTGCTCTCGCGCCAAACCGGATACGTCGAGGGCATCGCCTACACCGATGCCCATGCCCGCATCCCCGCCATTCACCTGCTCTTCCTCGTGTCGCTGGCGGCAGCGGTCATCTTGGTCGTGAACATTCGCCGTCGGGGTTGGGTGCTCCCGGCAATTGCCGTGTCGATGTGGTTCGTGGTGGCCATCGTGGTTGGCCTCATCTACCCAGCGATCCTTCAGGCGGTCCGAGTCACTCCCGATCAAGGCAAGGCCGAAGCCCCGTACATCGCCCGAAACCTCGACGCCACCCGAACGGCCTATGGGCTGAATGGCATCAAGGTCCAGCAGGTCGCAGGAACCGGAACACCCTCACCGAAAGACGTGGCGACCTCGGCACAGTCGCTCGCCAACATTCGCCTGTGGGACCCGAGCGACAGCGTCAGCCTGCAGACCTTCCAGAACAACCAGGCACTGCGCAGCTTCTACCAATTCCAATCGATTGGCTTCGACCGCTACTTCGTGAAGAACAAGCTGACCCCCGTCGATATCGGCGCCCGAGAACTCTCCACCGATCTCGCCAATCAGACCTGGGTGAACGCGCACCTCCAGTACACCCATGGCTCTGGCGTGGTGGTCGCGGCCGCGAACCAGGTCACCCCTGATGGTTACCCCGTCTACGGCGTTTCCAACGTGCCGTCGACGTCGTTGCCTGGGTACCCGACCATCACCCAGCCGGGGATCTACTTCGGTGTTGGTCAATCAGGTTTCGTCGTGGCCAATACGAAGCAGCTCGAGCAGGACTACCCCTTGAGCAACGGTGCCAACGTCGAGAACCACTACGCCTCCGCCGGAGGCGTTCCCGTTGGCGGGTTGCTCAGCCGAGCGGCGTTCGCCATTCGCCTCTGGGATGCGAACTTCCTCATCTCGGGACAGATCACGTCCAAGTCTCGAGTGCTCTTCGTCCGCAACCCGGTGTCAATGGCACAGAAGGCAGCGCCGTTCCTCACCATTGACTCCCAGCCCTACGCCGTAGCGGTCGACGGACACGTCGACTGGATGCTCGATGGGTACACGACCACGTCGACCTACCCCTACGCCCAAGACCCGGCCAAGGAGAACGTGCTGATCCCGTCGGGTTCGAACCTGCAGGGAGGGTTCAACTACGTCCGTGACTCGGTGAAGATCGTGGTGGACGCCTACTCAGGGAAGATGACCTTCTACGCCTGGGATCCATCCGATCCGTTACTCAAGGTTTACGAATCTGCCTTCCCGAAGATGTTCACCCCGGCCGCAGAGATGCCGAGTGCACTCTTGGCGCACGTTCGGTATCCCAATGACCTCTTCGCACTGCAGGCAGCGATGTACGGCAAGTACCACATCACCTCGCCGTCGGGCTTCTACTCGGCGAGCGATGCGTGGAACCTCTCGCCAACCCCCGGGGTTGGCGCCTACTCCGCAGTGACCCAATCGAACTCCGTGGCGCTGTCTGGTCAGGCGGACCGCATGGCGCCGTTGTACCAAGTCGCAGCCCTGCCCTCACAGGCCACCCAGCGCTTCACTGCCACCGAAGCCTTCGTGCCGTCCTCGCAGGGCGACCAGTCGCACAACCTCACCGCGCTGATGATGGTGGACTCTGATCCGGGGCCGAACTACGGCCAGATCTTCAGCTACACCACGCCTCGGAACCAGAGCGTGCCTGGCCCTCAGCAAGCGTCCAACGCCATGTTGAGCTTCACGAAGGCGTCTGAGCAGCTATCCCTCCTCGACAAGGGTGGCTCGTCGGTGGTGCTCTCGAACCTGCTCATCGTCCCGGTTGGAAAGTCGGTCCTCTACGTTCGACCGGTCTACGTGACATCGTCGTCGAACAACATCCCGCTGTTGCGCGACATCTTGACGGACATGAACGGCAACATTGGTTTTGAGAGCACGCTGAGTGCTGCCGTCAGCGATGCCATTGGCTCCTCGGTCCCCATCAACACCGGTGGCGGTGGTTCTGGTGGTGGGTCGACCCATGCCACGGTGGCCTCACTGTTGGCCCAAGCCAACGTTGCCTTCGCCCAGGCGCAAGCGGCACTTCGAGCGGGAAACCTCGCGGTCTACCAAGCCGACATGAACACGGTTGGTGCACTCATCGGGCAGGCAGCTCGAGAAGCGACCGCAGCGAAGCGGTAGGGCTTCGCAACACACCCACGATTCCGTTCGTGATCGGGTCGCTCCTTCGGTCGTGTACACTCAATATTCCACCGCGGGGTGGAGCAGTCTGGTAGCTCGTCGGGCTCATAACCCGAAGGTCAGAGGTTCAAATCCTCTCCCCGCCACCACGCAAGAGGACCTCCCATCTGGGAGGTTCTCTTGTTCATTCGCTAGAGAATCGTGTCGGTGTTCACCTCGGTTCCTCACTATCCTTTCGCCGTTAGCGGGAGAGGACGATTGCATGGACCTGGAATTGACGATGGATGTGGCGGCCACAGCCCCGCTCGAAGCCGTCGGTGCTGCGGTGCGTGGTTGTGCCATGGGTAATGGACTGTCCGCAGAACGCGCCACTCGCCTCCAGGTCGTCGTCGAGGAACTCTGCCGAGAGGCGAGGATCCGCGAGGAGGTCAACGGCGAGGATGCCGTGGTGGTGAAGGTCAGCTTCGACGGCTCCGTTGTCCGGGTCGACGTCATCGACCGACGACTCCCCATGTCACCCTTTGAGAATCGCCACCTGCCGTCGCGGAGGCTCCTCGGCCTTGGATTCGTGGACCAACTGCACATCGCGTTCAACGGCGTCCAGGGGAACCATGCCAGCGCTGAGGTCTCCCTCGGCGCACACCGGGAGATCATCGGCGATGAAGTTCTCGGCCCCGACGCTCCCGACGCTTCAGATGACGAAGCTGCTCGGATCGATATCCGCAGCATTCGTCACGAGGACATCGTGGGGCTCATTCGCTGCATCTACCGGTGCTACGGCTACACCTACCTCGACCCTGCGATGTACGAAGCTCGCCACGTCCGTCGCCTGATCGACACCGGTCGGATGCACTCTGTGGTGGCGGTCGTTGACGGCGAGGTCGTGGGCCACTGTGCCCTCGTCTTCGAGCGCCCTGGCGACCGGGTGCCCGAGGCTGGTCGCATGATCGTCGATCCTCGGTACCGGGGGCACCACCTTGCCGAGCGGATGGCAGAGTTCCGCAACGAAGTGGCCAAGCAGATTGGCACACCGGGCACCTACGCCAACTGCGTCACGAATCACGTGGGCTCACAGGTCACTGCGTTCCGACGCGGAGCGGTTGAGGTGGGGCTTCTGCTCGGCGAAGTGAACGACGGCGTCTCCATGACGGGACTGGCGATGACCACCAAAGGCCGCAAGAGCCTGCTGTCGCTCTACAACGTGACCGGTCCGGTCGGGCATCGAGCGGTCTCGATTCCCGAACACCACGGCGACGTCGTCCGGACCATCGTGGAGCGCCTCGACATCAGCCGCGAGATCTCCCACCACCCCCATCGTCCGACCGTTGCGGTGAGTTCGTTCTCCTCCTCCGCATCCGCGGTGTCCAAGGTCGGCGAGATTCGCGTCGAGACCATTGGTGAGGACCTCATCGCCCGCCTCGTCGAGGACCTCGAGACCCAAGTGCTCGCAGGAGTGCTGCTCTCCATTGTGGATCTCCCCGCGAGCGATCCAGCGTGTGCATGGGCTGCTGCTGAGCTCGAGCGCTTGGCCTTCAGCTTCTCGGCGTACCTCCCCGAATTCTCTCCTGATGGCGACGTGCTCCGGCTGCAACGGTTCACCGATCTCTCGCTCGACGTGGACCACATCGCCTGTGGACGCGCCGAAGGTGAGGCGCTCCGGGACTTCATCGTTGAGGAGTGGCGTCGCGTCACCCGCAAGGCAGTCCTGAGCAGCGAGTAGCGCGGTCGCTCGGGCGTCTGAGGACCACGGTCGACGATGGGCGAGCACTACGATCCCGATATCGCCGCCACGACACCACACCCAGTCTCTGCCGCTCGTGAGCGTGTGCTCGTGGCAGCGCTCGTGGTGTTCGGACTCCTCGTCCGCCTCACTGGAATCGCGAACCACGGCCTCTTCTACGACGACGCATGGCCAGCGATGGTGGCCCATGTTGGATGGCGCAGTGCCCTGGCCATGAGCCCTACCGATCCAGGCTTCGCCATGGTGGAGCGGGTGTGGCTCCACGTGACGCCGGCCGGCTCATGGGTGCGCTTCGTGTTGCCCCTCACCGCAGGAGTCCTCGCGACCGTCGTCGGGTGGTGGCTTGGGCGCACCTATGGATTCGGCCCGAGGGCTCGAATCGGGCTCGTGGCGCTCATCGCCATGAGCCCCGAGGCGATCGAGTGCTCCGTCCGCCTGAAGGAGTACTCGACGGACCTCGTCCTCGCCATGGTCATCCTCATCCTCGTTGAGCGTGTTCGACGCTTCGAGCGTCTAGGTGAAACGGCCCTCCTCGCAGTGGTGGGCAGTGCATCGTGTCTGGTGTCGCTCCTCCTCGCACCGGTGGTGCTCGGTGGCTGGATGGCGCTCCTCGTCCTCCTCCGACGCACCGGTAGGCGCAAGCAACCTTTGGTGGCCGGAGCGGTGGTCACCTCGGTGGTGCTCCTCGCTGAAGGGTGGTGGTCGCTGCGCCACACGCCGACCGGCTTGAGCCAGCAGTGGGTGAGTGGCAAGCACCTCGTTGACCTCGTGCACCATGCCAGTTGGGCACCCTCGACGATCCTCCTCGTCATTGGGGGAACCGTGCATGGCTTCTTCGGTGTGCCCATGCCGGCCCCACATCCATTCCCCACGGTTCTCGCAGCGGGGTCGATGCGTTGGATTGCGGTTGAGGCGCTCGTTGTCCTGATCGCGGTGGGGTGGTGCTCTACTCCTGCGTTGCGGGAGATTCGTGGTCGTGAGGGAGCGCCGGAACTCCTTGCGCCCTTGGCTGGAGTCGTGATCGCAGGTGCAGCGTGTTGCTGCGGGTTCATTCCACTCGGAATTGGCCGAACGGAACTCGTCGTACTCCCAAGTATCGGCCTCCTCATCGTCCACGGCCTCCGGCGCCTTCGAGTGGCCGCTCGAATGACCGGCCGCACGACAAGGATCTGCGCCCTGTGTGCGGTCCTCATCTTCGCGAGCGCGGCGTGGGTGCACCGTGCGTGGTATCCGGCACAAGATGTCCGTGCCGTGATTGCCAGTCTCCACCTCCACGGCGATCCCACGACGGCTATCGCCGTGGCCAGAGCGAATACCTTCACCTACGTTGACGAAGGGATCGGTCCATCGGTGGTCCACGTGTCCACCCGTGATCCGCGAGGGACGCGTCAGGGCGTCTGGGTTGAGCTCACGGGGCCGCGGACCCTGAGCGAACACCTCCCGACCGAAGCCGGCGTGGTCTCGCCACCGCTGACGAGCTTGCCAGCCCAGGTTACGGAGCTCTGGATCATCGGCACGACTGCCGAGGTGGCGTCACCGGCGGACTACCACTGCGCTCCTGGTGCCTGCACCGATGCCCTCTCAAGTCCCTTGAACGCCGCCGCCCTCGCTGCCGGGTGGATTCCAACAGGACAGGTTCACACGGCTCCCGGGGTCTACGCCATGGCGTACAGGCGACGAATTCCTGCACGAGGAGTGCCGAAGGTGTAGGTTTCGCTTGGCGCCATGAGGGGGAACTCATCGCCGATGAGGAGGGATCATGTTCCGACCACGTCTCAGCCTGCCTACCGTTGCGCTCGCGGCAACGTTGCTGACCACCGTGCCTGCTGTCGTGCCGATGGCCGCGGCGGCCAGTCAGCCCATGCCGTCGCCATCGGTGTCGATGTGCGACGCCTTGGTGACGACGCCGGCTGGTCACAACTGCCTGCTGCCGTGGCCGAACAACGCGTTCACGAAGGCGGCAGCGACGCCCACCGGTCTCCTCGTCAACGTGAACCCGACGGCGACGCCGATGAACAAGTCCGGCATCCACATGAATCCGAAGTACCAGAACCAGAACGATGGGTTCTCTCCGGGGTCGGTGGTCATGATCCAGATCCCAAACCTGTCGATTTCCGAGAGCCAGATTGCAACCTCAACTGATATTGGCCTCTCGGGCTGCACGATGGCTGGAGCGCTCACCAATGCTGAGGCGCCAGTGGTTCTCTACGACGCGACCACGAAGACCTGCGTCCCGTACTTCGCTGAGCTTGACGCACAAGACCCCGACCCGGCCACACAGCTCCTCCTCATCCACCCGGCGGTCAACTACCGAGAGGGGGACCGCATGGACGTCCTCCTGCGCAACCTGAAGGATACGAACGGCACGGCGATACCTGAACTCGCCGGCGAACAGGCAGCACTCGCAGGCACGATGGTCCCTTCCACGAGAGGTGCGCACCTCAAGTGGTTGACGACGCATGACCTCTCGAACTTCGATCTCTCGCACCTCTACGCGGCCTGGGACTTCTCGGTGATCTCTGCTGGTGGCACCTCAACGACGTCGTTCCACAGCTACGACCTCGCCGACCCTGCGCTCACGATGCGCAATCAGGCGTTCAAACTGGTGGGTTCGACGACGCCCGTGTATCGAATCTTCTCGAGCCAAGTCGTTGGCACAGAACTCCAGGTCGCCGGGGCATTCCAAGTGCCCACCTTCCTCACCAAGTGTCCAACCACGCAGACCGGAGAGTACGGTTCGACGAACACGGGCAAGTGCGGTTCGATGAACGTGGATGCCCATGGGCTCCCACTGCTCGAGAGGTCGACCTACTCCGCTACGACGGGAACATGGTCGAATCAACTCTGGGCCAACTTCATCTGCGTGATGCCAACGACGATCGCCGATACGGGTCCTGCACAACCGACCCTTTACGGACACGGCCTACTCGGATCAGCCGATGAGGTCGCCGGTGGCTCCTTCGTGAAGGGTGTCGCCGCCAACATGATGGGTTGTGGGACCGACTGGTCGGGAATGTCCGCGAACGACGCACTGCTCGTCGCCGCCTCGCTCGGGAACATGTCCAACTTCCACACCAACGTCGACCACATGCTGCAGGGGTTCGTGAACTTCCAGTTCCTCGCTCGCCTCATCAACTCGCCGAAGGGCTTCGCCACCAACGCAGCGTTTCAACAAAGTGGCCGCGTTCGCTTCACGGTCGGTGCGTGTCAGTACCAGGGCTACTCCCAAGGCGGCATCATGGGCGGAGCGCTCACGGCGATTTCCAATGAGTGGACGAGGGCGACCCTCGGCGTTCCCGGAGAGAACTACGGAGGACTCCTCCTCAACCGTTCGGTGGACTGGAGTGAGTTCCAAGCGTTCTACGACCCCGCCTACCCGAACGCCACCGACCAACAGATCGGCCTCCAGCTCGCGCAGATGATCTGGGACCGAGGGGAGAACGACGGCTACGCAGAATCCCTCACGGCACACCCCTACGCCGGCAACGTTGCCAAGCAGGTCTTCATCATTGAGAACTACGGCGACCATCAAGTCGCCAACGTCTCGGCTGAGGCCTTCGCTCGGACCATCGGTGCGGTGAACCACCAGCCGGCGTTCGACCCATCAGTGCTCGGTGCGAACCAGACGGACCTGCCAGTCACGATGCAGTGGGGGTTGAGTGCTGCGGACCAGACGAAGAAGAACCAAGCGTTCCTCGAGCTCTGGGATTACGGCACCCCTACGCCACCAACGGTGGATTTGCCACCGGCAGGTTCCGCCTACGGCAGTGATCCCCATGGCTACGGACGACGGACCCCCGGGCTCGTTGGGCAGATCTACACCTTCGCGACAACGGGCTACGTTCCCGATATCTGTGGTGGG
>Ga0214193_1000302_pt1 | contig 12111 bp, 17 predicted proteins | sample TroBogEpilimnion_10_FD_153031 | JGI IMG/M metagenome (GOLD analysis project Ga0214193, IMG submission 153031) | Freshwater microbial communities from Trout Bog Lake, WI - 05AUG2008 epilimnion | ecosystem: Environmental > Aquatic > Freshwater > Lake > Epilimnion/Euphotic zone | place: Trout Bog...
CTGCTTGAGCTGAACCCCTTGATGAAGAAGCGCTAGAACCATCTCCTAGTAAATATGTTTCGCCATAAATGTTTGCTCCATAATTTCCAAACCAAAATGCTGCTTGGTCAGTTGTTGAAGATGCGTTAGAACGCAAAAATGCAACAATTCTCAAATCTTGATAATTTTGTGGAATATTTGTAAAAACAAACAACCCTGATGAAGATAAAGGCGCATACGCAATCGGCACCATAGCGCCGTGCATAGGTGAAGCAATTGAAGGTAGTAGTGGCATTAGGCTGTCACATCTCCCGACAACAGCCAAGTATTGGCGGCTGTTTGAACCAATGAAGCGACGGAGTATTGAGCGCGGAGTTTAAGGCCCGGTGTGTAATTGATGGTTACGCCAGAACCAGCTGCGATAGTCACCTGTCCAGCTCCAGTCTGAGCAATCTGAAGGATTGCGCCAACTGGGTACGCAACCGATGAGTTGGGTGGGACAGTAACGGTAATGGCCGATGCATTAGCGGCAGTTACCAAGGTGTTATTAGCGTCAGTTAATGCAAATGTGTAAGTTGTTCCTGTCTGGGCGTTAAAAGAAAGTGAAGGATACGCGCTGGCTGATGTTTGTAATGTTGATGCCATTAGAGGGTACTTCCTGTCGCAATAAAGTCGGTGCTTCCTACGGTGGAATAGACTGTGATTGTATCGCCTGACGCTAATGTCCAGCCCGGTGTTTCACGGATTGATGAATAAGCTGGGACGTTAAAGTTGTAATAAACGTAGTAGGCAGAGCCACCAGATTTGGTGATGCTGACACGGATTGAATCTGTACTACCGCTGCGGTTGCAGACGTTAAATGAACCAACGATTGAGCCGTTAGTTGAGCCAGTAACAAGGGTTGATGTTCCAGCCGCTGAAGGTGTGACGTTTCCTAATATTACGTATGCGGTAGCCATTATGCTGTCAAATCTCCCACTAGTAGAAATGTGTTATTAGCGATACAAGCAACGGTTGCGATGCTGTACTGGGCGCGAAGTTTAACTCCGGGCGTTGAATAGACCGTAGATGTGCCATCACCTTGGAAGGTAACTTGCCCTGCGCCTAACTGTGTAATGTTTACGGACTGGCCAACGCTAAATACCCCTGCTGGAATTGTTACGGTGATCGCTGACGCATTGGTAGCAGTGACCAATTTGTTAGTATCTGATGCTACAAGGGTATAAGTTATGCCAGTTTGAGCGTTAACCGTAAAAGTATTGCCAAGGTTTGATGGAAAAGTATTGCCAGAATCGGTTAAATTAGTGCCAGTAATAACGGCACCCGTGATGGTCTTGTTGGTCAATGTCTGTGTATCGGTTGTGCCAACAACAGATCCTGTAACGCCATGAACGCCGCTGGTTAGACCATAATGGTTTTGAGCATCGGTCAGATCCTGAGCTGTAATGACGTGGCGCACGACTGCGCCAACGGCGTGAGTTTGTGCAGTTGTTCCGTTATAGGCGCGTGTTACGGTAAGTGTTAAACCAGATGCGTTGGTAACGGCCACAAGCTCTTCTGCCGAAGTGTTGTAATCAAGGGCAAGAATAAATGGATAACTTGTTGGGTAGCCAGTGGTAGCAGCCACGACAATTGAAGTGGAAGAGTTAGTAACGGAGCTGGTAAGCGTAGTATCCTGCGCTGTGGCTGAGTAGTATCTTGTCATTTATCTACCTATCGGCTGTAGTGAGTGCGTGGTGGGTACTGTTCTGATTGACGTGCCATTTCCACCGCAAGGCGTTGCTGGTACATCTGGTAGAAATAACGGCTCATATTGGTTGCTGTGCCAACTGGGTTGCTTTGATCCATGGATCCTGCTTCGGCAGAGGATGCTGGAACGCGACCCATATCGACATAAGCCGCTGAGCGGTATGCCGCTCCAAGAATGATTACTTCTCGAGCTGAGTCTGGAAGGCCACTAGTTGTAAAGTCATCGCTATCGTTCTGCAACTGTGTAGGCTTTTTAGTGTAAACAACCTGCACGGTACGACCCGGAATAATTCCATCGGAGATGGAAATTGTCTTTCCGCTGTTCCAGACCACTGGGTTAGCAGTGCGGTCAATGCGATAATGGCGTACTGGTAGCCATTCCAAAGATGGCCCAATGGTCTGCCAAGAAACTGCTAGAGCATCAATTGCTTCTTGTGGCAAAGCGTAAGTTGTGCGAGAAGCAATGAATGGGAATGTGGTGTAGTACACACCAAAGAGGCTTGGGTAGATAGCGTCAATTGCTTCGTTAATATCTTTGCGGATCATTGCCCGTGGGAATGAAGGTGAAACAGTAACGCGCACACCAGCGCTGTGAGGTACAGGCGTTGTATCTCTAAAGCCACGACCATACGGTGGCACGGTGGCAGTGTTTGTTGTGCGGTCAAATGAATCAACCCAGATCAATTCTTCATCAATTTCCACAATACCGCGCGTAAGGACTGTGCCATCAGCAACCACAAAGGTTGTATCCGTAGCGCCCATTGGCGCAGTAAGGAATGTGGCTTGGTCTTGACGAGAGGTATAGCCCGTAAGGGCTAAAGCCGTTTCATCGATAAGTTCTGAAAAAAGTGTCACGATGTAATCCTCGATGCTGCTGCCGCTTCGCCATACCCGGTCACGCCAGCAAGAGCGTTAAGAACGCCGGGAGTATCTAGGTAGAAATTCTTACCACCATTGCGGTATGCGTAGATAGCATTGAGCGCATCGATAGTACGAGTGTAAGGCTTGCCTGTTACGTTAAATGCCCACTTGGATGCGGCACCGGCAATATCAAGCTGTGGCACTGAATTAGTGATGGTTCCTGCCAAACGGTTCAAATGATAAACTACTGTCCTACCATCATCTATTGCCATTTACTTGCCTTTCGCTGGATGGGTTTTATGCCACTTCTTAACCGCAGCCACGCCAGCGGCAACGGTCTTTACATCTGCTTTTTTAGTCAGATCAATTTTCTTGAATGTTGTCTTCTTTGAATTGGGATGATTGACAATTACATCCCCATTACTGGCGCGTGTGACAACATGCTTCTGGCCACCAATGGTGACCGAATCAGATACAGCCTGCTTTTTAGCGCCGGTCTGCTTTACTTTGCCGGCCAAGTTACTGTACCGCCAACGCCCTTGTATCCACCCTTTGGGTCGATGTTTGGCTTGCCGTTTAGTTCGTCAGTTGAAACGCTGACTGCGTTGTTGTTGCATCCACATGACATGCACATATTACTTACCACCCTTTTTCTTAGGCATTGCTACCTTCTTGAGATTTGGATTTGCCTTCTTTGCTTCTGGGCTTGCCTTGCGTGTTGAAGATGCAAGGATCGCTCCTGCGCTCTCCATTGATACGCCAGACTTTTTAGCAATCGACTTTTGGGCGGCCTTAAAGCCCATGCCCTTTTTTGCTGCTGCCATTAGATTACTCCCACTTCTTTCATTACCTTGGCCTTGTGCTTGGTAATCTGCTTTGCGGCAGGCATTGTGCCTGCATCAAAGGCTACGCCTAGCGTGTCGCTAGCTGCCTTTGCTTCATTAACTGCCCGCATAGTTGTGCCTGCTGGCTGAATACCTTGTGACCGAGCAGCCGCATACGCATCTAATTCAGCGTTCCAACTTCTCTTGTTCATTGTCTTGTTGCCTGCTGCATCACCGGCATTGGTATGGATGTTTGCATCCTGCAAGCAATCGATATATGTTTCGTGGTTCTTTTCTAAACAACCAGAACGGCAGTTATCTCCGAGTGCCATGTTTCTCCTTGGCTTGTCTAAAGAATTTCAAATTGCGTAAGACTCGATCATTTTCTTCGCCATTGGCTTTGCTAGCGGCAACGGCAAAGGTAATGGCTTCATCTATAAAACCTAGTTCCCACGAGGCGATGCTTGCCAGATCGTAGGCTTTCCAGTTCCAAACAGAAGCGTCATAACAATGATGAACGCTACGCGGACACTCGATGGCTTTGATAGAAGCATCTAAGCATTGCTGCCAACGTTTGTTGCGATAAGCATCTAGGGCTACTGAGAACCAAGGCTCACCCTCAGTAGGAAGGATCTGCACTCCGCGATCAACCCATTTGGTTGACTCTTCGGCTTTGCCAAGATAATGCGCAGCTTCTGCTGCCCACCGACAGGTGGCAGCCTCTTCAACATTCCATCCGCCAAGTTCCATGCGAGCGTTGGCTGCGGTAAGTACATCTTCCCAGCGACGGTAAAAGTAATACTCGCGAACCATATAAGTCCACGCACGTGGATCTGTTGGAAACTCTTTAACACACATCTCAAGCATGGGCAGATACTGCCCGCGAGATTTGTTTTCATCTGGCTTGTGGCTGATGATCGCGTTATTAATAGTGCAATACTTTGGCGTTCCTTCGCCATAGTAAATGGCTACTTCGTGAATTGGATATTTCCAGTACCACCCATGGCGGGAATGGATCTTATCTTTCTGCCATTTGCTGCCAGTATCAAATGTTACCCAGCCAGCCTGCGCCGTTGGATCCCACTGCTTGCGCAGTTCCTTAAAAAAGTTCTTGTGGATAACTTCGTCCATATCCACAAAGACACAAACATCTACGTCCGCTGGTATGAGCGCAAGAGACGCGTTCCGCGCCACATCAAAACGCCAAGGCCTAACACTAATATCGTGAACAGTAACACCCAATTCGCGTAGCTTTTCTTGTGTGCCATCAGTTGATCCTGTATCTGCTACTATCCGGTAATCAGCGCCTTCGGCGGCCTTTGCCCACCTTTCGGCATGGAGAATTTCATTTAGCGCAATAGCGTAAACGGCAATCTTCATTCGTTGCTATTGTATCACATTCCGCCAAGCATGAGTATATCCCAAAGGTTTGCCGCGCCTGTTGCGCCAGTGTTACCTGTCAAACCAGTTGCTCCTGTATTACCTGTGTTGCCGGTATTACCCTGAACGCCTGCTGAGCCTTGCGGTCCTGTAGGTCCCGTAGAACCTGTAAAGCCAGTCGCGCCTGTAGCACCATTGGTTCCGTTGGTACCATTAGTGCCAGCCGCTCCAGTAGGTCCTGTAGCCCCTGTAGGGCCTGTAGAGCCTGTAAAACCAGTAGGTCCAGCAACTGTGCTATTGGCACCAGTTGCGCCTGTAGCGCCCGTTGCACCCGTATTTCCGGTGTTTCCTTGTGGGCCTACGCCGCCTGACTGGGCAAAGGTAATGTTGTCGGTACCGATGATGATGTAGCCATTGGTTCCTGTGCCGACATTGTTCTGGATCCAGTTAGTAGCTGCGTTGGCTGTGCCAGTAGTTACGAAGAGAAAATCGCCGTATTCAACCTGACCAGCGGTTGAGTTGTCGTAGTCAGTAGCGCGGGTAAGGACATAAGCAACGCCTGCGCCGCCTTGAGTGGTAACTGTGTAAATACCATTTTGAGTCTGAGTTGTTTGATTCTTGACTAAAATTCTATCGCCAACAGTAATGTTTGTTCCGTCAATAGAACCACGTCCATTTGATGTGGCTGTTAATTTTGCGCCAACTCCATAGCCACCACCAGCATCTGCCGAACCTGCGGTATAGGTGGTAGCAAGGTTGGCTGTTGTGGCAAGGCGAGCAGAAGCGTGAGCATTGTTAGAAGCAAGTGGTCCCGTGGCACCTGTGGCACCAGTAGGTCCGGTAGGACCGGTCAAACCTGTCATGCCAGTGTTACCTGTTAAGCCAGTGTTTCCTGTGTTGCCCTGTGCGCCTGTAGGCCCTGTAGGGCCAGTTACGCCAGTCATTCCAGTCATACCTGTATTACCAGTTAGACCAGTCATGCCAGTGTTACCAGTGTTGCCTTGTGGGCCAGCAGCACCCTGCGGACCTGTTGGTCCGGTTGAGCCTGTAAATCCTGTAAAGCCTGTGTTGCCTACAGCTCCCGTTGGTCCAGTCGGTCCAGTATTGCCTTGAGCGCCAGTAGGTCCCGTGCTGCCGGTAAATCCTGTGTATCCGGTGTATCCGGTGTATCCGGTAAAACCAGTGTTTCCCTGTGGGCCAGTTGGTCCAGTTTGTCCAACAGCGCCAGTAGGACCAGTGCTACCAATGGCACCAGTATTGCCAGTAAGCCCAGTGTTTCCTGTCGCACCTATTGCTCCTGTCGGTCCTGTAGGGCCAGTCGATCCTGTGATCGCTGGGCCAGTGTTTCCTTGAATACCTTGAATACCTTGCGGTCCGATCACGCCAAGTTCAAGAGTAATTGGCTGTGCCGAAGCAACGTTAAATACGTTTGTGGTTTGTGGAATGAGTACAGTTGAAACGCTATTGACTGTAACGGCCATTACTGGATCACACTCGCAACCACGTTAAATGCGCCGTTGAGGATCTGGTAAACATTGCCAGAGCCATCAGTAAGATTAAAAGCGTATGTGTAATTACCTACTGGCAGGTTAGCAGCAGATGTTTGGGTTGCAGTAAGTTTAAATGTTGTCTGGCCAAGGCCGGGCTGAATTGTAGCTTTGCCATTTGCAGTGCTTAGTTCAACAATAAGGTTGTTGGAAACGTCGCGCACCTGCATATCGGCTGAGTAGCCAGTGAGGTTAACGGCTAGGTTATCTACCTGCCAGATAGGGGCAAGAGTAAAGGTCGTACCGTTGGTAACGGTAATGTTATATCTACCTGCGTTCACGTTACTCCAATACCGTTGTGATATTTGCGCCGTATCCAGCGCCTACTAAAATGTCATATTCTGTTTGAGTGATGCGATATTCATGTCCACCCAAATAGCAGTAATCTGCGGATTGCGTATCCTGTACTGCTGGTGTGCGTGTGCGCAACACCGATGTTCCAAATACTAAAATGCTATCGCCACGGGCGATCTTGTAACGCCAGAAAAGTATGCCAAAACCCGCTGGTCCTTCATTGACCGTGGGTGGCTTAAAGATGTATGCCATTGGCTACCTTTCGCTAGGGGTGTTGCCGCCTAGCCCCTTGAAAGGAATAGAGGGGCTAGGAAGCAACTAACTCGGATTAGGAGTTGTGGATAGAAGCTGATGATTCGATACGAACCAAAGCTGCGTCACGGTAACGTGCCCAGCCTAGAACGCCGTACCATCCGATTGGACGGAAACGCATCAACTTATCAACAATTGGTCCGAAGATAACATGTGGCTCTTCTGCCACTGCTTCTGCGAGAGCCTGCTTACCAGCAACAAGTGTACGGAATACACGTGTACCGCCAGAAGCGTAGGTGTAGCCAGAAGTACCGAAGGTACCTGTTGCACCTGTTGAGCCAGTTCCGTCTGTTGTGTTGAACAAACGTGGTGACTCTACGAACATAGCACCTTCGTATGTTCCGATAGTGCCCGGCCAAAATTCAGAAGCACCGTTCTCAGCGTACTTGTGGTCATCACGCCATCCGCCTGCGCCAGTTTCTGAGCGAAGGTCGTATGAAACTTCTGGGTGGATACCACACCAGTAGTATTCTCCCTGACGTGGGACAGCCTTGTTAGCACGGAGCTTAGCAACAGCAGTACGAATATCGCGTGAGCGAATGACTGATGTGCCGTCGATGCTAGCCTGAGTTGTACCGTTGGTGTAGTTGCCATTGTATGTTGATACAGGGTTGGTTGAACCGCCTGTAAGTTCAGCAATAGCGTTTGGTCCACCAACAAGTGTCTTGAGCACAACTGTGTCAAGTGAGTCAGCCATGTTGAACGCAATAATGTCTGCGATGGCTGGATCTACATCTGAGAGTGAGAACAACTCGAGCTTACGAGTTGCGAGTGATGCGTTACCGTATTCAAGGAGCGAAACGGTAACAGGGGTTGTGTTTCCAAGTGCAACTGCATCTGGATCAACATCTTCTGAGAGAGATGTTGTAACTGCTGACATATCTGTGTAAATCTGGAATACAACAGATGAGCCGGGCATAGCCTGCTGTACTGGGCGCTTATCTGCAACGTCGCGGATAAGTGGGACAGCACGGAGTGCAAACTCTACATAGCGATCATAAGCGGTCTGTACTAATCCGGGAATACCAGAGGTAGAGCCAACTGAGTCGGTATATTGATTTGCCATTGTGTCACCTACTTTCTATAGGGTCTAGTGTCGAATGGGTTTTTATCGGCGTGAGCCACTTACCTTTTGGCCGAAAACGAGCATGTCAAGTTCTTCTCTGGTTTTAACGCCAGCCAATTTCGCGGCAGTATCTGCATCGCGAGATGGGGTATTTGCGTTTTGAAGAGCGGTATTGATACGCTGTGTTTCTCTAGCATTTGGTGTTGGTTCTTCCGATGAAGCAGATTCAGGCGCAGCAAAACCGAACACATCAGCGTTCTCGTTTAACCATGCATCAATCTGTTCCGGCGTACTTACGTCGGTAGGAATAAATTTGGCTACCTTGGTAGGTACACCTTTTTGTTCCAATACTTCCTTGACTGAACGACCACGAAGGTCTGCCTGAATAGAAGCTAGCTGATCAGCCAGTTCCTTCTTTTCACGCTCTGCTCGCTTAAGAGCCTTGCGTAGATTTGCTGGACCGTTTTGGTCTTGGGTTTGCGATGGTTGATCTTCTTCAAGATCAAAGTCATCGTCTTCGTATTGGTCTGCCATGTGGCACTCCCTTTTCTGTTTGGTTGACGCAGGCCACAAATTCTCTCAGGGGAAAGAGGTTTGGCTCCTACTCTTGGTCTTTAGTTACACATCACCATGCCAATGGGTGGTGATGGAACCTAGTTAACTAACGCCTTGACCCTCTGTGTAGAGGCTGCCCTTGGCTGCACCGGATGAACCAGAGAACTGGTTAACTTCCTGTGCGCGTAGGCGCGTTATATCTTGCTGTGCTTGGGCAGCGCTAACGCCGCCGATGTTTGAATTAAATTGAGCGGCAGTTAATTCATTGCCCATTTTTTCAGCACCCATGCCGTACATGCTTGCCAACTGTTGCTGTTGAGCAAGTTGGCTACCAATGGTTGCAAAACCTGCTTGTGCTTGTTGCTGTGTCACACCTTGCGCAGCAAGGGTCATAGCGTTCTGTTGATTAAGAGCAAGGTTTTGACGAGCAGCTTCGGCTGATGTTTGAGTTGCGGCAAACTGCTGTTGGATAATTGGAAGGGCAGTATTTGGATCAAGGAAGTGAGCGATAAGATCGCCCTTATTTAAGCCATACTGTTGAGATGCTGTTTGTAGCAAATATGGATCTGATGTTGTTGCTAAATCACTAGCCATATTGACATACTGTTGAAGCGTAGTCGTTCCTATGTTCTTTCCAATTAAATTGGCAAAAAATGCTTGAGTCTGATATTGCGGACCAACGCCAGCCTCATTAAGAATTTGACTATAATTTTGTTCAGCAAGCAAATATGATGCTGGATCATACGCGGAAAGACCATTGGCTACACGCGCAGCATTACCAGAAAATCGAGCAGCATATGCTTTTGAGTTTTGAATAGTGAGAGCAATAGTATCTGGCTGCGCACCTTGCTGGGCAAGGGTCGTAATCTGTTTCATTAGATCGGCTGAGTTTGGATCGTTTGCGTTAAGAATACCCCAGTTAATTAACTGTTGCTGTGCCGCTGCAAGATAATCCGTAGCAGTATTTGGATTTACTGTTGTTCCAGTGCCAGTGTTACCAGTGCCAGTGCCGGTAGTTGTTCCTGTTGAGCCTGAGCCTGCGCCCCCGCCTGCACCTGTTCCGCCTGCTGCGGCTGTAGGAAAATCTTTATAAAGAATTGGGTTGCCATCTGAACCAAGCGTTTGACCATAATGCGTTCCTGCTGGTGCTGGATGAGCGGCAGCGTATGCAGCAATAGTTGCGGCAATTTTGGCATTTGTGGAAAGAGGCGTAGCAGGTGTAGCAGTTTTAGCAGGCGTGGTAGCGGTTGCTGCTGTCGCAATCTGACGCTCCATTTGAGTATCTGTCATTGCAGGAGCCGGTGCAGTTACAGTTGGTGTTGCTGCTGCTGCTCCTGCGGCTGCTGCTGCTTGAGCACGTTGTAATGCTGCTCGCTCGCTAGGATCTAATTCATCAATAAGTGCCATTAGATTTTTCCAAACATTTTGCCTAGGTTTTCAACAATGCTGCCCATTGCGTTTTGAGCATCTGGTGTGCTATTCCAGCGTGGGTCTTGACGAAGAGTTTGCTGGAATTGCCAAATTGGCATAGGAGTACCTAGCCCTGTATTTGGATCAATGGTGCCTTGAAGAGCTTTGTTAATCAAAGCGCTATCGCCCGTGCTTCCGCTTAAGTTAACGCTATCAGCCGGAACGCCAAGTATGTTTTGAAATTCCTGAACATAAGGAGCGGCGATATTTTTAATTGTTTCACCTTGATTAATACGTCCTGAAAAACCAGAATACTTTGATGCTGAATAATTTTTTACGATGTTTGCAAAAGTATCATAGGTAACGCCAGATTTTGGATCTGCCATTTTGTTGCCAGCATCCGTATAAAAACTATCTGGCATGGCAACGCCCATGTCGGCTGCGTACGCCTTGAGCTGATTAACTAGACCAATACCTGACTGAGCGCCAGTTCCACCGGTAAGAGCAATGCCTGCGCTTTGCGCAGCAGCAACGATCTTGCTTTGCAAGCCAGATTGGTAATCGCCAGATCCATAAATATTTGGATCGTAAGCATCCATAAGGCTGCCTTCGGCAAGACCTTGCAGAATTTCTGGGCTAAGTTTGTAACCTTGCTGGGTTGCAACTGCGCTAATGCCATCAATACGGCGTTGAAGTTCCATGCCGTATTTGCTGTTTGGTAATACGTTTCCGTTAGCATCTAACGATAAGGCTTTGTCGGCAGCAGCCTGTAAGGCTTGCGCACCATTGGCTTTAAACCAATCGGTACTACGTAAGCCATTTTCAAAGTTTGTTGGATCGGTTGCATTGATCCAACCTTTATCAACAGCATCGTTAATAAACTTCCAAAGGGAATAACCAGTGCCGTCTTTAACGCCGGGCAGGTTAGCATCCGTTGTTTTCCAGAAGGCATATTGAGCGCCATTCTGATCGTGAAGAATTTTAGCAAAATCTGATCCGGGGGAAAGAATACTGCCAAGACCCGGCTCCGCTGCTGCTACTTGAGAAGACGTAACTTTTGGTTTGTCAGCCATTATGCAACACCCGCTTCTTTTGCAGCCATGTTAGAAAGTAAATTCATTGCAGCGCCAGAGGCTTGGAAAGCCTTGTAATCGCCAGAATCAACAATTTGATTTTTAATAAAATCTGATGCGGTGAGGTTATTTGTTACAGTAGTTTCTTGCTGTCCTGAACGAATCAAGCGATTAGATCCTGCGCCACCCGCAGCCGATGGGACTGTTTGCAAGCCGTATGTAACAGCGCCAGTGGTTTGAGATGTTGGACGGCTGGCTGCATAGTTATCATAAACTTGTGCCCACTTTGCTACCGCAGCATCGTCCGCTTTTTTGCCAAGAAGCTGCTCGTAAAGATCAGTTACTGTTGCTTTGACCGCAGCAATATCTGGACGATCTATGTTCTTAAGATTAATTGTTGAGTTAATTGCATATGGGCTAATTGATTGTGGGGTCAATCTGTTTGTTACCGCATCTGCAATAGAGGCAGGCTGTCCACCTTTGGTTGTATTGACAACACCAAGGGCATATGTTCCAAGAGCGTTTTGCTCAACTGGACTAAGTTTGCCATCTAATGTTATTGTCCCAAGTGTGCTTAAAGGACCGTTTGGTACGCTGCCAACATCGCGAGTCATTTTTATAATGGCTGGTGCGTTATTTGTAGAATCAGCAAGGGCTGTTTTAAGTTGTGCCAAAGTAAGAGTTGCTGGCTGTTTGCCGTTGACAACAAAACCGTAATCATTTCTGATAGGGGTATTTGCCTGTGCCTTGGCAGAGGTTACTGATGTGGATGCGGTAGAACCACCGCCAGCAAGCGCTGCCGCTGCCGCGGCAACCGTAGGATCAACCGTAATGGTTTTGTCTTGCTTGAATTTAATAGCCATTATTTGGTAAACCCTTCAATTGGACCTAAGGCACTTTCATAGAATTTATTATAGAACACTGTAAACTTTGGATCTTGTTCTGCAATGTTGACAGCCAAAGCGCGCAATGGTGTTGCGATTGCTTGAATTGAGTTAGCATCTGTTACTTTTGCCAACTTAGTTACGGCAGACTTTGCAATGGTATTAAACTGGTTATAT
>Ga0214193_1000310_pt1 | contig 11936 bp, 11 predicted proteins | sample TroBogEpilimnion_10_FD_153031 | JGI IMG/M metagenome (GOLD analysis project Ga0214193, IMG submission 153031) | Freshwater microbial communities from Trout Bog Lake, WI - 05AUG2008 epilimnion | ecosystem: Environmental > Aquatic > Freshwater > Lake > Epilimnion/Euphotic zone | place: Trout Bog...
GCCGCCGGTAGCGTCCAATTGGGCGAGGAGAGGAGTTCCACCATGGTCACGAGCACAGAAGCCGTCATGGAGTGGGGTGACTACGCCACCTGGTATCGCGTGACGGGAGACCTCGAGGCCGCGACCCCACTGGTCATCCTCCACGGTGGACCAGGAATGGCGCATGACTACCTCGACTCGCTGACCCGACTCGCAGACTCTGGCCGTGCCGTCATCCACTACGACCAAGTGGGCTGCGGCAAGTCCAGCCACCACCCAGACGCTGATCCGTCGATGTGGACCGTCGAGCTCTTCGTCGAGGAGCTCACCCGACTGCTCGCAACGGTCGGCATCGACCAGTCCGGCTACCACCTCTTGGGTCAGAGCTGGGGCGGCATGCTCGCCGCCGAGTTCGCCGTGCTCCAACCTGGCGGGCTGCGCTCGCTCATCTTGAGCAACTCGCCGGCATCCATCCCCACCTGGACCGCCGAAGCCCGACGCCTGCGCCTCGACCTGCCAGACGAGGTGCGCGACACCCTCGATCGCCACGAGGCTGCTGGCACCATCGATGATCCGGAGTACTTGGCGGCAGCCCAGGTCTTCTACGACCGTCACGTCTGCCGGGTGGTGCCGAACCCCGAAGAGGTGCAACGCTCCACCGAGCAGTTCACCGCCGATCCGACCGTCTACCTGACCATGAACGGTCCCACCGAGTTCCACTGCATTGGCACCATCAAGGACTGGACCATTGAAGACCGCGTCCACGCGATTTCGGTGCCGACCCTGCTCCTCACCGGTGCCTACGACGAAGCCACCGAGTTGACGAATCGGCCCTTCGCCGAGCACATCCCCGACGTGCGCTGGACCGTATTCCCCGAGTCGAGCCACATGCCCTTCATTGAAGAACCTGAGGCCTACGACGCTGCCGTCCTTCGATTCTTGGACGAGGTTGACCACGCTGTTCGGTGACCCCCAGCCCTGACGGAAGTCGCCCGAGAGGGGGCTGGTACAATTGGGGTCCCCCCTTCCCCGTGTAGCGACCCTGTCATGGTCCGCGGGAACGACGTCTCGAGGAGTGCTGTGTTCAAAGTTGGCGACAAAGTGGTTTACCCCCACCACGGAGCAGCGACCGTCGAGCGTCGAGAGAAGCGCCTCACCCCAACTGGGGAGAAGAAGGAGTACCTCGTCCTCCGCCTCGCCTACGACGACCTGACGCTCATGATCCCCGCGGATAACACCGAGACCGTTGGCCTTCGTGAGGTCATCAACGACGAAGAGGTTGAAGAGGTCTTCGCCGTGCTGCGCAAGAAGGAAGCGCGCATGCCGACCAACTGGTCCCGCCGCTACAAGAACCACTCTGAGAAGCTCCGCTCCGGCGACATCTACCAAGTGGCCGAAGTGGTCCGCAACCTCTCCATTCGCGACAAGGACAAGGGCCTGTCTGCTGGTGAGAAGCGCATGCTGAGCCGTGCTCGTCAGATCCTTGTGTCGGAGTTGACCTTCGCGTTGAACGTCGATGAGGCCACCGCTGAAGAGCGGCTGACCGAGGCGTTGCCGTAGTCCCATGATCTGCGCCATCGTCGTCGCTGCCGGCAGCGGCACGCGATTTGGCGGCCGGAAACAGTTCATCGAGGTCGCAGGACGCTCCGTCGTCGCCTGGTCGATCGCCGCCTGTCGTTCGGTCGCTTCCCAAGTCGTCGTGGTCGTGCCTGCAGACATCACCCCAGAAGATCTCCCCGCCGACCTCCAAGCTGATGTCGTGGTGGTGGGAGGAGCCACCCGAGCCGATTCGGTCCGTGCCGGCCTCGCCAGCGTCCACCCACACGCAACCTGCATCGTCGTCCACGACGCAGCCCGTCCCGCGGCCGGTGCCGCGCTCTTCCACGCCGTGACCGAAGCCATCGCTCAAGGGGCGGCGGCCGCGATCTGCGCCACCCCAGTCACCGACACCGTCAAGGTGGTGGCCGATCGGAACGGTCGCTCCATCGTGGTGGACACGCTCGATCGCTCGAGCTTGGTCGCCGTGCAGACCCCTCAGGCCTTCGCAGCCGACGTGCTGCGTGCCGCGCACGCCAGCGGCGGCGACGCCACCGATGACGCCGGTCTCGTCGAAGCACTCGGGAAAACCGTCGTCGTGGTGCCGGGCGCACCGAACAACGTGAAGATCACCGATGCGAGCGACCTCGACCTGATTCGTGCGAGCCTGTCGTGATGCGCATCGGCCACGGTTTCGATCTCCATCGGGTGAGCGATGACCCGGAGCGCCAGCTCGTGCTCGGCGGCGTGACGATTGCAGGAGCCCCCGGGCTCATCGGCCACAGCGACGCGGACGTGGTCACCCACGCCCTCTGCGATGCCCTCCTCGGCGCTGCGGGTCTCGGCGACATCGGCGTGCACTTCCCCGACACCGACCCGACATGGGCCGGAGCCGACTCACTCGCCCTCCTCGCCCACGTGGTCTCGCTCGTCCACGCAGAAGGGTGGACGATTGCCAACGGCGACATCACGGTCATCGCCGAAGCGCCCAAACTCGCCCCGCATCGCCTGGCCATGCAGGAGCGCCTCCGTGCGGTCACCCGTGCACCCATCAGCGTCAAAGCCACCACCATGGAACGACTCGGCCCCATTGGCGAAGGACTCGCCCTCGCCGCCGAAGCCGTCGCCCTGCTCGAAGGAGATCCATCATGAGCCGTCCACCACAACGCGGACCGAGGACCCCGAAGCCCACGAGCTCGTCCAAGCGCGGTGGCCAAGCCGTGCGCGCTCGTCAAGCAGCTGCTGCCCGGGGCGAGCGTCGTCCGGCTCGCAGTCGCGACGACGGTCTCGGCGGCGACCAAGTTGAAGGCCGTCGTGCGGTGCGCGAGTTACTCGCCGCTGGATCCCGGACCGTGCAGCGGGTCCTCATCGCCTCAGGGCAGGACCCCTCCGAACAACTCGACGAAATCGAGATCCTCTGCCAGGGCGCCCGGGTGCCGCTGGAACTCGTCTCACGGGCCCGCCTCGAGTCCTTGGCCCGCACCGACTCCAGCCAGGGCGTGTTGGCCCTCACGCGACCGATCGACCCGGTAGATCTCGACGACCTCGTCTACGACGTCCCCGGAGGGCTGTCACCGTTCCTCCTCGTCGGAGCCGGCATCACCGACCCTCGGAACTTAGGAGCCCTGCTCCGCAGTGCCGAGTGCGCCGGGGTGAACGGCATCGTGCTGCCCCGCCACCGCTCTGCTCGCCTGTCGCCAACCGTGGCCAAGACCGCAGCTGGCGCCATTGAGCACCTCCGATTCGCCACGGTGCCGGGCATTCCCGCAGGGCTTGAGCGCTTGTCGAAGCTCGGGGTTATGACCATTGGCATGGCCGGTGAGGCCAAGCGGAGCCTCTTCGACCTCGACCTCGGGAACACTCCAATCGCCCTCGTGCTCGGCGAAGAAGAGCGTGGCCTCGCCCCGCTCGTGCGTCGGCGCTGCGACGAGTTGGTCTCCATCCCCCAGTTCGGCGAGGTCGAGTCGCTCAACGTCTCGGTTGCTGGTGCGGTGGCGATGTACGAGGTGACTCGCCAGCGGATCGCGGCGAACCGCTGAGGGCAGCACCACGCCACGCTCAACGTGGTGGTTGGCGCTCGATGCACCTCACCACTGGTGCGGGAGTTGGAGTCGCCGTCCACTGGCCTCAGCGATGCCTGGATCGAGGTAGGCGTTGACCAGTTGGAGTTCGTGGTTGGCCCGCTCAAACGTGGTCCAATCAACGGCCAGCGTCCACCGCTGGGCGAATTCGAGGACGGAGATGAGGGACTCACCTCGACCAACCCCTCGTGAGAATCCGGCCAGTGCTGCCAAGTAGTCGTTGCGGTAGATGGTAGGGATCGTGATGCGAGCCTCTCCAGCACTAGAGAGCTCAGCGTTCGCCGTGAGCCGGGCAATGCGTCCATTGCCGTCGTCGAAGGGATGACACTCCGTGATGAGCGCCATCATCGCTACCGCACGGGCGAAGGCGTCGGTCAACTGGTCAACGACGTCGAATCCCGTGATCAAGGTGCCCTCGACGAGTTCCGGCGTCACGAACTCGTAGCCTCCGGCGAAATTCCGACGGTCCTTGAGGCGTCCCGGTCGAAGTTCTGGGCGTGCTGCCATCAACGTGCGGTGGCGACTCATCAGCACGTCGATGAGCGCTCGTCCAGATCGAGGACGAAGGCTCCGATCAACGGGGTCTGCAGCGAGACGGAACGTCGCCGAAACGTCATGAGCATCCTGAGGTCGTTCAACGGGAACCACCTCGTCGATGGCAATGCGCCGTGCCTCATCAACGCCGAACTCTGTGCCTTCGATGAAGTTCGAGAAGTAGGCCTCGAAGAAGGGTTGCCACGCGAAGTGGCTCCCGACCTCGTGGAGTGGCCGTGGCTGCGGAGCCCGATCTCGGAGCACCGAAACCAGACCCTCGAGGAGGCCGATCCGCTGGTCGTCGTAGGGAGCACCGTCGAGGCGAGCGAGGAGCCGGCGGGACTGGGGATCGGGGCGTCCGACACTGAAGGAGCCGAGCAGGGCAACGAGCTGGTGGCGGACGAGGTCAACGGCTCGCGGATCGAACTCGGACCCAAGATCGTCGAGTTGTTCGAGTACCCGACGCAGCGCACCAGGTCCACCTTGCCGTGCCAGCGCATCAATTCGATCCTCGACGGCGCGGGTCCCTGCGCGCTCGACCGACGGCCTCCCGCGAAGCGTGATGTTCTCCACGAGACTGCGCGCAGGTCCCGAGAGGAAGAGGCGCTCTGGCATCTCCATATCGCCGGGGAGCCTTCCCGGTCCGTCAACGGCGACGATGGAGACTCCAGGGAGTGAGAGTCGGGCCTTTCTCCCAGAGCCCCCTCTGCTGATGAAGAGCATCCCGTTCTCGGGTCGACCCCCGCAGAGGGCGGTGCTCCCACACAACACTGCCCCCGGCCAGATCGCTGCGACGATGGCGTAGAGGTGGTGGTTCGCGACGTCAGTGAGGCGGGCAGAGGACCCCTCAACGTAGATTCCCGGTGCCAAGCGGATCGCTGCACCAGATACCGCCCGCCGACTGAGTGCAGAACGATTCGAGGCGTTCACGATCCGCAGCATGCCGTAGGGGTTGGCTTCTGCAACATTCATCGCCGAAATTCCCCTTGATCGACCGGATATGCAACAAATACTGCCGTAATTCAGCGAAATGTGCAACAACTACGCAATTTATTCCCCGTCGTGGAACCGAACGGCGACACTACGAACCACGGGGGTGGAACCGAGAAACGTCGTCCGGCGACGAACATCTCCGACTGGTCGGATCGTGCCTACTCGAGCAAGGCAGCGATATCGGCAGCGCTGATGGCGCTCGAGGTGAACTCGCCATCACCGAAGACGTCGTTGAAGAGCTCAGCCTTCTTCGCTTTGAGGGCCATGACCTTGTCCTCCAAGGTGCCCTTGGCCACGAGGCGGTAGACCATGACCTTCCGGGTCTGGCCAATGCGATGGATCCGGTCCACTGCTTGGGCTTCGGTGGCCGGGTTCCACCACGGGTCGAGCAAGATGCAGTAGTCGGCTTCGGTCAGGTTGAGCCCGAACCCACCAGCCTTCAAGCTGATGAGGAACGCCGGGGCTGCCCCAGAGCGGAACTCCTCAATGACCGCAGGGCGGTTCTTAGTCGAGCCGTCGAGGTAGCACGACGAGATGCCCTCGGCCGTCAGGCGACTGCGCGCGAGTCCAAGAAAGCGCGTGAACTGGCTGAAGACGAGAACTCGGTGGCCATCGGCCACGATCTCGCTCAGCATGTCCATGAGGGCATCGAGCTTGGAGGAGGGCACTCCCTCAACGTCGGGGTCGATGAGCGAGATGTCGAGGGCCGCTTGGCGGAGGAGAGTGAGCGACTGGAAGATCTCGAACCGATTCGCCGAGAAGTCGTCCAAGAGGCCGAGGACCTTCTGGCGCTCGCGGTGGAGGTACTGGTCGTAGAGACGACGATGCTTCGGAGAGAGTTCGATCTCCATGACCTGCTCCTGCTTGTCGGGCAGGTCGTCAGCGACCTGCTCCTTCGTGCGACGGAGCAAGAACGGCCGCATCCGAGACTGGAGCTGCGCCAAGCGCTCACGGTCTCGGTGCTTCTCAATGGGGGTTCGGTAGTACTCGGTGAAGCGTTCTGGCGAGGGGAAGAGCCCGGGCGAGGAGATCGACAGCAGGCTCCACAGCTCCATCAAGTTGTTCTCGATGGGAGTTCCCGACATCGCCACCTTGAACGCCACCGGGAGTGCCTTGGCGCAGGCGTAGCCCTTAGAGGAACGGTTCTTCACGAACTGGGCCTCATCGAAGAACGCGCCCGACCACGCCACCTCGCCGTACTGATCAGCCTCGATGCGGAAGAGGGCGTAGGAGGTGATGACGAGGTCACAGCCCTCTGCAACCTCGGCGATGGTCGTCCCCCGGCGACCCTTGGCTTCAGTGATCGTGGCGAGCGCCAAGCTGGGGGCGAACTTCTTCGCTTCAAGCGCCCAGTTCCCAACCACGCTCGTCGGCGCGACGACGAGGAAGGGACCGGCAGTTGGGTCACAATCCTTGGCATGGACCATGAGCGCAAGGGCCTGGAGGGTCTTGCCGAGACCCATGTCGTCGCCCAAGACACCACCGAGGCGGTGCTCGTAGAGGTGTGCCAGCCACGTGAAGCCTTCGGCTTGATACGACCGCAGCGTGGCGGCAATGCCGCTCGGCACCAGAACAGGGTCACCGGTGCCAACCTCGGCTAATTGGCGGAGCGACTGCTCCCAGGCGGCTGCTTGACCCTGGAGGACGCCGAGGGCCACGAGGTCATCGAAGATCCCCGTCTGGTAGCGGTTGACCTGGAGGGTTGCCGAGCGAACGTCGCTCAAGGCCCGGGCCTCGGTAATGAGCTCACCGAGGGCGATGAGCTCTGGGGTATCGAGCGAGAAGTAGGTTCCCGACGGCAAGACCAAGAACGGCTGGCCTTCGGCGAGCGCGGTGAAGAGGTCGACGTAGGGGACGGGCTCACCGCCGACGGTGACCGAGATCCCGAGATCGAGCCAGTCACCGTTGGGCGACGTCGACCCATCGACCACCACAATTGGCGCCTCTTGCGCCTCGCGGTAGTCCGGCACCGCTCCCTCGAGGTCAACCCGGAGATCGGGGATCATCCGGAGCAGCGGGAGGATCTCGGTCATGGCGGTGATTGCCGCCATGCCCTGGAGCTGCGCAACCGGGCGCACCCGCGGCACCGACGAGGAGTCGATGAGCTCGGGAACCGCCACGCAGACTTCCGTGGCCCGCTCGAGGACTTCACGCTCCTCTCGGCGCAGGAGGCGAAACGGTGTGTGCCAGAGCGGTTCGGTCCACGAGGTTCCAACCGTCCCTCGTGACCACGTGAAGCGGGCGACGTGGTCCTCAGTCACCGTGACGGTGAGCACGACGACCGGGGGGCCAGATTCAGGGAGGTCGACGGACCCATCACTCGAGCCGAGGTTGACCTTTCGGGCCAGATCGCTGACGGAAATCGACAGGAACTTCTTGACGTCGGCTTCGGGAACGTCGAACTTGGCGCGGCGCAGGAAGTTGCGAAGCCGCTCGTCGATGCTGGCGGCCAAGGGGGCCATCTGGAGCGCAGGAGCGCCACTCGACCCTGCCCCCCACCAGGCGATGCCGTGCGCGGGGTTGCCAATGAGCAGCGACCGCTCAATGGCGATCGGGCGCCCGTGGATCTCCACACGGGGCTCAACGTGGAGTCCGGTTCCCCGTCGGGTGATGTCCAAGGTGAGGTAGGCCTCTTCTGACGCAACCGGCAACAGGGTCGGCGGCTTCACCTGCTGGAGGAGGTACACCCCTGAGGCCGCTGCGTCTTCGAGCAGGTTCCACAGGCCGCGGGTGGCGATGTGCTCCAGACGGATCTCATCGGTCGTCGGGAGGTAGGCGCCAGACACCTGGCCGAGGGCCCGGAGCTCCTTCACGATCAGGTAGGGCTCGCTCGCGACCGCATCGCCGTCGAGGCGGCGGTAGAGCTCGTCGATCTCGGCCCACGACACACCCTTACGGGTCCAGGTTCCCTGCTCGGTCATCTGCACGGGTGCGACACTGATGCCCGGACCCGTCGTTGCCGACGGCCCAGACAGCACGAGGGTGAACAGGAGGCCGAGCTCCGTCGTCGGAACCTCTGCCGTTTGCGCTCCACCGAGCAAGGAGGCGACTGAGTCCTGCCAGGAGTCCGTCACCGCAGCAGCGTCCACGGTGGCCACCGAACCGAGTGGCGCAGGAGGAGCCGAACCTGGTGCGAGCAGGAGCGCGATGACATGCTTGCAGTCGAAGCGCATCGGACACGTACACGTGGACTCAAGCGACATGATGTGTCCCGTTGGGCCACGGGTGATCGTGGCGGAGACGACGTAGGGACGAATGGCCGAGCCCGTGACTTCCCCAACGACGTTCAGTCCGTTGGCGGACTCCATCCGCTTGGCGACGCGACCAGCGAGCGCGTAGGCGACACCACGGGAGTAGGACCCGCCATCGACGAGTTGTCGAAGTCGCTCTCGGTCCTCCTTGGTGATCACCGCGCTCCTCTCGACGTACTCATGGGGGGTACCCACCGTACCGGCCCGCTGTCACAACGGTCGAAGGGAGACCCTCAGGCGTTCGACCAGTCGAGGTCAAGGTCAGAGGTGCACGCCGCACACCGCGTCGCCGACACTGGGATTTCCGTCCGGCAGGCCGGACAGGGAGCCTTCAGCACCGCAGTGCCGAGCCGACGGAACAGCGCGCTCGAGGGCTTGACGACGAAGAAGAACAAGATCGCCGCGGTGAGGAAGAACGTGATGAGGTCAGTGATGAAGATGCCGTAGGCAAAGACTTGCCCGTGAATCGTGAAAGAGAGCGAATCAAAGGGTGCCTTCGAACCGAAGATCAGGCCGAAGAGCGGCGTGATGAACACCGACACGAGGGACGTGATGATCTTGGAGAACGCAGCACCAATGACGACCGCAACCGCGAGGTCGACGAGGTTGCCGCGGAGCACGAACCCTTGGAATTCACGAAAAATGTTCAACTGTCGTCGAGCATGGTGCTTGATCGTCTTCTGCATCCAATCACCTCCTCCCTAGTGTGCCAGCGCTTCAAGGTGCTCGCACCTTCGCATACCGTTTACCCATGCTGCGACACACCATCGTCGGACTCATTGCCGTGGTGAGCCTCGGGAGCGCTCCGTCGTTCGTGGCGGCAGTGACGCCGTATGCCTCCGGACCCCCTGTCTGTGGAACTCCTCCTCCTGGCCTTCCGCCGTTGACAGTGAGCTCCCAATTCATTTCGGCACTCGCCCCATCGTTCACATCGACGCACGCCCAACTGAGGACGTACCACCTCATCAATGGTTGCTGGGTGGCGTCACTCCATGCCGTAGCGGCCCGCCTCGGTGTCAATGGACTCTCCGCCAATCGACGGGAAGGCGATGGTACGACACCGATCGGGGTGTTCTCCATCGGCTCGACGATGTACGGGAACGCTCCAAACCCTGGCGTGCACTACCCCTACGTCCGGCTTCGCTGCGGCAGTTGGTGGGATGAAGATTCGCGGTCCCCTCGCTACAACCTGTTCGTGCAACTCCACTGTGGCCAACGGCCACCGTTCAACGGCGCGAGATCAGAGGCGCTTTGGACCGAAGTTGCCCCCTACCCGAGTTTCGCCGTGATCGACTTCAACGAGCATCGCGTTCCCGGCCTCGGTTCTGGAATCTTTCTCCACGCCGATACTGGATCGCCAACGGCGGGTTGCATTGCGCTTCCCCTAACCGACCTCGACCAGGTGCTCGCCTGGCTGCAACCCCAAGACCACCCGATCATTGCGATCGCCGTGGCGGCACCATCGGGAACAGGAACCCCTTAGAGCACACGGAGGACTGGCCGTTCTTCTCGAATGACGGTGACCCACGCGCCGTCATCATCAGTGATGGAGAGTTCCCCGAACTTCCAGACCATCGGACCATACGTTCCGAGCCCATGGTTGCCGTAGTACTTCGCGAGACGGAGCGCATCGGCTACCGCACACTCAGAGCAATGGGCGTGGAACGTGAACGTTCTCCTATGACGTCCGAGCCGACCCTTGACACCAATCACCATGATCGGAGGATGCGCTTTGGGTGTGACGACAGAGAACGTGCCGTCTCGTCCGATGATCACCCGTCATGGCGGGATTCCCATGAGACACCATGCGAAAGATTGCGCGACGGAGTCACTCCTAGGGCCGAATTGCCCCGGAGTTGGCGTACTGCTCCTCGCGGCGCCGAATTTCCATGCGGCGACGCCCATCGTCGCGCTTGAGGTCGGGAACATCCTTGCGGAAGGAATGCGGTGGTCGGAAGTTGATCATGCTGCGACCCTACGGAACCAAGGTTGCCTCCACCCGATGAGAGGGTGACTGGTTGCAGTCGGCAGCGCACCAAGACGTTCACGCACTGACGAGGGCCGTCGCAACTCATCGAGCGCAGCTCCAGATCATGGGGTGTCTCTGACATCGTGGCATGGGTCACGAAAACGTCATATCGATTGAGAGCCGACGGTGTGTGATCCTCCAAGACATAAGCAACACATCTGTCGAGACATAAGCAACACGCCACCACGCACAATCGGGCATGTCCCGTGCTCGTTTGGTCATCACCGCAGTCGTCGTTGAGGGTCGCTCTCAAGCAGACGTCGCTCGCGCCTATGGGGTTTCGAGGAGTTGGGTGAGCCGCCTCGTTGCGCGCTACCTCGCCGAGGGCGAGGCGGCCTTCGAGCCGAGGTCACGGCGTCCGAAGCGACTGGCGAATGCGCTCGACGACGACGTCGTGACCTTGATCTGTTCGATTCGGGAGACGCTCAGCGAGCGTGGTCTCGATAGCGGACCAGCGACGATCCGCTGGCACCTCGAGCACCATCACGGCGTGACGGTGTCGGAGTCGACCATCATGCGCCACCTGCGTGCAGCTGGCCTCGTGACGCCGCAACCGAAGAAGCGACCCCGCTCCTCCTACATCCGCTTCGAAGCCGAGCAGCCCAATGAGACGTGGCAGGCAGACTTCACCCACTTTCGACTCACCGACCCCACCGGCAATCCGGGCAGCGATGTTGAGATCCTCAGTTGGATTGATGACCACTCACGCCTCGCGCTCTCAGTCACCGCACACACCCGAGTGGCTGGAGCCATGGTGCGGGCAACGTTTCGACGAGCCGTTGCAACCTATGGGATTCCTGCCTCAACGCTCACCGACAACGGTGCGGTGTTCACCACTCGGCTCATGGGCGGGAAGGGTGGTCGCAACGCTCTCGAGAGTGAACTCCGGCTCCTCGGAGTGCGGCAGAAGAACTCACGACCCAACCACCCAACGACGTGCGGCAAGGTCGAGCGCTTCCAGCAGACCATGAAGAAGTGGCTTCGAGAGCAATCACCGGCACCGACGAGTCTCGGCGAGCTCCAGGTGCTGCTCGACGAGTTTCGAGACCTCTACAACGAGCGCCGACCGCACGCCTCCCTCGAGCACCGTTCAACCCCGGCTGTTGCCTATGCAGCTCGACCAGGAGCGAGTCCTGGCAACAGGGACGACGACGTGCTCTCTCGAGTGCGACGCGATCGCATTGACGAGTTCGGCAAGGTGAGCCTTCGGCTCAACGGTCAACTGCACCACATTGGGGTCGGACGAACCCACTGGCGAACCCACGTCCTCGTGTTGGTCCACGATCTCGAGGTTCGAGTCGTTCACGCCGCAACCGGCGAGCTCCTCCGAGAACTCACGATCGATCCAACGAGGAACTACCACGGAACCGGTGCCCCAAAGGGACCAACTCGGCCCCAAAAGGACCGAGTTGAGGGTTCGTGATGTTGCCGATGTCTCGACAGATCACACTGGTGGAGGTGAAGGGAATCGAACCCTCGACCTCTACATTGCGAACGTAGCGCTCTGCCAACTGAGCTACACCCCCAGCAAGA